>Ga0114925_10002049_pt1 | contig 10204 bp, 10 predicted proteins | sample SumtaG_2_FD_87287 | JGI IMG/M metagenome (GOLD analysis project Ga0114925, IMG submission 87287) | Deep subsurface microbial communities from Indian Ocean to uncover new lineages of life (NeLLi) - Sumatra_00607 metaG | ecosystem: Environmental > Aquatic > Marine > Oceanic > Sediment | place...
GTGATGGCCATTGCGACAGAGACCAAGGATTCCTTTTTTCCTGGTATTTCTTCCATACCAGTTGCTCAACGATCGATGGTCGAGCAAATGGCTCTTAAGGAATTTGAGGGCAATCTGACTAAGCGTGGCTATGTAACCTTCCTTTTATATGTTGATGAAAATCTTGTTGGTTTTGTGCAGTATTTTGCCTATAAAGAATCGTGTGAGTCGATAATGAGAGGATTTGAGCAAAAGGGTATGACAATTGAGCAAATAAAGCTGACTAACCCAGCATTCATGGAACAACTGCGCGCAAAATTCCCCGAAAAAGATGCCGATGCTCCTCTGCAAGGGAAAATTGAGGGGGTAGCTGTTGCGACGAAATATCAGCATAAGGGGCATGGCAAGAGATTATTCCAATATGCGGTGGAGCAGCTTATCACTGATAAGAAGGTGGCGATAGTTACTCTTATCGTGAGTGAGGATAATGAAACTGCGAGAAAATTGTATGAATCAGAAGGGTTTGTGGTAGACGAATCCAGATCGATACCTATGATGAAAGCGGTTGCCTATCAGAAATCAGTAGATTCAGCTGTGGCATAGGTTATTTTCCAAAGTGGCTAGATATTCAACTCGGCCCTTTGAGAGATCAGGGGCTCGTTAGTTGCTAGCTGGCATGAGGCACATCCCCCCACTAGACAGCGAATCCTTCTTTTGTTACTATGAGAAAACATTCAAAAAGTTATTATTTTAGGGGGAACGATGGCCACTCCGAAAGAGCCTTTTATTCGTAATGTTGCAATTATCGCTCATGTAGATCACGGGAAAACAACCGTGGTTGATCAACTACTGCGCCAATCTGGTACGGTATTGCGTCAAGATCAGGATCGGGTGATGGATTCCGATTCGATTGAAAAGGAGCGAGGTATCACTATTCTGGCCAAAAATACCGGTATCAAGTATGGCGATCACACGATCAATATTGTGGATACACCTGGTCATGCTGATTTTGGCGGTGAGGTTGAACGAACGCTGCAAATGGTGGAGGGATTTTTACTTCTCGTTGATGCGGCTGAAGGAGTGCTCCCTGGTACACGTTTTGTACTCCAAAAAGCATTACAGCTTCATCTCAAGCCGATTGTGGTGATTAATAAAATTGATCGGAAAGATGCAAGTATTAAAGCAACGGAAGATCAGATTCATGATCTCTTTCTCGATTTGGCTACGGAAGAATCCCATTTAGATTTTCCTATCCTGTATGGCTCTTCAAAGCTCGGTTTTATGACAACCGATCCTGAAGTTCTAACCGATTCATTTATTCCGTTATTTGATGCGATCATCAAATATATTCCGGCGCCAAAACCAAAAATGCAGCATCTTCAGCTTTTGATTACTAATCTTGATCACTCTGAATTTTTAGGTCCTATTGCCGTAGGGCGTATTTTTTCTGGTTCGCTGCGTGTGGGTGATTCGGTGGTGCTTTGCAAGGATGATGAGGTGAGCGCACCAACAAAAATTACGAAAATGTTTATGTTTGCTGGTTTAGAAAAAGTTGAAGTGCAGGAAGCGCACTATGGCGATATTGTACTGGTGGCAGGCTTTAATACGCAGCCTGAGCTTGGTGCAACGATCTGTGCTGTTGGGCAAGCGCATCCATATCCATACACCAAGGTGGATGAGCCAACCCTATCGATGTATTTCTCCGTGAACAACTCTCCGTTTAATGGTAAAGATGGCAAGTTTTTAACCTCTCGCCATTTAAAAGAACGGCTTGAGCGTGAATTGAAAAAGAATGTTGCGTTGCGTGTGGAACAAACAGATTCACCAGAATCGTTTAAAGTGTCTGGTCGAGGCCAGTTGCATTTAGGGATCTTGATTGAAAATATGCGCCGTGAAGGATTTGAGCTACAAGTTTCTGCTCCCGAAGTAATTTATAAAAAGATTGAAGGGCGTAAGCATGAGCCGATTGAATTAGCGATTATCGATGTTCCTTTGCAGCACCAAGGGGTGGTGATGGAAAACCTGGGGCAGCGTAAAGCAGAGCTTAAAAACATGTTGCCTATTGGTGGTGGCCGTGTGCGCTTAGAATTTGAAGTGCCCTCACGAACGCTGCTTGGGTTCCGTTCACAGTTTTTAACTGAAACTCGTGGTACTGGGATCATGAATTTGAGTTTCTTAGGATATCAGCCGTATAAGGGTGATATGGCTACGCGTAAAAAAGGTTCACTCGTTTCCATGGAGAATGGCATAGTTACTGCTTATGCGCTCGATGCATTGCAGGCGCGCGGCATTCTGTTTGTGAAACCAACCGACAAAGTGTATCAAGGTATGATTATTGGTGAGCATAGCCGAGAAAATGATCTTGATGTGAATCCCTGCAAAACGAAAAAATTGACCAACATGCGTGCGTCTGGTTCTGATGATTCAGTGAAATTGCCGCCAATAAAAGAGATGACGCTGGAACCCTGCATGGAATGGATTCGCCCTGATGAGCTGATTGAGGTGACCCCCCATTTCATTCGTCTGCGAAAACGGGTGCTCAACCCAGTATTCAGAAAACGGGCCTAGTATTGTTTCAGGTAGAATCCTTAATAATGCCCCTTTTGTCCCAACGGCTTTTGTAGCGTAGAATAAGGGATATAGTGGGAATGACCCCCGTGAATTTAAAGGCTATGGCATGATAAAAAGATATGGATTATTAATCGGTTTGCTAATGGTATGCGCTTCGGCGTTTGCCATGGAGGAGGAGTCAGTTGAAGCTCCTGCAACTGTATTGACGCAGTTAGGATCAGCATTACTTTGGCCATTTCGTCCGTTTGAAATAGTGGATAAAAATGATGATGTTTGCAAAAAGTATAAGCGTTTGATTGTGGCTGATTGGGCTAATATTAGTAAAAAGCCGAAAAACTATCATACGTTTGATGAGGAGCGGAAAAAACTATCTGACTACCCTGCGAATAAGTTGCGAAACATTAAAGCTGGTGAAGACGATGATAGTGTCTTGCCTACGCGAAATCAGATTTTGATTTGGAAATATGAGTATAGATGTAAGTATACGCGTTGGATCCCTCAGTGTTTGCATGGGTCCCCGTATAGTTACGTTGCTTCCGGTTTATACTACTGCGCGCTTGTAGCCGGTGCCGTGAAGGGTGCTCAAAAAATAAGAAAAATATTGAGAGATCGAAAAGATTCTACTTCGTTAAAGAGTGGGGAAGAAGTGAAGCATGCTACTATGCATTCGGATTGTGCGTGGTGCAGAGCTCGACAGAAAGAAATGAATAATAACCATACCGTAGAGGAATCAATATGAAAAACAAAATGAAGATGTTGGCAATTGCCGCCGTATTAGTTTCATCCGTGGCTCAGGTGGATGCGAGAATTGGAGATAATATTAAGGATATGGGTAATAAAGCGTTTCGTAACACCAGGGATTGGCAGTTGGTGGACAAATGTAATGGTCTGTTTCCACACGCAGAGTACTTTCCAGGAACATGGCCATTGAATAGTGTAGAGGTCAATACAGATGAAGGTTATTTTCGGCCTGCTGTGTCTCGTAGATCATTCATGAATTTCACGATTAAATCGGGAAGATGGGGAAATTGGTTGGCAGATGGTGGTCTACCCAACACGACAGGTAATCATCCGATCAAACCATCAATTCAGCTTGGCTTCACGGTATTGTGCAAATGGCTGCCAGCAGCATTGATTGTGCGCGGTATTTGGAAAGCGGTAACCAAGAAAAAGAAGCACAAAAAGCACGATGAAAAAGCTCATCATGCTGTGTTGACTGCATAGCGAATTGTGTGTGTGGCGCAAACGATGAAACCCTTGTGGTTCTCGATATTTTCGGCATACTAGGGCGATAGTTAGTTGGAGCAAGGAGTGGAAGGAAATGAGCAGAGAAATATATATTTATCAACTTACATAAAACACAGAGGTGTGATTATGAGTAAGAAATTATTCGCATTGTTACTTCTTGCAGTAGCTGGTTCATCAGTTGCTGGTGAGAGCGCAAAAGAACGCATGGGTTCCTTCATCTTGACCAATAGAAAAGCCTCCAGCGCTGTTTTGATTACCGCTGGTTTTTTAGCTACGGCAGGTTTATATAAGTTAACTCAAAAGACTCGCCGTGCGATCCAAGTTCGCAGAGCAAAGAGAGCTGCTGCAGCTAAAGAACTCGCAGCGTAAGTAACGTTTCGCGATTTGCAATAGAACATAGGGAAGGCGCTCACCAATGCTGAGCGCCTTCTTTGCTAAAAGGGGCAGCACCGTTTGAGTGATGAAGAGCGTGAGGCGTGAATATGTATAACATGAGGGGTATGACTGTGAATAAAAAACTTTTTTCTGTACTAATTCTTCTTTCTTTTGTGGCACAATCGGCTCATGCTTATTTCGGCTGGGTGTCGCGGCCAGCAAAGTTCGTTTCTGATGGAGCATCTGATATTTTTCAAGTTCTCAAGCCTGAACTGCGCACGGGGAGCAAGTTTGTTCCTAAATATAAAAAAGGCAGTGATGGCCAACCAGGGAAATTCGAACATGCTCACTATGTGAAAAAGGTTGGTGAGAAGAATGAACCTCATGTAGTGGAGTTTTCTGATCTCGAGGTTGCAGTAGAAGCAATGGCGGATAGTAGAGTTAAGGAAGAGTATCAATCACGGTTGCAGGTATTTAAAGAAGCTAAACGGGCTGGAAAAGCTAAAAAGGCGCTGGGCAGCTTTGATTTTGATGGTATGCCCTACGGTGTTGATCTGAATGGTGCGGTATTTTGTTTGAGCGAAGAAGGCAGGCTACGTGAAGCTGATCCGGGACTGCAGTGCTTAGGCCCTATTGGTGGCAATGGTCCTCCTGCATATGTTCTGCATATTTGTTCAAAATTTCTCAGAGAAATTAGATCCGTTACTCACGAAGAGCAAACCGAAGAAAAGAAATCCAATATGCGGTTTGATTTCTTTCGATCATTGCGCGGTTTTAAGCGCGATACCAAACTATTGGGTTGCTACGTTTTCATGAAGCCCTATGCGCTTGCGTGCGCTGCAGGCTTAGCGTTTGGCGCCTATAAGCTGTATGAGAAGCTTGAGATCTATGAAAAGTTTTTGAAGCCAAATACGCATGGCCTTAAAGAGGATGAGCTAGATTCATCCCTTTAATCTTTGCAATGCTGCTACAGGATCCGCTTGATCAAAGATAGCGGATGCAATCGCAAAATCCTGTGCACCTTCTTGGGAAAGCATCTCGATATTCTCCCCGCTGATCCCCCCATCCATGCCGACCACAAATGGCAACTGTTTTTCATTCCGATGAGCGACCAATTTCTTGAGAGCATCCACGGCAGACGGTAAAAAACGTTGACCAGAAAAGCCAGGCTCCACCGACATGATCAAAACTTGATCGATCATATGGAGGATAGGAAAGAGTTCACTAACGTCCGTTTTTGGTTTGATTGCGATGCTTGGTTGCCAATTATTTTCCTTTATTCGTTTTATGATGCCCCCGATATTTTTTGTTGATTCAAAATGAAATGAAAAAATCGTTTGATCGGGAAGCTGGAGGGTATCACACCAGTTCTCTGGATCATCAACCATGAGATGTACCCACAGTTGCTTATTGGTTGCTTTGCTGATGGCGTTTACGGTGCCGGCGCCAAACGTGAGGTTGGGTACAAAATGGTTATCCATAATATCAAGATGAAACCCGTCGCAGTATGGTTCTAGTTGTTTGATTTCTGCTTCAAGGCGCAAAAGATTGGCCGATATGAGTGAGGGATATATTCGTATCATGGTGGTACATCCTTTTAATTCTTCATGGTAAAATTACCTGTTTTTGCTATCATTATACACATGTTTTAAATTTGACATGGAGGAGCGTACAAAGCAACTCCTGAGCAAGGAATTAGATTATGATTACGAAATTGGGAATGGTTATTTTATTGGAGCATGATTTGGAAGCGGCGGTTACGTTCTATAAAAAAATAGGATTAAAACCGATCTTTCATCTCAAAGATTCATGGGCGGAATTTGCAATCGGGCCTGTAAAATTAGGGTTGTGTCCCACGAGACAAAAGCCAACCGATCGTATTACGGGCATTGTGTTGGAGCTGGAGGATGTGCGGAACTTTTATGAAACGTTCAAGGATACAATCCCATTCAAATCAGAACCGCAGGAAAAAGTTCATGGGATTATGGTGAGCATGCAGGATCCAGGTGGAAATATTGTCGACCTCTATCAACCAACTCCTGAGCGAGTGCAAGAGCTGGTGAAAGAAGTGGTCGATAGAGACCAAAAAACGAGCGGAGGTTGCTGCTCAAAAGAGAGCTGCGGGTGCCAAACCAAAAAAGCGGATGCTTAAATCGAGGGGGAACCCTTATGCGCCGGTCTTTTTAGGATCAAAGTTTACCGATAGTAACGAAAAGATGATGCGACATGGGTATGGCATAATGTGCCGAGAGGGGAACCTGTTTTTATCCTTATAAAACAGTGATAATGAAGAAGCGTCTTCGGGATAGGGGCATATAAAATCTTAGTCTAGTCCTATCAGATAAAATGGGTTGAGCTTTTGATATTTTTGCCTATACTTGGTGAGTAACGTTCTAGGCCTGGTTTTTAGGGCCATTATTTAATGAAAGGGTACACGATGATGGAAAAAATTAAGCCACTTGGCGACCGGCTGTTGGTCAAGCGAGTGGAGCAAGAGGAAACTACCACGTCGGGAATTATCATTCCTGATAGTGCAAAAGAGAAAGCACAGATTGGTGCGGTGATTGCCGTGGGTGCTGGACGCCGTAATAATGACGGCAAGCTGATCCCGATGGCAGTGAAAGTGGGCGATAAGGTGTACTTCGGCAAATACGCCGGTACTGAAGCAGGCGATGATTACCTTATTGTAAAAGAAGATGAAATTTTAGGACTGTTGGAACTGTAGGAGATTTTTCCATGGCATCAAAGAAAATAATTTTTGGCGCAGATGCACGAGAACGCATTCGCAAAGGGCTTGATCTATTGGCTGATACCGTCAAAATCACTCTTGGGCCCCGGGGGCGTAACGTGGTATTTGAACGTTCATTTGGCTCTCCATCAATCACCAAAGATGGCGTAACGGTAGCTAAAGAGATTGAGCTTGAAGATAAGTTCGAAAATATGGGCGCACAGATGGTGCGTGAAGTAGCAAGCAAAACGGCTGACGTGGCTGGTGATGGAACCACCACGGCGACGGTGCTTGCCCAAGCTATTTTCCGTGAAGGTAACAAATACGTTACTGCTGGCGCTAATCCGATGGAATTAAAGCGTGGCATTGATAAAGCGGTTATGGTTGTGGTTGATGAGATCAAGAAAAATTCAAAAGCGGTTGATAGCAAGAAAGAGATTGAGCAGGTTGCTATGATTTCTGCCAACTCTGATGCATCGATTGGTGCGCAAATTGCCGAAGCGATGGAACGCGTGGGGCGCGATGGCGTGATCACCGTGGAAGAGGCAAAAGGGATGCAAGATGAGCTGGACATCGTTGAAGGTATGCAGTTTGATCGTGGATATCTATCCCCTTACTTTGTAACGAACGCAGAAAAGATGGAGACGTTTCTTGAAAATCCATCCATTTTAATCGTTGAGAAAAAGATTAGCAGCATGAAATCGATGTTGCCGGTTCTTGAACAGGTTGCCAAGGGTGGTCGTCCATTATTGATTATTGCTGAAGACGTTGAAGGTGAAGCACTTGCTACGTTGGTGGTGAATAAACTGCGCGGAACCTTGAATGTGGCTGCGGTGAAAGCACCGGGCTTTGGTGATCGCCGCAAAGCAATGCTTGAAGATATTGCAGTGCTAACCGGCGGTAAGCTGATCACCGAAGATATCGGCGTAAAGCTTGATAAGGTGATGCTTGAGGATCTTGGTACCGCCAAAAGAGTGATGGTAACGAAAGATACCTGCACGATTGTGGAAGGATGCGGGGCTCCTGAAACCATTAAGGGGCGTGTGCAGCAGATTCGCATGCAAATTGAAAACAGCACCTCTGATTACGACACAGAAAAGATGCAGGAACGGCTTGCAAAACTTGCAGGTGGTGTTGCGGTGATTCGTGTGGGCGCTGCTACAGAAACAGAAATGAAAGAAAAGAAAGATCGCATTGAAGATGCACTTCATGCAACGCGCGCAGCCGTGGAAGAAGGCATTGTTGCTGGTGGTGGAATAGTCCTCTTGCGTGCCCAAAAGGCGCTCAACAATATCAAGTTAGAAGGCGATGAGCTTCTTGGTGCACAGATTGTGAAAAAAGCGCTTGAAGAGCCGCTTCGCATTATTGTGCGCAATGCTGGCTTTGATGCATCGGTGGTCATCAACAAGGTGAAAACTGAATCGGGCAACAAAGGCTTTGATGCCAAAACGGGCAAAGAGGTTGATATGTTTGAAGCCGGTATTATTGATCCGGCCAAAGTAACCCGTTCAGCGATCCAGAACGCAGCATCAATCGCTGGCCTTATGCTCACGACAGAAGCCACGATTACTGATATTGCTGAGAAGAAAGATGCCCCAACGGCCCCTATGGGTGGTATGGGAGGCGGAATGCCAGGTATGGGTGGCATGTACTAAATAGAAAACAACGCCAAAAGATACCCCAGCAGCATGCTGGGGTATCTTGTTTTTTATGCCCAAAACGCTATGCTAAAGTGAAAATTGAGTGTGCATATAATACAACAAATTACTAGAGGATGCTTATGAAGAAATTAGTTGCAATACTGTTGTTAAGTTTCACCTTGCCACTGTGTGCCATGGAGGCAGCGGAAGGTGGTTCAGGGAGCGAGGGCGAAGGAGATTGGGATCCGATTACTGGTATAATGACGATGCCTTTTCCATCAGATGGTGAAATGGAGTATGAAAAGACGCGTCCTCAATTCGAGGCTGCTGAGGAGCGTGATCCTGAGATGGCAGCAGCTGCTGAACGTCGAGAAAAAGAGGATGACCTATCAAGCGTAGAAGAAGAAGGTATTATTAGTGGTCCTCCAGCGCCAGCTCCGTCTCCTGAGGAACCGTCTGGTGAAGATGCCGATGGAATGGATGCAGAAGCTGATCGTGCCAGAGTAGAAAAGAATAATTTAGCAGTTAGACTGGCGGCTTTAAAGGAGCGTGGCATCGATGTTGCAAATTTATGGAATCGTCTCGGGCGTGAGGGAACAGATCTTGCAGATTTAGAAAAAGAAATTGCTTCCCTTGAAGCGGGGCCCGAAAGAGGAGCTTCTCTCTCCCTTGGAGGAAAAGCAGGAACTGTTTCTCCGAGCTCTGACCGCAAATGGTGGAAACCAACCGCTCTATTTTTGAAGGTTGCAGGTCCAACAAGTTTAGCAATAATCACGGGGGGATATCTAACGCGTCGCCATGTTAGAACGCGACGAGCCCAGGGCAAACCAACCGTCTTTGATCGCGCAAAGGGTCGAGCTGAGAAGTTTGTGCAACGTTTGGTTTGTCGTGAAAAGAAACAGGCATAGCATTTACTAGCTTTTAGCTACATAAACATGAAATTCAAAGAGGTCTTGACGTAAGTCCGACGTAGCTGTAAGCGAAGACGGATGAGCATCGAGGCCTCTTTTCTTTTTTATGCAAAAAGCTATACTGACGGGAAAATTGAGCCGTAGGGGTTTGTGAAATTAGAGAGAGAATAAGCGGAGGATGATCGTGAAAAAATTAGTCGTAATATTGTTGTTGAGTTTAATGTTGCCGTTGTGTGCAATGGAGCAAGAAGCTTGTGGTGATGGTGCAGGTGGCGAGGGTGGAGGAAGTTCGAAGCCAAGTAGAAGAATTACTTTTAACGAAGATGTTGATGTTACAGAATTCTTTGAAGATGATCCAGTAGCAGAGTTAGGGAGAGAATATTCGGATTCGGATGAAGATGGCGAAGACGAGTCCGGTGACTTAGCAGCGTTGAGTGACCTATCAAGTGATGAAGTAGAAACGGAAAATTTTGATGTCTTATTTGATAGAATAGATGCATTGAAGAGGCAAGGAAGGGACGCCGCTAAGCTTGCTAAGTTAGAAGCTGCACTAGAGGATGGCGACAACTCTTTTGACGATGTTGAAGCAATGATTGCTGAATTTGAAAACGAATTTGTGCAACCATCCGTGGCAATGCGCTATGATGCACGTGACGAAGAAGGCGGTGACGGTGGGCTTGAAGTGGCAGCGGCAGCAGATGCTTACGAAGAGGCCGGAGGCGTGATTGGAGATCTAGATGCAGCTGATGAAC
>Ga0114925_10002050_pt1 | contig 10203 bp, 12 predicted proteins | sample SumtaG_2_FD_87287 | JGI IMG/M metagenome (GOLD analysis project Ga0114925, IMG submission 87287) | Deep subsurface microbial communities from Indian Ocean to uncover new lineages of life (NeLLi) - Sumatra_00607 metaG | ecosystem: Environmental > Aquatic > Marine > Oceanic > Sediment | place...
CGCCATATTTATATCCAGCGGCTTTACCATCAATCTCTGCGTGTTTTTTAATTCGTTCTTCCCAGTTAGGAAGCTGTGCCAGCTGACTTTTGTGAATTCTTATTGCCCTGATTTTCTTTTTAATAGTAGCGGAAATATCATTTATAAAAGTAGGTTTATCAGTCGGAGTAAGGAGTAATTCCTGGGGACGGTGCGGAAAGAGTCCGATTTCATAAGAAAAGGGTAGAAATGCCAATCCCGCGCAATCATAATAGCATTGATCACTGCGAAGGCGGTTGCACGATGATCAGGATGGAATTGCCTGCGCCAGGGGTCATGGGTCACGATGGTATAAGGTTTGATGTGTCGAATGAGAGCCGCCAATTCGAGCTTGAGCGTATCAGCACTGGCGATATCACCATCAGGATGTCGTAAAAAGATAACCTTCTTCACACCCAGATATTTTGCTCCACGTTTTGCTTCTTGTTCTCGTCTGTATGCAGTTTTATTTGGAGAGTCATCTTTTTGCCATGTTCCTTTATCCCCGCTCGAAACGATTATGTAGTGGACATTATCACAATCTGCCCACTGTGCTATCGTACCGCCGCACGCCAACTCAGGATCATCTGGATGTGCCAGTATGATCAGTCTATTTTTTGATGATTTCTTCATAGGTTTTGAAATACCTTTCAGCAATATGCTGCCAACTATAATTGAGAACTTTTTTTCTACCTGTAGTACCCATTTTGTGCCGGAGTTCTTGATTTTCAAACAGATAATTAATAGCACGCACCAGGTTCCGCTCATTTCTCTTAACGAGTATCCCAGCATCCTTGCCAATTGTCTCAGATAAACCTGTATCTTCAAAACCGATGACAGGTCGCGCCGAAGCCATTGCTTCAAGGCCAACGAGTCCAAAAGATTCATAATAAGAAGGAACCACGATTATACCAGCGTTTTGATAATATGCGGCAAGATTTTCATGTTTTACGCGGCCGATGAAATTAACCTTCAGGTCATGGGCATAAGATTTCATGTTTTCGTAATTCTCCTCGCCTTTTGAGGGTCCACCAACGATGTTGAGGCTGATTCTGTTTTTTATTAATCTCAGTGAATCAATGAGTACATCAAGACCTTTTATTGGATCGACTCGTCCGACAAAGAGAAGGGTCGAATGTCCGTTTGGACTTTGCCTGAACCTGTTTGTGTCAACGCCATGGGGTATCGTGATAATACATGTTTGTGGAAAAAGTCGATGCAGGTCAAATGTCTCTTTATAGGTCGGCGACATTACAAAATCGCATTTTCTGATAATCTCATTCTCAATTTCAATCCTTGATTTATCCTGTGTGACACCTTTAAACCGTTCAATAGTGTGAAAACTGTGTATCCACGGAATATGTATTCTTTTTTGGATATGCATGCCTATGATACCGGATAACCAGTAGTGTGTATGTAGGATATCGTAATTGTGATTATGGTGTTGTTCTATGATTGCTTCAGCAAAATCGCGGAAATCCCTGTGCTTGAAATAGACGACCAGGACGTTTTTTCCTAATTTCTGGGGTTCTTTGTCACCGTAGACATAGATATCAACCTTGCATGATTTTGCCAGATGCTTGTAGAGGTTGGCAATGAGGATGTTCATGCCACCTGATTTTCCTGAGCCGGCAGGTGCCAGAGGCGATGTGTGGAAAGAAACTACACAGATTTTCATCTCGTCAGCCTAACCGTGTATCTTTTTTCTGCGCCGAAATGAAACTTGTATGCTTCGCCACCACGCAGGAAATCATAATATCTCTTACCCTCATCAATTGCTGCTTTGATGTCTAATCCTATTGTAACTATACCTGGTGAAAGATGATAGAATTCAGGATCAAAACCAGTATTATAAAGGTAAATGCGATCCTTGGTTTGGAATGAGAAGATTGTTCCAACCGGTTGAGTATCGAGGAAAGCAGCTTGAAATCTAAGCCAGCGATTTGTAAAAAAAGAGTTAGCAATAGTTTTGAAAAATTCACGCACATCGTTCGTGAGAAACTTTTTCTTATTCTTATCTGAATCACTCATCAACTTGAAAAGAATCCCAATGTGCTCAGGTTCCATACTTCTTATTTTAACACCAATCGCTTTTCTCAATTTGCGTCTCAGTTCATGACGTAATTTTCCATTAAGATTATTAAGATATCCTTCCCAGGAATCAGGGAGGGAGAGCATGGGGCAGAGATCAATTTGTTCTGTCATTACATCAGCTACAAGCTCAGGAAAACATTCAATTAATGGGCTGTCACCTTCGAGTGGGAAAAGGTCTATGCGCAAATCCCTGCTCATGATGAAAGATGCCAGTTCCTCAATGATTTGACGTTCATATCCTGGAACGTATATTATATCGATGATATCAGTAACCCTTTCATCCCCAAAGAATTTTAATGTGCCATTCTCAATTATTGCAGGGAAGATACCAACAGGTCTGTCATTTTGCTGAAAAATCATCACTTTAGGGTCAGTTTTTAAGAGATTGTCACACAGGGCGTAAAACCACTCATAGCTGAGAAATGGCGATGAGTTTGGCGAATTAATAAATAATTCACGCCAGATAGTTGAACAGCGACTTATTTTCTCAAATCTCATTACTAAATCGTGATTGGATAAGTTTATTCCTTTTGCTGTAATCCCAGCTCCTCAATCCAAAGAGATTATAGAAATGTATAGTCTGATAACAGTAAAAGTTCGATCTTTCAATTCCCTTTGCCGATAGTATGTTCGAATTCGTGGCGAAGATTAGGGCATTGGAATAAGACAATTTCTTAAAAAACTGTGCGGCACTGGTTATGAGGCAGGAATAGATACGATTCCCCCGATACTCGGCGCGTGTGTATGCATCATAAAGGTAGATTTCATCTAAACCAATGATTAGGTTATCCTCGATTTCACTCACCCAGCATTCAGTAGTTGTAGTGAAGAGGTAAGCGACAGGTTTTGAACGATGATAGGCAACAAAGATCCTATCACCATGTGAAAGACGTTCTCTAATAAGTGACGGTCGTATATTTTCAAGGTCTAATGCACGGTCACATAGTGCGATCTCTATTGCCAGTTTAGATTTGATTGATAATATTGAGTTACGTAAATCTAAGAAGTAAAGCCTTAACAACTCTTTTGAAATTCGACGTGTTAATCCTAGGAATTTATGTTTTTTCAATATAGTCCTCGTTCCTGACCAATTGTAGTGGCTAACCCATGCCCAGGATAGACTTTGGTTTCATTTGGAAGTTTGAGCAATTTTTCTCTGATGCTTTTAAGAATGATCTGTTCATCATCGGCGGAAAACGATGTGTTGCCTGGACCTCCTGGAAAGAGAGTATCGCCAGAAAAGAGATCATTGCCAGCGAGGAAGCAACATCCTCCAGGTGTGTGTCCAGGAGTGTGTAAAACCGTGATATACTCGGAACCAAGTTGAATCCTCTGCCCATGTTCCAGCCTCATGTCAAATCCATCAATCCAGTCTAAATGATGAATTGCTGCCTTGGCGTGGGTGGCTTTTTTTATTTCTTTAAGAGCATTTATGTGATCAAAATGTTGGTGCGTGGCAAGGATAAGTTGGATTTTGAGCCCGGATACTGCTTTAATAATTTTTTCTGGCTCAGCACCAGGATCGATAACAAGACCAATTTTGTTTGACTCGAGAATATAACAGTTCGTTTGTAAACTACCAACAATTAAACGCTCCATGGTCATTATTATATTATATCAGATTTCTACTGTCTGTCAACGGTTATACTACTATAAAGATATATAGAATATTGAAAATGGTTGACATGATTTGACAACGTAAAAACATCCTTTCCCAGGTCGCTCTATCTTTCTGATTTTAGGTCTTACTGGAACTTATTCTTGTGAAGATACAACGCAAGTTTGTACTCTTTTTAGTTATCTTCTTGTCGCCACACTTATATTATCAAATAGTATTGCTGGAAAGGTACCTGCAGAAACTGGATAACAGGTATCCTCAATATCAATGACATTTTTCATTGCATTATATATATTACCAGCTATCATGGCATCCTTTACGTGCCCAACTATTTCACCATGCTCTACATACAAACCAGGGGAGAGTCCTATGGAGAAATCTCCGTTTTGAATATTGCCGCTGTGAGCTCCTAATGCTCCGGCAACTACAATACCTTTATCCATTAATTTTATGAGTTCGGAAAAAGATTTAGTTCCTGGTTTTATATGAAGATGTTCAAGGGATGGAGTTGGTTTTAAGAAAACCGTATCTCCTCCCCACATTGCGCTTTTGTATCCATGACCGGTCGCATTTGTATTCATCTTTTTTGAATAGTGCAGGTCATAATAGAAATTTTTCAACCTACCTTTTTCAATAATTGGTAAGTATCTACAAAGTGTTCCTTCGTCATCGAAAGATCTTGCGTTTGGCATTTTGTCATTCAATGGATCGTCGTATATGGTTATTTTTTCATCAAATATTTTCTCACCAATTTTTTCTGCCACAGGAGATTGTTTCTGATACAGATTTTTACCGCTTGTCGCACTTATCAGTCTCCACATTAAGACATACATTGTTTCAGGCATAAAAAGGACCTTCATTTTTCCGCCTTTGGGATTTACTTTCTTTAATGAACGGTTATAAGTATCAAGAACAAACTGCAAATATTCATCAGGTGATTTTTCAAATTTTTTGAGATATAGCACCCGATGTATTGCAGCATAAGAATTTGGATATAGTATTGTATTGTAAAAAAAATAATTAGAGGTACTTAACAATATATCAGTACCAGAACTGTTTATTATTCGTAACTTATCTATTGCACTTCCAGCCGATACATTGATCTGTCCTTTTGTTTTTGATGATAGTTTTTTACATACCCGATTACACTCATCTACAAAATTGTTGGTTGAGATGTTCTCAATTGAAGGGTTATATGTACTAAGCTTGGGTAAATCTTTTGTATGCGGAAAATCGAATGTTGCCTCAACACCTCCTTTAAGAGAATCTAAGGCATTTTGTAAAAGTTCTTCGCGGTTTATCAAATTTTTTGTATATGAAAATCCGAGCTTACCATCCTTTATTAATCTAAGACTGATTCCAGATTGAACCTTACATTCTATATTCTTGAGTTTTGAATTTTCAAATTCAACTGAATTGATTGTTTGTTCCAAAGAAAATATTTCTACTTTGTCACTATTCGCTTTGGCAATTGCCAGCAATTTTTCCATTTTATACTCCTCCTATGATCACATTTTTAACAAATACATGTGGTGCTCCATGGCACGAACGAATATTAAGCTGTCCTTTACCGCAACCACCAATCTTGCTAAGTACCAAATCATTTCCTATTACTGCAATATTTTGCAGTGTTTTGTATAAGTTGCCGGACATATTAATGTCACGGACCATTGCATCTAATTTACTGTTCTTCACAATGTATCCATATTGTGCCCCAAAGGTGAAGTTTTCGCCGCTTGTTTGACCTCCCTTGGCATCTAAAATATATAGCCCATTTTCCATCGCAGCCAGGAGGTCATCAAAAGTATTTGTGTCAGGTTCAATATAAATATTCCCCATTCTGATAATTGGTGCATATCGGTAATCTTGCGCAATACAATGGCCGCTGAGCGGTTCTTTAAAGGCGGCTGCGCTTCTTCTTGAATGTAGCCGTCCGACAAGGACCCCATTTTTCAGAAGCTGGGTGGATTTTGCCATTACGCCTTCATCGTCATACTTGTAAAATCCCAACTGGTTGGGCATTGTTGGGTCATCAAGAATACTTAGAATATCACTTCCTAATTTTGCATTGATTTTCATCTTTTTTCGCATGGTAGGGTTATCTTCGATAAGATCTGCTTCAGAAAAGTGGCCAAATGCTTCGTGAGTAAAAACCCCGGCAAGACTGGGATTGAGGATTACATTATGGACACCTGCCTCAACAGGTTTTGCTTTTAATAATTGAAGAGCGATGGATGTCTTTTTCTCAAATTGTTCCTGTGCATTCCTTAAGATTGCAAAACCATTGCTGCCTCCAATGCCAGCCCTTACGTTCTGAATAAGATTTCCATCCCTGCTCGTGATCAATCCATTGATTCTTGTTGTGATCAGATCCTCTCTGATTTCACTCCCTTCGGTATTAACAAAATACTTTTCGCGTATGACTTCCGTGTACCCTATGTTTGTTGTGGCAATCTTTTCGTATTTTAATGGTAGATTGTTGTATTTTCTGGTTAGTTCAAGTTTCTCATCAATCGAAATTCGCCGAGGATCCTCCTCAAGCTTTGGTGAAAAGGTATCTTTTACAACATCAGCCTTTGCAAATTGTATTGGTTCTTCTATATTTTCTGAAACGAGAACGGCGTTCATCTCAGCAGTCCGTATTGCCTTTTCAACATCAATTCCTTTTGTGAATGCTACAGAAGACAACCCACCATTTTTTAAAATTCTTAAGACATAACCATCAGTTAAATTAGAACCAATTTGTGTTAATTCTTTTCCATTAAATATAATTTTTATCTCTTTTTTGATTTCATATCGGAGATCTGCATATTTTGAATCGGTTTTCGAAAGCATTGATTTTAATAAATCAAACATGTAAACTCCTTTCTTTTTTAAATGCTACTATTCAATTTATGCCTTTAGTACTCTGGGTTGTATTAAAACTTAACAAGTATAGATTTTGTTTCTTTGCCATACCCCATAGGGCGCGAGAATCAAATATAAAATAATACATCCCGCTACAATATAACAGAAAATCGATAAACTGTCAATAGTAAATCTGGATCTTAGCTTGCCTAATGGGTTGGTATAATTGTGTATCTTCTGTTGTGGGTGTTAACTATTTACGCTTTTTCTTCGATTTCGTCCTTTTCTTTCCTTTTATTTGCTTGCTCGCTTTTTTATCTTTCTTTTCCTTCTTTGCTTTCTTTTTCCTTGAAATCTTTTTTTCTTTTTTACCTGGTTTCTTCTTTTTCGGGATTTCTTGTTTTATTTTTTTCTCTTTGGTTTTTTTCTCTTTTTTGACCTTCTTTTTCTTTTCTTTTTTAGATTTTTCTTCAACCAATTTACGACGCTCAATTAATTTTCTTCTTGAGACAATAGTTGAAGGGTCATTTTGCTCAACCAATTCTAAAATTGCCATTTCAGCGCCATCGCCCAGTCTTGGCCCAAGACGGTAGATTCTTGTGTAGCCTCCTTGACGTTCAGAAAATTTCGGGCCAATTTCTTCACAGATTATTTTAACAAGCTTATGGTCAGGAATAAAGCGGTAGATTGTTCGCTTTGCAGAAAGATCATTTCTTTTAGCGAATTCAATCAGATGTTCGGCTAATTTTTTTGCTTCTTTTGCCTTTGGCAAAGTTGTTTTTATTCGCTCAAAGATAAACAAAGAGCGACACAAATTCTTGAGCAAGGCAAGACGATGTTCTTTTTTTCTTCCCAATTTTTTTACTCGGTCACCATGTCTCATATTAAATTGCCTCTGCCTTTAATTGCCATATTCTGCTTTGTTTGAGCCTTTTCATTATATATCTTCCTTTAAATATTTATCTACATTCATCTCGAGTTGTAGTCCTATTTTTGCCAGATTCTTTTCTAATTCTTTTAATGATTTACGTCCAAAGTTCTCGTAGGTTAATAATTCTTTCCCATTCTTTTTAACAAGATCTCCAATCGTTTTTATATCTTCGTGCTTTAAACAATTGGATGCCCTGACTGATATTTCGAGTTCATCAATACTTCTTTTCAATATTTCTCTGATACGTCGATGTTCAGCATTCAGCTGCTCTTTTGATGTGAACTGTGGCTCAACGCCGAGACAAGTTATAAATGAAAGATGATGTTTTAAAAGACTTGCGGCTTCAACTATAGCCTCTACCGGCGTAATCGTGCTATCAGTTTTGATTTCTACAGCAAGGTGGTCGTAATCTGTTTTTGTACCAACACGAGTATTTTTGATGTCGAAATTTACTGAGAGAACAGGAGAAAATAGTGCATCAAGAAATATAGTACCAATTGGTACTTCTATATGTTTATGCATTTCAGACGGAACATAGCCACGCCCAGCCTCAACAGTCATTTCCACGGTGAAATTGACTTTTGTTTCGGTTACGGTTAGTATTTTTTGCTTGGGAGTAGTAATAACCACCTCAGGATTTTTTTCTATATCGTCAGCAAAATATTCCTTTTTCCCCCTTACTTTCAGATAAAGCGTCGTTGGACCATCTGTTAGTAACTTTACTTTAACTTGTTTTAAATTTAAAATGATTTCCACAATATCTTCATAAACACCAGGGATTGTTGAAAATTCCTGAAGAACATCACCAATTCTAACTCGTGTAATTGCTGATCCTTGAATTGATGATAACAGTATTCTTCTCAAAGAATTTCCAATGGTAACACCAAAACCTCGCTCCAATGGCGTAAGTATAAAACGGCCATAGTTGTCAGTTGTTACCACTTTATCAACTTCAATCTTTTTTGGCATTACAAGTGGTTTTAAAGCCATAATCCCCCTCTACTTTGAATATAATTCAACTATTAAATTTTCTTGGATTGGCAGTGCTATATCTTCACGTTTAGGCATTTTTACTATAGTACCTGTCATATTTTCTACATCAAATTTAAGCCAATCAACAATCTTTTCTGGGTCGCGTTCCTCAAGTGATTTTTTAATCAATGGGTTTTTCTTTTGTACATCAACAAGTTTAATTGTTTGATTAACCTTTACTAAATATGAGGGAATGTCAACTTTTTTCCCATTAACTAAAATGTGTCCATGTTTGACAATCTGTCTTGCGTGGGTTCTTGAAGATGCAATCCCCAGTTGATAAACGACATTATCAATTCGTCTTTCCAGGGCAATTAGAAGATTTGCCCCAGGGTTGCCTGTTTTTTTTGTGGCGTCATAAAAGATTTTGCGGAATTGCCTTTCCAATATTCCATAAATTGCCTTAACCTTTTGCTTTTCTCTTAATTGAATGGCATAAGAAGTTAATTTCCGTCTTCCTACCTTACCATGACTTCCTGGTGGGTAGCTTCTTCTGGTAAAAGCACATTTATCTGTATAGCAACGGCTGCCACGTAAAAATAGTTTTTCACTTTCGCGTCGACATATTTTACACTTCGCGCCAATGTAACGTGCCATTTTTAGACCCTCCTTCGTCTTGGTGGTCTACACCCATTATGAGGCAGAGGAGTAACATCTTTAATCGCTGTGATTATTAAACCCACGGTTTGAAGTGTTCTGATTGCTGCCTCTCGGCCAGGGCCTGGACCTTTTATTCTTACCTCAACCCTTCTAATACCGAGTGCCTGTGCCTCTCTCGCAACTGCGTCAGCACATTGTTGGGCCGCATAGGCAGTACCTTTTTTTGTACCCTTGAATCCTATCTTTCCCCCAGAAGACCAGCAAAGAACATTACCTTTGCTATCACAAATCGAAACGATTGTGTTATTAAAAGAGGCAGATATATTAGCAATTCCAATCGGTTCTGCTCTAACTCCCTTTTTGCGTTTGATTATCCTGGTTCTACCTCTACCCCTACCTTTTCCTGATTTTGGTTTATCTTTTTTCATCACTACTTACCTTTTTTAATTGCCGGTCCTGCTTTACCTGCAACTGTTTTCTTTCTACCCTTCCTTGTGCGAGCATTTGTTTTTGTGCGTTGTCCTCTGGTCGGTAATCCAAACTTATGCCTCAATCCACGGTAACTTCCAATATCAATGAGTCTTTTAATATCGGCAGCAATATCGGCTCGCAGTGCTCCTTCTACTTTATAGTCCGTTTCAATTAATTTTCTTATCTTGGTCACTTCTTCATCGCTCAGTTCTTTAATTTTCTTTGAAGGATTAATTCCGATTGTGGCAACAATTTTTTGAGCCGTGTGTAGGCCTATACCAAAAATTGCTGTAAGTCCATACTCAACCCTTTTGCTGGGCGGTAAATCAATACCTGAAATTCTAGCCATATACCTCCTCACATAACACAGATAGTAGTGATTTGATACTAGTGGTTAGTGTTTTTTTTAAAATATTTTTTACTAACATCTTGCATCTATCATCTAACATCTGTCTTTATCCCTGTCTCTGCTTATGACGGGGGTTTTTGCAAATAACCATAACCACGCCCTTTCGTTTAATAATCCGACAGTTAATGCATCTCTTTTTAACTGAAGTCTTAACTTTCAATTTATCCTCCTTAACTCAAACAC
>Ga0114925_10002051_pt1 | contig 10199 bp, 7 predicted proteins | sample SumtaG_2_FD_87287 | JGI IMG/M metagenome (GOLD analysis project Ga0114925, IMG submission 87287) | Deep subsurface microbial communities from Indian Ocean to uncover new lineages of life (NeLLi) - Sumatra_00607 metaG | ecosystem: Environmental > Aquatic > Marine > Oceanic > Sediment | place...
ATATTGATAATAGCTAAAGGCGTACGGTTTTTGCCATCCTGTGCATTTTTGATTTCCATTACAATCATTATTATTTCCCGGCGGACATAAGAGTTTTTTATGTTTTGTATAAGATCCATCCGCATCCTTGGTATATTCAACGCAGAACTGCTGTTTCGGTTGCATACCTGACCGAATGCGTTTATCATAGCAAACGCGATTGTCTTTACCACAAGATTTCACCGACGGATCCTTATATACATCATTAAGAGGAGTGGACTTATTTACGCACAGAGTTGTATCATATCCTAAAAATGTTGCCTTTTGGTATACTTGGTGTACCACGTCTGTTAAAGTGGCTTCGGCATTCGTAGAAAACGGGGAGTTTTCTGAATGACAATCCAGATTATTCTTTGGATCAAAGATTGGAGAGATGTAAATATATGCGGTGTAATTTGTGGAGGGAAAGGGGGCGCGCTCGGGATCCCACGTACCCCCACCCGCGGCCGCACAATCGGTAGCATTTCGGGCATTACGCCGCGGTGCCGTGGAGGCGAAAAAACCACAAGGATCTGAAACAGCGGAAGTGCTACAGCATCTACCGGGTGGCTGCGGCGCAAATAAATCTACCGAAGCCACTTCTCCTATATACTGAGTTTTGTAGTATACATGATCGCCAACGCGAGGGGTACCCGGTGGTAGAAACTTTGTTAACCCAAATTTGAGATAACAATTTCCTACGCAATTTTTATTCGCACTGCAACATTTTAAAGACTTTCGCCAACCTGCAATAGGCGCTCTATACGGGGCGCCCACACGTCCTGTTCCAGGAACTCGAACAACAATTATATCATCGATGGTGTGGGTATATCGTGCGCTATCCTGCGGTTGTTGAATATATAATTCACTATAAATATGGGTATTTACTGTTGGACATCCTCTAGGTCCCGAATCTATCATAATTTCAACATTAATGGGAAAGGCTCCACTGCAATCCATTGGGGACTCGCCTTCCCGCGGAATTGCGATACAGTCGTTTGTATTAGAAATAACAATATCATCAATCTTTCCGAGTGCTATCGATGGTCCGCCAAGTGGATTTCTCACTGTTACTCTTCCGCCAGGCTTCAACTGACGCCCATAATCAAAATTCGCCATCCACTGAGTTTGATTTATATCGCTTAATAATACCGTAGAGGTACAACACTGGGGTCCACATCCCGCAATAGTACAAGAGTCGCGGGCAGGAACATTTTCATTTACTTGTTTCCCAAATTTAGTATTGAATCTTGGATTAGTGCTTTCATATTGCGGTGTCAGCCCCGTGCTATTAAAAGTATTATAAATAATAGTTCCGTCGGGATTATGCATACGGGTTCTTTTCGTTCTCATATTGAATGATCTCATTTATAATATGAAAAGAAAAAATAGGAATGATATATAATGAATACTCTTGAAATACTTGTATTAATATTCATAGGATTCTTGATTTTAAACCATTCTATTAATTATGTGGAAGGTTTAGAAAATAATGAGACAACAGTAACAAGTTTGTTAAAGGAAGCAAATACTTTGACATTGCAAAATCAAAATCAAATTAAGACGGTGAATGATGCTTTAATGACAACATCTAAAAAATTTGAAGGATTACAGAAATCACTGAAGACAGCTAGTAAAAATACTGCTACTAATAAAATGATCAATCATGGGGGTCATACTAGTGTACCACCACTTCCGTCTGGAACACAAGTTAATACACCTACTCCCCCAAAAGGACAATGTCCCAGTAAACGATTACCAATATCCTGGCCAGCAGTTGGGAAAGAAGGGATGATATCAAATCAACTTAATTCTGAAATAAATACTGTATGGAAACCTGATTTTTCAAAAATCCGTTCAGGACAGAACGCTGTAGAAAAAGACATTGTTGGAAGTGTTGATATTATTGTGATCATTGAAACAATAGGAAATGAAATACAGGAAGCCTTACAAAATAAAAAATTCTAATTATAAAGTAAGCGAAATGAATAGTTATATATTAGCCATATCTATTGTTGTATTTGGTATATTAGTTCATTATGGTTTTATTGCATCGTACAAAGAAGGACTGACATCTAAAGAGGCTGCAGAACAAGCGGCTGAAAAAGCGGCAGCGGCGGCGGCTGAACAAAAGAAGGAAGATGACGCCATGACAACTTGGTGGAAGAATCAAGCACAATCTTTATTAAATAATGCCAAAAAGCAGCAGGAAACTATAAAAACTTTAGACGCCAATAACAAACAATATCAACAGATCCTAGCATGCCTACAGTATAGAAAAGATTTAATGAACGTTGAAATTGCTCGCAATAGAGCTGGAAGGAATGCACAAGGGGCAAATAAAAAGGCTAAAACTAAAGCCTTATTCAATACTGCTAGTAATTTAGGTTAACCTATACTCTCTCTATATTCTCCTCAGATCCAACAGCTGCAACTTCAAAAATATTGTTAGGAACAGGATTATAAGTAACATTCATTATCTTTTCTGGATTATATTTTCTATTTATATCAGTTAAGGCTTTATTGTGTCTTTTGATATAATCTACAGTCATTGGAAGTGTTATTAATATGGTAGCTGCCCCCATAGTAAAAAATAACCCGCTTGTACCTAAATCATATGTAGTAACTAATAAAAACGGATAAGGTAGTAAACTCAAAAAATAATTAAAATCGGAAATGCACATTAATTTATGATATTTGCATTTTTGATTGACAAAACATATTGATAATGATTTCATCAATAATTGAGTAAAAATAGTAAAGAAAAAAACAGCCATGGATTGATAATAAGAAATATTTGCCCATGCGTCTTTCCGAAGATGATAACGAATTAATCCTCTTTGTTTAAAACCTAAAAGTTTAATACTGTTATAATTGTAAACGGTATCAATTGTCCCAGCGAAAATTGCAACGACCCATATAAAAAGTAAAAATGCAAATGATAATGCTTTCGGCGGTGTATCCTGAAAAATGAAAAAAGTTTCCTTTGTTCCGTTTTCGGCAATGATCACGTAGTCTGCTGTACATATTTCACACCTTTCGTATTTATCGGGATTATCTATACATTCTGCGCGCCATCTTTGTAGACAAGCTTCATGAACCACTGCATTACACCTACAAGGCGATATTAGGTCTTCAGGATTACTATCATCTAGACAAATTCTACATTCCATTATTGAATATATAAATAATATATAATATATTATTATATAGTATTCATGGATATGCTTGGAGGTTCGACTAATACATCAGGGGGAGGATTTTGGAACACAGTTGCTTCAAAACCCGAATCCTTAGGAAAAGAATATACAGGTCCAGATTATAATTATGCAAAATATATCAAAACCCCCATGCAGCTTGGCATGAGTAGTAAGGCGAGTGCCATCGCTGATAATGTTGCTGGTATAATGGATTATGTGACTATGCTAACAGAGGGCGGCGGTCCCGCCTCGAAAAATGACGGACTACCTTTAGGTGATAGATATTTTTTGTCTACCGGGGGAAAATGTAAAACCGCTTCTGGGGATGTCGTACAACGATCATTATACGTAAATAATGTCCCTGATGGATCTATTCCATTTTTATCCGATATGAACATCAAATTAAGTTCATTTAAAGGTCTCGTTCCTGGTGTTCTAGGCGATCTTAATACAATGAATCCAGTTCATTTATTTAGCGCATTTACACAATCTACCACTCCGCCGTGCACAAACATTCACGCAAGCGTTATTGGTGCTAATAATGTCGCAAGCGAAGGATCGGGATTTGTCCTTGACAGCGAAGTAAAGCAAATCGCGCCTTGCGCTTTTGTTAACGGTAGGAATCCATTAACTGGTGGGGTATGCATTGAATCCTTTATTAATGCTAATAAAAAATTACGCAACAAGAAAAAGAAGAGCCGCAAACATAAAAAGATCTCTTTACACAATAAACCCTTGGCAAATTTATATACGGCGCTGGTCGGCGGCGTTCTTATTTACATAATTTATCGTTTGGTGGAGAGAAAATAAAAGATTATTATTTTGAATAACAATCTTTTATGCGTAAGGAAAGAGTACTGATTTTAAAGCATTTATTACTGGTCTTACTAAATAGGGAATAATCAGAAGAAGAGCGAGTATATAAGATGATTTGATTAGACTTTCCCCTTTATCAGATGATAGTGCGGGGCTATTACCTCCAACTTGAACACTAGTAGCAGGTTTACCTTTTCCGACCCACGCCCGTGCTCTATGGAAGGCACCAACGCCACGATGATATCCAGCAGTTACATAACCACCTGCTATAAGGTCGTAAAGGATGACTATACATAATATTATTATAACGGTCCAATATCCACCTCTTAAATATTTTCTGTACCATAGCGCTGTATTGTCTTTCTCTTGATAAAACGTTGCCATCCGATTAGCTATCGCTTTATTTGATCTCAAATCTTGTATTTTTTTCTTATCTGTCTTAATGTTATTTTTATAATAATTGATTAAATCCTGCATTCTTTTTTGATACGCAATTTGTGATTCAAATATTTTGATATTATTTTCAATTCTCTCGATATCAGTTTTATATTTTTGAACAATGTTATCAATTGTAGTTGAGGCATCCTTCGCTGCTTGTGAATTATGAATTTTATTGTAATAAGCAGATCCGCGTGATGTTGGTACTAATCCGGCATTTTCCTTTTCAACTTTAATGGTTGCCTGATTTAGATCTTTAGTTGCTTTAGCAAGACCTTGTAAACTTGCTTTCAACATATCCTGACAATTCAACATTTGATTTATCTGTGCTTGTGTTATTTTAGGTGCCATTTTAGTTGTATAATAGTTAGAAATAAATTACTGATTGGATAATTTATTTTAATTGAATGGTGCGAAATTTTCGCGCGATGACTTATTTGTCAACTGGTTTTGTCCCTTTTTGCTTGAAGGATCTAAATCTCCTCTAAGAGATCTACCAGCGCTGCTTATATCCTTCTTAACATCTTTATAGGTTTTTTGTAAATCAGATTTACCCCTTTGATATTCTTTGTCCGCCCAGTCTTCTGCACGATCTGCTTCGTATTTGGTATCATCCCAAAGCTTTTCAAATGCCTTTTTATCGTGCTGCCATACCGTTTCATAGCCCTTTCGGTGCATACCTGGCATATCGAAATCAAACTGTTTCCAATTCCGCTCATTTCTGTAATAATTCCACCATATGCGTTTTATTGTTAGGAAGATTGCAACTGCAATTGCCAAGACAACAATGGGATATCCCAACCAACTAAAGGTGTCATTCCCTGAAGCGCCAATATAGATTCCTGCTAAAACAAACAGACTGCAAAACGCGATAGTCCTAAAAATATCTTTATGCGAAGAGAATCTGTCATATTCATAATTCGTGATTTCAATCATCCGATGTTTATTATTACGCTCATTAATAAGTTCTTGCGTTTCCTTCTCAATAGTCTTAAGCTGGTCTTCGGCTAACATAGTCATTGCCAACTGGTCCTGTAAAGCTATTCTATCCGACGCCAGCGAGCACTGCGTTTGCGTGGATACATTACGAAGTTGATTTAATAGGCGAATACGCGCATCTTGAAAAACCTTCAGCTCATTGGTCCAGGTGCTAATTTTATTCTCATCGGGATTCAGATTTACTGCTTCCGTTTGGATTTGATTTAAAAGATTCATTTCCTGGTCCTGGAAATACTTAATATCCGCCAAAATGGCAGGCGTCCCATCCGTACTGGCATCTCCAAACGGCAATAATGCGGCACACTGGTTCGCACCCGATGGTTTCTTACCGCCTCCTCCCGGAGTTGGTATCACTGATGGTGCCGGTTTAGGGATATGCGTCGGTTGTCCGTTTTTATAGCATGGCGGCATAGCGCCATATTTTTTAACAAGTTCTTTTGAAGGTTTTGAGCCTAAATAACAACGATATGTATCCTGCCATCCTACACCTTGCGAGGCGTCGGGTCCTTGGGTATGAACACAAATATCTCTAGAGCTCCCGTGTCCACGCTGCCAGTAATCTTCCCATTCTTTAGTGTACTGGTGACCACCGACAGGAGGACAATCACCAACTTTGTGTTTCTTGTGGCGATGATGTGGTTTATTATCTCCTGGACAATTTGCTGATCGTTCTGATGCCATTATATATAATATGGCATCATAAAAAATTATTATTATTAGGCTTCGAATTCTGCTTAATTATTAATTTTCTTTACAACCAGCCCTGCTCCAGCAATTGCTAAAGCAAACCACAAATAATAACTGATATTTGTGGCACCTCTTTTGAGACTTGAATCCTCTAGCATGCCTTGAAGTAATAGATTTTGGTTCTTTTGTATTCTTACGGCTTTATAAGCTTGTTTATATTTTGAAAGATTTTTAAGAAGCTGCCTTCCTTCTACACTTCGCTTAAGGGCTGCCGCATTGCTACCGCTATAAGCTTGCTGTACAGCCTCGTATAAGATTGCAGCCTTTTTAAGCAGGACAAGACCTAACACCTTTATTTCAAGCTGAGCCAGTTTCATATTAACATAAGGTGCATCGGTGCTACTTCCGCCTGAGCATGTATCCACTAATTGTTGTGCAGTAGGCAGTTTTTTAAGCTTTCCTATAACATTAATTTCACCTTTATTATATCCCTTTGGTTCAGGATAAATACAGAGACGTCCCTGGTTGATGATATCGCCCGCGGATCTGTTTACCCCTTTCCATGTATTGAAAAGATCACACCACCAATCACCAAGGAAAGCATCACAATGGCGCTTTTCGGATCCCCAAGTTTTAGATCCACATTGCGTCATGCTCTGTGCCCCAGGCTGCTGTGGGTAGGATATCATACCATTGGGACACGGAGGAGCCGCTTTACCTTGAACATACGTGCCGTTACTTTCTTTAGATAAGGTACCACATTGAAGAAAGGGAGCACCCTTTGCTGCTAAAGCAGCCGCCCCTCCAGGTAATTTTGTTTTGTGAACAACCGGGGGTGGCACAGGAGGTGTTGGACATGCTATGGGATGCGCGGGACAAGGTTTCTGATTTTGATTACAAACACCTTTGCCATCAGGACCCAGATAAGTACATTTGCATGAGCATACGTTACCCTGTCCTGTTTTATTTCCATCAGGATTCTCATAACAATAATATTGACCCGAGTTGCCGTATTCACGCATGTAAGGCATACTGGGTGGACAACCTGCGTCTGGTTTTACTTGTGAACTTGTTTGCCATGTACCACCAGCTGCATGACATTGACTTTGATTCTTTCGCGAAGGACATATTGTTTTGAAAAGAGGAGGCTTACTATATTGCATACCCAAATTCATCTTCACTGCGCTAGGACTGCATTCAACGCAATGTCCATCTGTAGGGGCAGCAGTAGGGGCAGCAGCAGGGGCGGCAGCAGGTTTTGGTGTCGCCATTGAATAGCCTTTCCAATCAAATTGATTGACGGTACGTGTCTTACAACCGGTCGATGAGCGCAAACAAGCTGGGTTATGGTTTGCACCCTTGACATTGTTTGCTGTGGAGAATGCATAACCCGTGCATGTTGGATCTTCGCTACAATACGCCTCGCAACTTTCAAGAGTTACCCCTGGATGTTGAATTTTGTCGCGTCCATCATTACAGTATCCTTTACCAAGCAAATTATCCGTGGGTGGCGCCATTGAATAGCTTTCCCAAGGAAATTGATTGACAGTGCGAGTTGTACAACCGCTAGATGAACGCAAACAAGCTGGGTTGTTGTTTGTCCCCTTGACATTGTTTGCCGTGGAGAATGCATAACCCTTGCATGATGGATCTTCGCTACAATACTCTGCACAACTTTCAAGAGTTACCCCTGGATGTTGAATTTTGTCGCGTCCATCATTACAGTATCCTTTACCAAGATAATTATTCGAAGTCATCCCCTCGCGTCTACTTTGAAATCCTTCTTGGTTTCCTATATAGGGTAGTCCCGGTTTCCAGTTATTTGAGTTATGATACAATGGGGTATTTTTGGTAATACTGGAATTCTCCGGTGCACATGCTTGATTGCAAGTAAATGATGGATGACCCGTGTCAGCATATCTATATGTACCGTCGGCACATTCGCAGAATCCGGCACCCCCAACAGAGCTTTCATTCTTACGCGTTCCAGGAATAACGGTATCACATCCGAGAGGCGGTTGATTAGCTAAATTAGTTTGCACGCCGAGGAATTCTTGCATTTGACCCTCCTTATTTACAGTATATGGCGTACCTTTGGGACCAGGGTTTGAATAACTAGGATTATTTGGATTTGTTTGCGAATAATAACCAGAACGACCCTCTGCAGTATTCGTCCAGGATTTACAATGCTGCGTATGACCAGCAAATTTGGCGCCATTGGATCCTTTAACACCCCCGATTCCATACGCACATGCTTTTTGAAAAACAGCTTTCCATTGACTTCTTAATTGTGTCATATAATTGCCAAGATTAGTCGCACTTAGATTTGCAGCAGCCATTCTATCAACGAGGGGTCCCGATTCCAACTGGTTAGATAATTTTAATGTTGCGGTGTTAATGGCGCGCGCTCGGAGTCCTGCCTCTGAATTGGGATATTGCTGTAAACTTTGTTCCGGAGACATATTGTGATAATCATAACCGCTAAATAACTTGTATCCATCTACCTTGCCAAAGCGATCACCGCTACCGGGTTGTCCTGGTACCGCTGTACCATCATCGTGGACCGGTACATTACCTAATAGGGTATTAATTTGTGTACCTCCGATTGCGCGCTGCGCATTTGAATCAGGGGCAACTAATTGCTTTCCGTATCCTGTCGTTCCATAGGATCCCATTACATCATTATTATTATTTCCAACATTTGGATTACCGCCTCCTGTAGTTGAAGGGGCTCCAGGTGTAAAACCTTCGCGTCCTTGAAAACCCTCAAGAGCAATCCCTCCTCCGACGGCGGCTCCTCCTCCGAGGGCCCCAGCTAACGCTGAGCCCCCTGATAGACCTATTAAGGCACCTGCCGCCGCGCCCGAGAATACCTCTGCTAAAACAGCTCCAGCAGGCGGCTCTAATGCTCCCCCTTCTGTGGTACCCACTCTTCTTACATTTGGTCCTTGATTGGCGAAATAACCGACATTGCAACCATATTGACATGCTGACTTGGAGTCCATGTTGGTTTGATCATTACATTTTTTTAGACAAGCTTGATGCACGGCGTTTTGCCCCTTCGCTTGTACAATAAAATCTTGTACTCTAGAGTTAAACTGTGTTTTGACATCATTAAGACTATTTTGCATTGCCATTAGTTCGCTGAATTCCTTCGTATTTTCGTCTAAAACAGGCTTTCGGAATTTGATATTATCTTTATCAGTAGCATGTGTTAAACCAGCAACGACATTTTTATTCGTTCCTTGCTGATCTTGAAACCCTTCAATAAGTTTCAAATTTTTTGCTAACCCTTTACACATCTTACTGCGATCCTGTAAGTATGTTTTACCTTGAGATAAAGGCGCATTATAGTTTAAAGATCTTTTGTCATGCTCCCTATCTAAATGCGATCTGTCATCCTGTACAGTGGTATAGTTGGCCATTTTATCTATATTATATAGATAAAAAAGTAATTTAATTTTTTGATATCTCCTTAAGGGCGATTGCACCTAAAGTAACTGCGGATATAAACCACGCAATGTAGTGTAAGTAGGTGGAATCAGCTTCGAGTCTTCTGTCTTGTAACTGACCATTAAGCGTTTGTCTTTTTGCTAGGAGTGAATCCATGCGACTCTTCTTTTCCATAAGAGTATTCAATTGACTCCGCAAATTCTGCGCGTGTGTGCGTGAATCGTTCTTTGCTACATTATTAACACCGTGAGTTTTTTCAGTTTGTTTAATTAGCTTATTAATAGATGCATTAATTTTAACATTTAATTGCATTAATCTATTCCGAATATCAGCAGCTGTTGGTGACTCACCTTCGTCCACATTGACCGGGATAAAACCGTACACCATTTGTTTTTCCATAACGGGATTATATGTATTAGGATTTGATGATGTGGAATTTAAGGCAAGCAGTTGTCCAACTAAACTCTGGTATTCATTCTCCATAGCCTGCAATTTTCCCATTTCTGACTCATTTAATTCGTTAACACTATTACTTGATGATCCTTCGTTAGTTTCTAAAGGTTCGACAATAGACCCTAGACCTGGTCC
>Ga0114925_10002053_pt1 | contig 10195 bp, 11 predicted proteins | sample SumtaG_2_FD_87287 | JGI IMG/M metagenome (GOLD analysis project Ga0114925, IMG submission 87287) | Deep subsurface microbial communities from Indian Ocean to uncover new lineages of life (NeLLi) - Sumatra_00607 metaG | ecosystem: Environmental > Aquatic > Marine > Oceanic > Sediment | place...
AAGTATGCAAATTGATATCCACCCCAACTCAATGATAAATAACCTAAAAACACTCCACTTAATATTGAATGAGATATTTTTCCTGTTCTTACCGCTTTTAGAAAAAATAAAAAGATCATTAAAACACAAAAAACACCTATTGTTTCATTATCAAAAAAGCCAGCAATGGTGCGTTGAAGATAGCCAATATTAAAAGCTAAAAAGAAAGCCGCCATAAGACCCGTACCTTTACTATGCACTTCCTTTCCCAAAAAATACATAACAAGGACCGTAATACCGCCCATAAATGCGGGGAAGAAATAACAAATATGATATAATGAGACAGGTATTCCGAGAAAATTAAAGGTTTTATAAATTGCGACAACTGTAAACGTCAATCCGGGACGTAAATTACCTCGAAAATAACCTTCAGGGTACCAACTCTTAAAATCTCGCCAATTAAAATATTCGTAAAATGAATGGGTTGACAAATATTCTGCGTTATAATATTGTATCCATGGATCAAAAGCTTTAATAAGAAGTGGTCCTCTTAGGACTGGAGTAAGCCTTACAACTATAGCTAGGGTGACAAGTAGGAATAGTGTTATGAATAATAAGATATTTCGAGTTTTGATTGATACAGAAGCTCGAGCGCGATCACGGAAATTTCTAATTGAAGCAATAATTTTAGGCATTTTTATTAAATAAATTTTTTATAATATTATAAAGCATAATGAAATTTTGAATATAAAAAAAATCCCTATCTTTAAAATTTATCGTTTAATAGAGACATATTAGAATATTCTAAAATTTTAAAAAGAATTTATGAGTTTTAGATTTTTAATAATTTTTATAGTGGTAATAAAAATGATTTCTTGAAATATTACTAACAAAAGTTATGCCAAGATGTAGATTTCTCTTTAAAATGTATTATATAGGCTCTAGAAAATTTTATGGTTCTCAGAGACAAAAGAATATTTTAACTATAGAAGATTGTCTTTTAAATGCTTTAATTATGAAGGGATATTTTAGAGATATTAAAAAGGCTGGATTAGAATTTGCAAGTAGAACCGATAGGTTTGTATCTGCTCGTTCTTCCTGTTTCTCTTTCATTTCAGTAAAACAACCAATTTTAATGGAAATTAATTCAGCATTGCCTAAAGATATAGGAGTTTGGGCTCACTCAGAAGTGTCAATGAATTTTTCATCTAGATATGATGCTATTTTACGTCATTATAAATATATTGTTCCTGAATCACTTATATCTCTTCAAAAACAACATTCTTTAAATTTAGAGATAATGGAAAAAGCTTGTAGAGAATTAGAAGGAACCCATGATTTCATTAATTTCTCTAAAAGAGAAAAACTAGAAAAAAAAACTGTTAGAGAACTAGAAGTTGTAAAGATGACTATTGATAAGGATTTCATAATATTTGATTTTCTAGGTAAGTCCTTTCTTAGACAACAAATTCGTAGAATGGTACAAAAGATATTAGGACTTGGTATGGGAGAGATTGACTATGATGATTTTTTATCATTATTTGACAGCTCAAGAGATATTTCTTACCAAGCGGCAGATCCAAGAGGATTGATACTGTGGGATATAATTTATGACGAAAAGATTAAATTTTTAGAAGATAAAAAATCAAAAGAAAGAATGGAAAATTATTTCATAAATAAAGAGTTAAAATATCATTTTAAACATCAATTATTCCGAATCTTGCAACGAAACAATTCTAGCTAATAATGCTTGCAATTGAATTTCTTCTGTACTACCTTGACTCAATCGAAATTCAAATTCAGCCAAAATTTTAGATAATTCAATTTTTAAATCTTCTATTATATTCAAATTGTAAACTTCTCTATGAATATTTTTTATAATATTTTGACCTGAAAGCCCATAATCATTGATTAAATCATATAATAGTTTTATTGAAAGTTGTAATTGACCTTCTAAGGCAGTTTGTAAAATTTCTTTTATTTTTTCTGGAGGTATTTCACCTGCTACTCGAAAAACAATTTCTTGATCGATTTTTTTAGAAATAGTTCCACAGGATTGCAAATAATTTATCGCTCTTCTACAATCTCCTCTAGAAACGTCAGTTAAAGCGTTTAAACCATCAGGCGTGAGTGTGATATTCTCTTGCTGAGCGATATATTTTACCCTTTTTTTAATATCGTCATTATTCAAAGAAGAAAATCTAAATACAACACATCTAGATTGAATGGGGGGTATTATTTTATTAGAATAATTGCATATTAAAATCATCCGGCAGTTATTTGTATATTTTTCCATTGTTCTTCTTAATGCTTGTTGAGCCGGAGAAGTCATATTATCTGCTTCATCTAAAATTAAGATTTTAAAAGATATATCAATAGGGGGTCTAGCTTTTGCGAAATCTTTAATATAAGTTCTTATAACATCAATACCTCGAGCATCACTCGCATTTAACTCTAAATATGTTCTATTAACTAACATTCTTCTACCATATAGTTCTCGAACTATTGCTAATGCTGAAGTGGTTTTACCTGTTCCAGCAGGACCAGCAAAAATCAAATGTGGCATTGATTTATCTTTGACAAATTGTTTTAAACGCTTAACAATACCTTTTTGGTTTACTACATCATCTAATATCCTTGGTCGATACTTCTCGACCCATGGTCTATTTTCAAAAGACATTATTTATTGAATTTAAAATGAAAATTTATTTTAATATAAAAGAAGAAATTATTAAGAATTAATTCTTCTTACTTCTTTTTAATGATTTAAATTAAAAAAAATTAATGAGATTTTTTTATGAATGATTTTAAAATAACAAAAATTAAAGCTAGATGGATTTTAGATTCTAGAGGGAATCCTACTGTAGAATCAGATGTTTATGTAGGAAATGTTTTTTCTAGAGCAGCAGTACCTTCAGGCGCCTCAACTGGTGCTTTAGAGGCACTTGAACTACGAGATGGTGGGAAAGCTTTTATGGGAAAACATGTTACTAAAGCAGTGACAAATATCAATGAAATACTCGCAAAAAAATTAACAGGTTTTGATGTAAGAGAACAAACAAAATTAGATGAAGAAATGATTAGAATCGACGGAACAGAAAACAAGAGCAAATTAGGCGCTAATGCGATATTATCTATTTCATTAGCAGTAGCAAAATTAGCAGCTAAATTGCTGAATAAACCATTATTTGTACATTTAAATGAGTTAACTTACAATGAGACTCGAGAACAATACTTATTACCTTTGCCATGTTGTAATATCATTAATGGGGGGGAACATGCTGGAAATAATTTAGCAATACAAGAATTTATGATATTACCAATAGGTGCACCAACCTTCTCTAAAGCAATTCAAAATGCAGCAGAAGTATATCATACTTTGAAAAAATTATTAGGAAAAAAATATGGACCCTCTGCTGTTAATGTTGGTGATGAAGGAGGATTTGCACCAAATTTGTCAGAAACTCGAGATGCAATAAATATCATTATAGAGGCTATTGAGGAGGCAGGATTTATGATGGGAACTGATTTTGTAATAGGAATGGATGCGGCTGCAAGTGAATTTTTTAAAGATGAATTGTATAATATTGATGGAAGGAAACTAACAGAAGAAGAATTATTACAATATTACCTTGATTTAATTCATGATTATCCTTTGAAATCTATTGAAGACCCATTTGATGAAAAAGCATTTAGAAGTTTTACAAATTTAACAATCAAAGTGGATAAGTCAATTCAGATCGTAGATGATGATCTTACTGTTACAAATATCAAATTACTTGAGAAAGCAATTAAAGAAAAAGCCGGAAATGCATTATTACTTAAAGTTAATCAAATTGGATCCTTAACAGAAGCAATTAATGCATGTAAAATGTCATTTAGAAATGGATTTAATGTAATGGTTTCACATAGATCTGGTGAAACTGAAGATCCATTTATTGCAGATTTAGCAGTTGGACTTTGTAGTGGTCAAATAAAAACAGGGGCTCCAGCAAGATCTGATCGAAATTGTAAATATAATCAGCTTCTCAGAATTGAGGAACTATTGGAAAGTAATGCAAAATATCCTAAAAGTTTAGACTCCTGGAAAGATTTTCAAAAATAATAATATAATTTTTGTTAAATTTCTTTTACATTTTGATAAATCTATAAATATTCACATCAATTTTTTTCTTTTTTTGAGTGTGAAATTGAAACGTTTTTTCAAGAACCATTTTTAATGGAAACACATAATCTATAATCCAATTAAATTTTTTAATGAATTTTGAAATAAATCTATGAATTTTATCACTAGCTAAATGTATTGAGTATACAACATCAGAAAAGGTAAATGCTCTTTCCAAAAAGATTCTATCAGCAGTTTTTCTTTGTACTCCAAATGGTGGGTTCATTATAGTTGTTATTTTCATATTATAAGGCAAATGAAGTCTTTTAATTTCAAAATTATTCATATCAGAACATATAGGAAAAATTATTTGTTCAAGATCGAGAGATTGAATATTTCTCTTTAAAACTATCAACGCATCCCAGTCAATGTCAATACTTATTACAATATGGGCTTTCATAAAGGCACAAGCTATAGATAATCTACCTGTTCCAGTGCCAAGGTCAAATATTAAATTATGCTTAATATCATTAAATTCAAAACCCGCAAAAAAAATGATATCAACCGCACTTTTTGCGTCGATACAATATTGTTCTAATTCTATCTTAGGTTTAATGAAGGTTTCAGTATTTTGTATTATAGAAACTAATTCCTTTTTGTTGATTTTCATCCGATAAATTGTTTACTCTTTTATGATTAAATTTATAATAAAATTTATTTATTTTATTTAATAATATTTACTTAAAATTGAAAGAGATTGAGAAATTAAAAAATTATACTGATAATTATGAGTAAAAAGCTTTTAAAAAATAAAGATATTGTTCTAACTGGACAATACCTTGGAGTAGTAGAAGAATTTTTACCTGACAAACAGACTACTTTTATTAAGGAAGGGCAAATTTATGCTACCAAATCAGGTTTAATTAATATAGACGAAAAAAAGAGAAAAATAGAGATAAAAACTCATCAAGAAAAAGATAGGAAAGTAGTAAAAAAAGGAGATATTGTGATAGGCACAATACTTTTTCTAAGACAATACTCTGTTGGTGTTAGTTTTTATACAGTAAATAGTAAAATTCATTTTAATAGTTATTATTTTGGAAATATTCATGTTTCTCAGATTTCAGATAGATATATTGATAAAATTTATGAAGCTTTCCAAATAACCGATATTTTAAGAGCACGTGTTATTGAGCAAAATTACAATGAGTACAAGTTAAGTACTGTTGGTAAAAGATTAGGAGTTATTTATGCTGATTGCATGATCTGTGGAACTCCTCTTAAAAAGATCGGTTATAATAAGCTACGATGCCAGAGATGCGGTAATGTCGAAACGAGAAAAATTGCTAATGATTATGGAAATGTAAATGAAAGTTTAAGATTTTAATTTATAACTTAAGTGAGAATTTATTTATTAGATATATATTACACTCCAATTGAATTAAATAAGGGTAAATTTTTGAGAAAAGCAGGAAGAAAAGTTGTTCATTTTTACAATTATAGCGGTTCTTTAGATAATGTAGTTAAATTTCTTGAAGATGTTCACAAAAAAATAGATTATCTTAATTTAAATATTACTGTTGAAGGAAAAGATATTAAAATAACATTATTTGGAACTAGAGATCTTCAATATTTAGCATGTGAAAGATTAAAAGATTTGGCACATCGATACTTATAAAATTTTGTTTTGTTATTCAGTAAACCATAAAAAATTTATTTTATAACCTATTATTATTAACAAATCCGAATAATTTGGAGTTAAAATAATGGCAAAGAAAAAGTCAGTTAAACCAAAAGAAGAGAAAGACGAAGAATTCGATGAATTAGAAGATGAATTGTTGGAAGATGAGGATGTTGAGAGCGTTTATCCTAAATTAGAAAAGGAAACAAAGGAAGATGATGATAAATCAGGAATACCCTCAACTGTAGATAATGAAGTTAGCGAATCTCCAGAAGAAGAAGAATATGAGATGGAAGAAGAAGAAGAAGTTAAATTTCCTAGTTATAGATATCTGAATCTAAAAATAAAGAAGGATATTGGTAAGAATGATTATGAGTTAATTGTTGAAGGGCAATCTCATGGATTTTGTAATATTCTTGTTAAACATCTTTTAGAGATCGAAGGAGTAAATATTGCTGCTTATAAAGATATTAAACTTGAACCTTCAACCATTTTCATCAGACTTGAAAATTTAAAAAAATATAAAATTAAAGAGATTCTTCATAAAGGGATTGAATCTTTAAGAGATGAAGTAACAGAAGTTCATAAGCTATTTAAAAAGATTACTTAAATTAATATTCATCTTTTTTTATGAAAAATTTATAAGAAGCAATAATTCAACTTATCTTAATGGATTATGAGTTTTTAATTGAGGACTTAAATAGATTTAAATCTCAAAAGAGCATAGGAACTGATAAAGGCTTAGCAAAAATAGGAGACGGAATAGTTAATCTTGCATACTCAGTTGCCAAGTCCATTTTTTTGACTAAAAATAATTTACAACATAAAATATACAGAACTGGTTCTAAAGTTAGCAAACAGATTCTGGCAAATGCATTAAAAAATGCTGATATGAAAGATTTTGCGAAAAACAGAGCTGATGCTCATGATCTCGCTGACACTGGAGAAGCTCTAGTTGCTTATGTATGGTTAAGTAAAAATTTGACTTTAAATGAAATCATAGATTTTCTTACTAATAAATTATCAGGCGATTTAACAAATAGATCTGAAGAAATTAAAAGTGCCACTATAGCTTTTACTAATTTATTTATTAATATTAGAAAATTCTTACCTGAGAAATGATAAAATGAAAGATAATCCCATAACCATAGGATTTGATGATGCTACATTCGAGCTTAAAACTGGTTCAGAAACAACTCAACTAATAGGAGTTTTGTGTCAGGGAATAAGAATGGTTAAAGTCGTTAAATGTGAAATAGTTATTGATGGAAATGATGCAACTGAGAATTTGATAAAACTTGTAAAACAAAATGAAAATATCCAATATATTTTAACTCACACAATCACGTTTGGGGGTTTCAATATTGTTGATTTAGAAGAAATCTATCATGAAACAGGTAAGCCAATAGTTGCTGTTACTGAAAAGAAAGTAGATCTTGATTCTGTCATAAAAGCTTTGAAAAAAAAATTCCCCTCCAATTACAATAATAAAATTAAAAATATTTTTAATGCTGGAGAATTATATGAAACAGATATAAATACTGCTGGTGGATTTTCAAGAGTCTTTTTTCATTCTAAGGGACTTAAAATTGCAGAAGTTGAAGCATTACTAAATAAAATCAATATCGATTCAAAACTACCTGAATGCGTTAGATTAGCACATTTAATTGGAAGAATCTTTTAAGAATGATCCTAAACTAAAAAGAGTATTGCTTTTAAAACGACAATAATTTTGACATTTAATTTGTACTAATCTCGTATTCTAAAATATTCCTCATTCTTTCACGCAATTCCAGTCTTATTGCTGACATTCCATATGTTTTTATACCTAGCTTTTTTTGAATTTTTTTAGCACTTAAAGCACCAGGAAGATCTTGCTTGTTCGCAATAGCAATTATTTTCGTATCTAGATATTTAAAAAATTTTTCAAAAATCTCTTTAGTTTTTTTAACATTCTCTTCCGTAGAATCACATATCAAAATGGCTAAACCAGCACCTTTTAGAAAGTCTTCCCACATGAATTGATATCTTTCTTGGCCTCCCAAATCCCATATATTTACCTTATTACCATTAAGTAAAGAATTCTCTATTTCTAAACCAACAGTTGGATTTCTTTCATTTGGAATATTTCTGCCTTGCAGCAAGCAAAGTAAAGAAGTTTTTCCTACACCACTATTTCCTAAAAAGCATATTTTAGTCTTTGTTCTAAGAACTTTAAATCAACCTTTTCTAATTAAGAATACCTTAATTAGAAAAAATTACTAAGACTTCAAAAATTAAAATAATATTCACATATCATGAGAGTATTCTAAAAAGAATCCAGCGATGTTATAGATCTAATTTTATATACGAATAATGATAAAAATCCTAAAAATTTCAAAAAAACAAATAAATAAGTAATATATAATAAAAAAATTCAAAAAAAAAGATGTGTTATGCTCCTGTGGTTAGGTCTTTTACAATCCCAACCGCTACAGTTCTCCCCATATCCCTTACAGCAAATCGACCCATTTCTGGAATATCTTCATATTTCTCAAGACACATTTTCTTGATTGGAGATAATTCAACAATTGCAGCTTCATTTTTCTTTAAAAATTTCGGTGAATCTTCAATAACTGCTCCAGTTTTCTGATCAAGTTTTTTAATTAAACCAGTAAATTTAGCTGCTATCTGAGCAGTGTGTGCGTGAATTACAGGTGTGTATCCTTGAGCTATTGCTGTTGGATGCCATATAACTATTATCTGACCAGTCCATTTTCCTTTTGGTGTTATTACGGTTGGAGGATCACTAGGATGTCCTAGGCAATCACCTCTACCAACATCTTTCATTTCAATACCTCGGATGCTGAAACCTATATTATCTCCAGGTTCCGCCTGAGAAATCTCTTCATGATGCATCTCAATGCTTCTGATTTCACCTTGGAAGCCAGTTGGCATTATAATGATTTTATCACCTTTCTTTAATATTCCAGTTTCTACTCTTCCAACAGGAACAACTCCAGTTCCTTTGATATTATATGCATCTTGAATTGGAAGTCTTAATGGTTTACCTAGAGGTTTTTCTGGAATTGAAAATTGATCAATTGCATCGATCAACGTTGGACCATCATACCAAGGCATTTTATCACTTTTCTTTGATAAATTCTCCATTGCCATTCCACTCGTTGGTACAAAAGGTACTTCTTTAAGCTTGAAGCCAATATTTTTTAGAAGATCACCAATTGCTTCCTTGCACTCATTAAATCTTGCCTCAGAATAATCATAAACATCAGCTTTATTTATGGCAACAACAACTTGTTTTACGCCTAAAGTCTGTGCTAAATAAGCGTGCTCACGAGTTTGCCCATTAGCCGCTATTCCAACTTCCATTTCACCTTTCTTACCAGATACAACAAGAATGGCTGCATCAGCTTGGGACGCCCCTGTAATCATGTTTTTAACGAAATCGGCATGACCGGGAGCATCTATAATTGTGAAATAACGATTTGGAGTTTCAAATTTTCGAAAAGCTAGATCAATAGTAATACCACGTTGTCGCTCTTCTTTTAATTTATCAAAGACGAAAGCATAGGACCAAGAATCTCTGTCATATTCCTTTGCTAATTTTTCTAGTTCTCTCGCTTCTCTATCGGTAACTGCGCCTGTTTCTATGAGTAAAGCACCCATCATTGTGCTTTTCCCGTGGTCAATATGACCTATAATTACTAAATTTAAGTGTTGTTTTTCTGGCATGTTTAATCAATACTCATATTATTTTTTACTAATTAATTTTGAATAATTTCTAATTTTAAATTAAATGATAACTACTTTAATGATATTCTATATATATTTTTTACTATAATTAGGGTGTTAAGTTTTGGTAAAATAAAGTTGTTTATTTAAGATCTTCATATAGTTCATGTTTATTTTCTCTTAATAGAAATTTAGAAAAAAAAAAAGAAAGTTAATTATCTCTTCTTAAATATTACATTCCTTCTAATAATAACAATAATTATAAGAATGAAAGGCACTGCGCCAAGAATTATAAAGAATAAATCAATAGTACTAAAAGGTGTAGTAATAGTATCAACATCACTCGTATAGAAGACTTGAAGGAATTCTTCCCAATTCGTTAATGCACAAAAATCATTTTCTATTTGATATTCTGTATAACCGGGTGTTAAATAAGGCGGGAAATATACAGATAATCCGTACATAAAATCACTTGCTGAACCTACACGGTTATTTATGATGGCATAATTTTGATCACCTGGAACTAAATGCTCCATTAAATTTAAAGCAGAATTTCGAATAAAGAAGTTAGGCACTCTCTCGGATACCTCCTCTATGAAATCAACGAAATCTATCAATCGAGGCCAGGCATAATAATTATACCAACCTTCACAAACATCCCTTGCAGCTTTTATTGCATTTCCATAAATATGAAAATT
>Ga0114925_10002054_pt1 | contig 10192 bp, 9 predicted proteins | sample SumtaG_2_FD_87287 | JGI IMG/M metagenome (GOLD analysis project Ga0114925, IMG submission 87287) | Deep subsurface microbial communities from Indian Ocean to uncover new lineages of life (NeLLi) - Sumatra_00607 metaG | ecosystem: Environmental > Aquatic > Marine > Oceanic > Sediment | place...
ACCAATGACATGAAGCGCTGGGAAGAGCGGTCTGAAAAATTACGATCAGCCCATGAGTTCGCCTTGATGGCTATTGGTGATCGTAGAGAGATCGGAGCGTTAAAGAACAAGTTGAATGCCGGCATTGTCATGAAGACAATGTCTCTTTATGACCAAAATTGGTGGAATTTGGAGCTTAAGAGGACGGATTTAAAGATTAGAGCGAAAGAAAAACCAAATTCGAATGTATCATACGTCGTCGTCGTTGATGATTATTCAGGTGACGATGGAAATAAAGATTAACGTTATTTGTGTGGGCTGATTTGGGGTCTTAGTTGAGCGATTTAATGATTTTAGAAGATGTAAAAGAAGAGGTGTTTGAAGAATGTTTGATTCACCGCAGACCGAGTGTTTAAAAGAATTGAGCAAAATGTATAACGATTTGTTCTTAGAACAAGATCCGAAACGTTTAGAGCATAGAGTTAGCATGTTCTTAGAAAAATATGACATTAGACCTGAGTTACAAGAAGTACTTACGAAAATTGATGGGATTGGGAAAGAAGACAAGGCTAAGCTGTGGCCCATTGAAAAGGTTGTAGCGAGGGATGTTGAAAAGGAATATGTCGAATTACAAACATTGTGTAAAAAAGAAGGTATTGAACTCCATGAAAAATGTATTGTTTCTCCCGAGCAAGAACAAAGGTTTGCTTGTTTTGAGATAATCAAACTCCGTGTCAAAGCAATTATGCATATAAGAGAAGTGTTGAAATTTGAGTGGAGTGATGCAGTTTTGGAGAAGTTTCCTCATCGATTTTCGAAAAGTAAAATATCCGAACCACCCTTTTTGCCAAGTTATTATAAATGGAAAAAAAGGAAGGATGAGTTTAAAAAGAGTGTTTGGTACAGTGTTGATCAACTTAGATCTTTGGGTAGAACAAAAAGTTGGTTTGACCCGGAGGGGCCTTTTATTGATGACAAAGAGATTTTAACTTGTAGACAAATGAGGGCAATTGGACTTTCTGAGAAGCAAAAAAATGTTGATGAGTATAAGCCGCTAGCTAAAATACTTTATGATTACACCAAGGAGTATCTGTTAAATAGAACAGAAGAGACAATTAAACCAGCAGAGTTCACCTACCGCTATGAGGATATTGATGGAAAGAGGTGTGGAAGGGTGTCTTATGGCGATAAAACATTGCGGTTAGAAGGGAATTCGGCGGAGTTTCTTTGTCTCGTTGTTAAAGTAGGTAGGGAATTTTATTGGGATGAACTTGGGGGTGTTTTCAAGGAAAAGAAGACTGTCAATCATGCTCGGCGGACAGTAAATGATGGATTTAAAACATTTATGCTTCAGAAACAAGTTGTTCCTTCAAGTAAGGGATATTTGCGTATCGGGGATTCGATTTCAATTAAACTTATAGAATAGGCTTTAACCTGGCCTTTTGGGAAAATTGTTTATATAAAAACTGTTCTGTATTTTGTGGGCCCACATGGGCCCACGTCTGTTTCTATACGATGTAGTTATAGATACTTTTGAAACATTAAAAAAGGTGACGATTATGCAGAGCAAGGTAACCGAAGTTCAAATTATACCAACTAAGCCAAAAGATGGCTTAGTTGGTTTCGCAAGTTTCGTATTCGATAATTCTTTTTATTTCACATCAGTAGGAATCTACACGCGTCCGCAGGGTGGATATAGGTTGACGTACCCGACTCGCAAATCTTCGGCCAGCAGTCTACACATCTTTCATCCTATCGATAAAAAAGTTGCTGAGATGATAGAGGCAGCTGTTGTTGGTAGGTATGAAGAAGTTATTGGGACCACCGTTTAGATATTTGTTGAAGTGTTAAGCGATGAAGCTCAAAGTCAATGTCACATTTCAACCTACACCAGAAAATGGGGAGCAGATTGATTACCAATTGCTGGTTGATTGGGCTGAGCTGTTGTTTGAAGAGCTGGAGATGAAAGATGTATACGAAAAAGAAAAAAAACGTAAAGAAATTTCGAAGAAAATTCAATCCAAGAAAAATTAGATCTAAACAGACTTATTCAGTTTCAGAAATCACAAATTTACTAGGTATTCATCCAAATACGGTGAGAGTTTGGCTTAGGAATGGTCTTGAAAAAATAGATAACAGGATGCCGTGGTTGATTTTTGGACAGGATCTTAAAGATTTTATTTCTGAGCGAAATAAGAGGCGAAAGTTTCAGTGTAAGGCGGAGGAGATTTTTTGTTTCAAGTGTCAAAAGCCGCGTCAACCAAAAGGCGATTTTATTAGTATCAAAATAGACAGATTCAGAATAAAACTGGCTGGGATCTGTACGGTTTGCGGGACCAAAATGAGTAAGAGCATATCTCCTAACAAAGTAGATTTTTATAAAAACATCTTTTGTGTGGAAGTGGTGCATGAAGAAGATTTAATAGAGTGTGCCAACACCAGCGTTACCGTTAATAAAAAACAGAAGGGATAGTGTGGTGAAATTTAATGCTGAGAATGAGCGTATTAAGCGCCAGTATCTTGAGTGGGAACAGGAGGCTTGCGGGAAGAGCGAATCAACGATAACCAACATCAGGAGCGCGATATGTTTGTTTGAAGAAAATACAGATTTTAAAAAATTTAAGCAGCTTAATAAAAAAGATATCATTGGCTTTAAAAGGGAGCTTAAGAAAAAGAAAAACTTTAGGACGGGTGAGTCGGTTACCAAGAATTATTTATTGCATACATTGAGACATCTAATGGACTTCTTTCAATGGCTTTGCTCTCAGAGGGGATACAAGAAAAGTATTAATGCTACAGATATCCAGTACTTTGGTTTGTCAGGGAAGGATGTTCAAGTTGCCCGTTCTTCGATAACAAAGAGATGCCCAACGTTTAAGCAAATAAAACGCGTAGTGGAAAACATGCCAGCAGAGACAGAGGTTCAAAAGAGGAATAGGGCTTTGGTTGCTTTTTTGGCTTTGACTGGCGCGAGGGTGTCCGCTGTTACAACATTGAGGTTGAAGCATGTTTTTCTGAAGGAGGGAAGAATTGAACAGTGTCCAGATGAGGTAAAAACAAAAAACAGCAAAAAGATAGTTTCTTTTCTTTTGCCGTCTGGAGATTTGTTTAAAATTGTCTTTACAGAGTGGGTTAATTTCTTGAAAAATGAAAAGTTCTTTGGATACGATGCGCCACTTTTCCCGTGTACAGAGGTGTCTTTTGATGAGAATGGTAAGTTTGTTCGTGAAAAACTTATTCCAGTTTTGTGGGAATCGACTTCTTCAGTTAGAGAAATTGTTAGAAATGCTTTTAGGGGCGCTGGCTTGGAGTATTACAACCCGCATTCCTTTAGAAATTCTGTTGTTCAGTTGGGGTATGAGCTTTGCAAAACGCCAGAAGAGCTTAAGGCTTGGAGCCAAAATTTGGGGCATAGCAGTGTTCTGACTACCCTAACCAGTTACGGAGAAATTGACGAGTCTCAACAGGGCAAAATTATTGAGCGTTTAGGAAACAAAGATGAACAAGAGATGCCTGTTACGCGAAAAGAATTTGAAATGCTAAAAGCGAAGATGAAGGTGTAGTTTCGCGGCTTTCGGGGGTTTTTGGGTGTGATTTCATTTGTAATTTTCTTTGTTGTATTTTGGAAGGGTCTATTTAAGAAGGGGGTACGCATTTTTTAGATACAAAGAAGGTCTAACACCATGAAAAAAGCAGTGATTTATGCTCGGGTATCCACAAAGGAACAGGAAGCGGAGGGTTTTTCTGTTCCGTCACAACTTAAGACTACACGAAAATATGCGTCAAAACTCAAACTACAAGTGGAGCGTGAATTTACCGAATCTAAGAGCGCTAGACACCCGGGACGAACTCAGTTTAATGCGATGTTGGATTTTTTGGAGAAGTATAAGGACGTCAAGAATATTTTAGTGGAAAAAACAGATAGACTTTCACGAAATATGCATGATTTAGCAGATATGTACGATCTAATTCAGTTGTCTGATGTGAGTCTTCATCTTGTGCTAGAGGGACGTGTGTTAAACAAGAATTCCCATAGTAACGACTTTGTTGCCTTTGGTATAAATGGTGTAATGTCAAAGGGTGTCTCGGATAACATTGTGTCCGAAGTGAAAAAGGGGATGTTAGAGAAGGCTGAACAGGGGGTCTATCCATCTCATGTACCATATGGTTACAAGAATGTTCGTGAAAATATGAAGAAGGGGATAAGGCAGGATCCTGAAGCTGCTCTCTATGTAAAAAAAATGTTTGAATTATATGCCACGGGAAACCATTCTTTAAAATCAATTCACAAAACGATGCTTGAAGATGGAATGGTGTATCGTAACGGTAAAAATTTTCACAAAAGTACTGTTGAGTATATTCTGACCAATGTATTTTACATGGGTTCATTTGTTTGGGCGGGAAAAACGTATGAAAATGCCTCGCATGAACCAATAATAACCAAAGAGCTATTTTGGAAGGTGCAGAGTATGCTTAAGAGACCTAATAAAAACAAGTCTCAAAAATCTTTGTTTACTTATCCTGGCATGATCAAGTGCGGAGTTTGCGGCCTTGCTATTACTGCGCAGTTACAAAAAAAGTATATCTACTATCACTGCACCGGAAATCACGGCAATTGCAAGCAGCGATATATCAGAGAAGAAGCTATTGATGAGGCCTTTGAGGCGTTGTTTGAAAATGTTTGCATTAGCCAAGAAATCCAAAAAATTATTATAGACGGGCTAAAAAAAAGCTATAAAGAAAAAACGGAATATTCAGGAAATTCTATAAAACAAATTGATCGACAGCTCGTTCTTCTTAGAACTCGAATTGATAATGCTTACTATGACAAACTTGACGGCAAAATAAGTGAGGATCGCTGGCTGGAAATCGATGGCAAGCTTCAGGCAGATAAAGACCGTCTCGAGAGAAAACGGTTCAGCTTTCAGGAGGTAGACACTAATTTTTTGGAAAAAGCCGATCTTTTGTTAGAACTTGCGAGAAACGCATCCAGGCTATTCAAAGGTGCAAGTATCGAGAAAAAGAGAAAAATTATAAATCTGATGTGTTCGAACTGTTCATGTAGTGATGGAAATATCGATATAGAGCTGCGATTGCCATTCAATCTTATACTCAAAACATCAAAAACTGGGAAGTGGTGTACCAAACTGGTCGATGTTAGAACTTTTATTCCATGCGGTTTTCCTTTCGAAGATGTGCGGGCGGTTCTGAGCTATGGTTACATGCGGGCCTAATTCTAGGGCATAAATCTTATGATGTATTGAGGGTAGGCCCCTAAGTAGCTATAATTTTATCTGATATTGCCTACACACTAACATTTTTATAATGTGTTTCGAAAAAGTATTGGAGCTTTTATGAAAATAAGAAACAAGATTTTATCTATAGTTGCTGTGATTGCAGCATTAAAATGCGCTAAAGATATTTTAGAAAGAAAATAATAATGGAAAAAACAAAATGGATTTCTACTGGAAATACTGTTTTTGAAGATGAAAATTTTAAGCAAGTCGATTTTTCAAAAAGTTCTTTAGTTGAATATACGTTTACTGGATGTCTATTTGAGGGTTGCACATTTATGGAAAGTGACTGGAAGAAAGCATCCTTTTTGTCTTGTGTATTTAATGGATGTGATATTGGGCTTGTTTCTCTTGAGGATGCTCGTTTTCAGGATGTTAGGTTTGTTGATTGCAAGGTAACTGGAATGGAGTTTTTCAAATGTGACCATAGTCTGTTGTTTTCTATGGAGTTAAACAGTTGTTTTCTTCAATATTGCAACTTCTCTGATTTGAACATGAATAAGACGAACTTTAAAAAAAGTAAAATACAAAAGTGCTTTTTTACTAACACATCTTTAATGGAGTCAGACTTTGGCGATTGCGATCTTTTGGAAACGGTTTTCCATAGCTGCAATTTGCGCAAGGCAAACTTTGGTGGTGCAAAAAATTATAACATTAATCCTTTGGTGAATGATGTGAAAAAGGCAAAATTTTCCTTTCCTGAAGCCGTTAGCCTACTAAAGGGTCTTGATGTTAAAATTTTGTAAAAAAATGTAGAACATTGGAGATTAGATGGAAAATATGCAAATTTTTGATGGTCACATTGATACATTTACAAAACTTTTTCTCTCAAAGGACAGTCAAAATAAATCTTTTCTTGTCGAAAATGATTTTGTTCATGTTGATCTTATAAAAGCAAAAAAAGGTGGGCTTGCTGGAAGTTTTTGTGCGATTATGGTTCCTCAGCCCGAGGATTCTCCTGAAAGAGATCCGTATTATGGCTTAACAATAACCGATACAGGATATGATGTTACTTACAGAAGCCAAATAGATTGTGATTATGCGGTTGATTTTACAGATTCGGTTATAGCCTTTATAGAGGACCAGGTTTTTAAGTCAGGTGAAAATGCAAAGATAATTAAAACGTATGACGATTTTAGGCAGAGTATGCATGAAGGTAGGTTTGGTATTGTTTTGCATTTGGAAGGGGCTGCTGCGATCAAAGAGGATTTAAGTAATCTAGAGCAATATTATGAAAAAGGAGTTCGTTCCATCGGTTTAGCGTGGAGTAGGCCAAATGTTTTTGCTCACGGTGTTCCTTATAAGTTTCCGCATTCCCCGGACATTGGCCCAGGTCTTAGTAGTGCTGGGAAGAAACTAGTAAAAGCTTGTAATAAGCTTGGAATAATAATTGATCTAGCACATCTGAATGGGAAAGGTTTTTGGGATGTGGCTTGCCTTTCAAATAAGCCGCTGGTTGTAAGTCACGCTGGTGTTCATGCGTTATGTCCGTCGACAAGAAATCTTACAAATGATCAAATCGTTGCAGTTGGCAAGTCCGGAGGTGTTATAGGTGTTCTTTTTGAAAGTACTAATTTACGAAAAAATGGAATGCCTGATGAAAAGATGCCTATCAGCCGAATAGTTGAACACGTAGATTATATTGCGAAAAGGATTGGAATTGATCATGTTGCCTTTGGTTCAGATTTTGACGGAGCCGATATGCCTTATGATTTAAGCAATGCGCTATTTTTGTCCTATTTGATCAAAGAACTTAAGAGAGTTGGTTATTCTGATACTGAAGTTGAAAAGATTGCTTTCCATAATTGGATGCGGGTTATGAGTGATACGTGGAAGAGCTAGGGTTGAGCTATAGTTTTAGTGTTTACTTTGTGATTATCAAAAAATATAGAAAAACGCTTATAAGAAAAATGGCTATTCCAAGAATAGAATCATAATTTTCTGTTTTTCTTTCGAAAGTTGTTGAAAATGGGCTTATAACAGTGCCACCACTTATGTGGTGGCACTGTGGTTATCTTGATTTAAATTTACTTTTTACGTGAAAAAGCAACAAGGTTTTTGTCTGGTTCACTGTTGTTTTCGGAAAGATTGCTATTTATGTCTCGTAAATACTTATCAAACAATGCTTTCAAATATGCACAAATTATTTCCATCGCCTTAAATCCATTCTCTTGACCTATTTTGAAGTGTGAGTACGCTGCTGGAATTTTTTTAAATAAATCTAAGTGGTTGAATAACGCAAAGTCAGAGAAAATAACATGATCAGCGCCTTTCATCACAACTTTATAGCTGCAGAGCTTTTCATAGGCCTTTGTTTGATTAGCAAATTCTTTCTTTTTATTATCCGAGCATTTTAAATCTGACCAATTTGTTTTTTCGGCTAAAAAGATCATCAATGGCTTAGAAAGTGATTCAGGAAGGGCTGGTCCGGCAGGAAATCCATCCATTGATGCGATAGCCTTAATGCGATTATCTTGCAGTGCTGCTTGAATAACAGCTTCTCCACCAAGAGAGCCTCCAAAGGCGCCAATTTTATTCATATCAACTTTATTTGCAAGAAATGTTGTGGGTATTTTGTCGAGTGCGAACCGAATATCATTTACCCGTATTTCTAGCCGTGTATGAAAATGGTTGTAAAATTCATCGCTCTCTTGGTTGGCATCGGAGATTAGTTTGAATGGAACTGTTCTGCCATCAGGAAACTGAGTTATTCCTGCGTCATAGGTGTGGTCTATTGCTAGAACGATATAACCATTGCTAGCAAGTTCTTCACAAATTGCTGTGTAATAAAAGCGAGAGCTATAGTATCCGTGTGAAATTAGAACTAGGGGAAAGGGGCCATCTTCGGATATTGTAGCATTCGGGATTGCATGTGTTCGTATAGAATCAAGTTCAGACAAGTCTTCTTTTGTGACATCAGGGAAGCTTTTGAAGATATCTTTAAGCGAGTTGATTAAATAATCAGGGGCATATGGGTTTAAGTCTTCTTGATTTTGTTCAGATCGAGACTCTTTTGTTGGATACCAAGATTGAATCATTAACTCTCTGAATAGATTTGGTTCTAAATTCTTTATTTCTTTTCTGCTTTTGTCTATTAGGTGTATTGATTTTGTACCAACGTTGTAGGTTCCGGTTGGTTTTGGGAAAATGAATTTTGTTTTTTGAGTCATTTCTTTGCTTTCTTTAGAAAAATTAAATTCTTTTGATTTACAGTTATTAAACGTCGTTATCGCCGCAATGCCAAACAAAAGACCTGCGAGCGATGCTATACGATTAGCATAAAACATATACGAAATCCTATTTTTGGGCGTTAAACAGCCCTATGTTATTTTAAATATTTGATAAAAAAGACGCCAAGGCAACCGTTGCTGGTCGTTTGGGCAATTTAGAAAAGAGAGATGAAAACTTTCATAAAATATCCTCAGTGGCTCATAGACCACAGTTTTTGATTTATTCACTATTCATTACAAATAGCATGGAGAGCGCTTTTTTACAAGAAAACCCTTAAAATGGGTGAAATCGCAAGCTAAGCTTAATAGCTTGCTTTCAGAAGGATGTTTTTTGTTTATAAATGGCCCTTATTTGAAGATTGTTCGGTTGAAATGCTATGATTAGTTGGCGTTAATTTGTGCTTTAAGATGAAGAAAATGTTGAAGTTTGTCTTTTGTGAAAGGACCGTCTGATGAGGCGTATTTTAAATAAGTTTTTTGTTGGCTTGTTTTTATGTTTAACAATCATAATCACGCCTTCCTGTTTCGACGGATCTGACATTCGCAAAATGAAAACCCTTGAGGTACTCGAAAAGAAAGTTGCGCATTTTGATGAAGATTGCTTAGTTGTTTTCGACGTTGATGAGACTCTCATAACACCAATCGATCCTATTTTTCACGTGAAATCACTAAGAAATAAGTTTTGGAGAAGCTATTATTACATTCTCATGACAGGAGATTTGTTTTTTAGAAGAGTGGTTGAGCATTATGAGAATGGTCTTTTTACCGCAAAATATGCTTTTGTTGATTCCAAAATTCCAGACCTTATTACTAACTTGCAAAGCAAAGGGGTTAAGGTAATTGCGCTAACATCTTGCCCTACGGGTATGCACAAACAGATTGGGAAAATTGAGGATTGGCGAGTTAGGCACTTATTGTCGTTTGGGATAGATTTTAGAAAGGCCTTCCCCAAGCAAGGTGATTTGTTGTTTGCAGCCTTTTCACAAACTCACCCACCGCTTTTTAAAGATGGCATTCTGTTTGCCAATCGGTATACAAAGAAGGGGCCATTGTTATCGGCTTTTCTTGAACAGGTTGGTTGGAAGCCTAAGGAGGTTGTCTTTGTTGATGATTCGGCAGGATCGGTGCGATCTGTAGAGGAGTCAATGAAGAATCTAAACGTAAAATGTACGGGGCTGCAATATGTGGCAGCGGACCGATTTTCCCGCGATATGGATCGATGTTCTATCAAATCAAAAGTTCAGAGTTTAATAAAACTAGGGCGGTGGGTTTCTGGTTTAGAGGGGGTGAAATCAGAAAATTGTCTACAAGAATTGGGTACGTGTTATAAAAGATACATGGAAAAATTAAAGGAAAAATGTGAATTTAAAAGTAATTTTACCTGTCTGCCTATGCATGTTTTTCACAAACTGTGGGGTAATTACCAAAAAAGATGTTAAAGAGGAAGTTCCTATCATCCCAGGACACGTTTTATTCGGATATCCCGAAAAAAGTCATGTTCGTATATCACCTGACGGTAAAAACTTGGCTTACATAGCACCACATAATAAAGTTTTGAATGTATGGATAAAAACCGTTGGCAACGATGATGATCGTCCTGTTATAAAAGATAGAAAACGAGGCATTAGAGAATTTATATGGGCGAAAAATAATAAACACATTCTTTTTGTTCAAGACAAAGATGGTGAT
>Ga0114925_10002056_pt1 | contig 10186 bp, 9 predicted proteins | sample SumtaG_2_FD_87287 | JGI IMG/M metagenome (GOLD analysis project Ga0114925, IMG submission 87287) | Deep subsurface microbial communities from Indian Ocean to uncover new lineages of life (NeLLi) - Sumatra_00607 metaG | ecosystem: Environmental > Aquatic > Marine > Oceanic > Sediment | place...
ATCAAACCCGTGCACATGCCCTGTCTGTTGAAACCCTGAATATGACAAGGGATATGGCACGCTTAGGGGTATCGTCAACAGAAACGGCCAACGGTGTGAGCCAGGCATTGCAGCAGGGTTATACGGCTGCCAAAATGAAGCAAATTCACAATTCCTTTATGTCCCAGGCACGGCATGGGGCTGCTAATGATCTCGCCAAAAGTTATTCCCAAGCCCTCCGGAATGGTCGAGGCATTCCAGGGCCCGGAGAGTCTGGCGGTTCAAGTGGCGGCAGCGGTCCCGGAGGTTCGGGTAACGGCAGCGGTTCGGGTGGACGACGTTAGAATCGTGTTCTGAAACAATATTTAATACCATTCAATTGACAATCAAACTTTTAATGCAAAGTGGAAAATGCTGAGTTTCTGTGTGTACTGCCTTGAAAACAGGATTAGGGTTGCTTTATGATTAATATGGTCGCAAAAAGTAGAGGTAGACGATCCGGAGCAGACAGACGGACATTCTTAACAGACAGACGGGCATTCTTATCTGTAGTCCGTATTCCTAATAGAAGAAGTGGAAGAGACAGAAGGAGCTGGTCTGGTCGTAGACATGGAGTTGAGCGCAGAAGTATTAAACGATTGAAAGGCATCCACAGGAATCCTTTTTAGATTTGACATGATTATTTCTTTACAACCGATCAGTTTATTGAAGGCAGGGGGCACTAATGACTCTGCCTTTTTTATTGATTAACCGAATATTGGAATGTTGGGATCAAAATAGACAGCGCTCTATGTTAATTAACACAAAATACCCCTTTTAAAAGCGAATTCTTATCATTTTATCTTTACGGAGGAAAGGATGTCAAACAAGCGGATGATTTTGCTTTGGATTGCAGTGGTCTTTTTATCTTTCACCTTCATTGCGACGGGGTCCTTTGCAAAAGGAAAGCAAAAGGGACAGCGCAGCGGAACGCATTCCGGCTGGGTCAAAGGAGAGAAGAAAAACTGGGAAACGGATGTTTCCCCCGGTTTTGAAAAAAAAGACTCGGAATGGTACGAGAAAGGCGATCAGTTAAAGGAAAAAAAGCAGCCGAAAAAAAATGGAAACGAAGCAAATGCCGATGATGCCAAAGAGATGAAGGAAAAAGAAGTAAAAGAAAGAGAACGAGAAAGAAAACAGAATCAGCAACAATCCGGAGAACAGGAACAGCACAGGGAAAGACACCGGGAAAAAAAATATCAGGTGGAATAAATCTCTCTGCACCAAACCACGGTAGCCTGTTGAATTAAAACAGCCTTGCACCTTTTTCAAGGGTCGAAACCTTGATGATTAAATAATTTTTTCGGACCTTGCTTTTCAGACTTATCGGCGCACAGGGGCCGATAAAATCCCAGGCCTCTTCGGCCAGATTGTACTTTAAGCCGCAGGCGATGCAAAGGATGTCCGGACCCTCGACGCAATAACCCAGCTTGTATTTGAAACAGGCGTAACAGGCATCAAAATGGGCATGCAACTGCCCCTTACCGTCTGTTCTCACCAAAAAGTTAATATTCCTGTCGTTATATTTATAGGTATAAAAGTGGACGTTCCCGTCAGCCACCTTTTTCAGGGACAAACGGACAGTAACGGCTTCTGCCGTGACGAGGGTGTGCTCCGGCGCCTGGGGCCCACATCCGGCCATAAGCAGGAAAAGGCACCAACCGGCACCGGCCCAGATACCTGCACGTAAACCTTTCCGTGATCCCCGGCGATATATTCTTTGACGGAGCGGCATCCTGCTCATATGCAATCTTCCAGAGCCTGAACGAGCCATCTCATGTCCTGGTGATCGTGTCGGGGTCGGTGACAGCGGCTTTCCAGGAAGGCACGATGGTCGCGATGATATACGGTATTACGGTAAGAAACATAATGACAAAAATCTGGAAAAAATCTATCCGGGGTGTAAAATTCAGCCGGGGGAAAAGCACGGACCATCCTTTGAGAATGGGCAAAAACAGGACACTCCCGAACCAGAAGACATGGACATGGGCTGCGATGATACCGGCCAGAAAAGAGACTGTCGATATCACGACGCCTTCCCAGAATTTCAGGTAGAGCACATCGGAGATTTCCCATCCGATGGCCTTGAGAATGCCAATCTCTTTGCGTTCTTCGGCGCTGAGTCCTGTGGCTTTGTCCCAGATCATTATAAAAAAAGCCGTCACAGAACCGAGAAGGATGGCCGCCATCAGTCCGCTGCGCCAGGCAAAAAGGGCCTTGTAGGTCCTGATGAGCTCCGCCTTTTCAATGGGCCGGGTATCCGGCAATTTATCGAGAATTTTTCTGGCAACGGTGGAAACCTCTCTGGGATTTCTAACCCGAACCACCAAATCTGTGGCTGTATGGGCGGGAATGCCGAAAATGGTATTGATATCCGAGATGCTCATGACAATCAAATCGTTGGTCAAAAGGTTTGATTCTGCTTTGAAAATCCCCCTGACTCTTAGAATGTACAGTTCACCATCCGATTTTTTTACCGGAATAATGTCTTCCAATTCCAGAAACCTGACATCCGCAACCCCCTGTCCGATGATACATCCTCCCCGGTCATTCTTATTGTAAAAGGCCCCCTCAATCATCATTGCAATCTCCGGTGGCAGCTCATCAGCTCCCATGAAGGTGTAGTTGGCCCCGGTGGGCGGATCATAGTAATATCCCCAGAAGCGGGGAATCACCTCGCTAACCCCCCTTATTTTTTCTATTTCCCCGGCGTATCTTAACGGAACCAATTCGTGCCGACCGCCTTTTATCCGCTGAACGATCAACCCGGGCGATCCCTGGAGCAGTTCAACCGCCTCTTGAGTTAAAGCGTGGGTGAGGAACAGCAGCGAAGCGGTTAGAAAAACGATCAGAGAGTACATTAGCACTGTCACCAGATTCTTGAACTTTCGCCTGAACAGGGACGACAGGGCGAATTCGAGGATGCGGATATGTTTGTACAGGTTCATCTTCTTAAAGTGCCTGTCTTTTGAACTGCCCCGGTTCGTTCATTTGAAACTTGAGGAGGCGCTATGATCGAACCCGCGGGAAAGTGTTCAATGGCGGATGGAAAATCCTGAAACGGCGCAAACATATCTGCCTGAGTTGGATGACGGGTATAACGGGCTTCTGTCCACAGCGCCAGATCCGTCAGCATGAGCGCCTGAACAAGCTGTTGGCGGGCCGCCGTTTCCGGTTTCGACTTTTGAACCGAAACCGATGCCGAACCCAGCAGCATAGCCAGAATTACAAGCTCAGCAACGATAATCCCTGTAAATATCTTATATTTCATAAGGTTATATTTTTGTTCTGTATATCCCACAAACCCCGAATTAAATCAATTTCCCTTAAATTTCTTCCCAAGGGTAGAGCGATATAAAGTATATAATGATTGCATCAATGTCACGCTCCGGCAGGACAGCCTGCCAGGCGGGCATCTGCAAAGGAGGCTCCGGACCTTTCGCGTCTAGCCTGGCACAACGTTTGCCCTTGTTAATTATCTCTTTGGCTGATTTAAAACGGGATAGAACCAGCGGGGATCTAGGCATATTCGATATCACCTTCAACTTGTTCAGATTAGGATGTTTTTTGATCAGTTCCACAAAAGCTTCTGCATCTTCCGGCTCTTCCAGGAACATTTTTTCGGCAGTTGTATTGTGGGCCGGTATGGTTTTGTTGATATAGTTAAAATTTTCGACGCCGCCACGCCCTTCAATTCCGTGACAGGTGTTACATCCCAGCTTGAGATAGAAATATTCTCCCAAACGGACAAATTCGCCTTCCGGTGGTTTATCAAAGCCTGGAAAGCACAATGGACAGACGATCGGTTTTGGGGTCACGGGAATTTCACCGCGTGGCGTAATGACGATCCACCCGGACATGTAAAAATGACATCCGCCACACAAGGATGTGCAATAATACTGATATACCCCTGCTTTGACCGCCTTGAATTTTACCTCAACCACGCCTCCCGGCTTTACATCCACAGGGCCGAGATTGAGACCGGGAACATAAAACTGATGAAGTACATCCGCGCTCCGCAGGCGTAACACCACCTGATCCCCCAAATCCAGGTAAAGTGTCATGGGGGCAAACCGCCGCCACCAGTAGTTGAACCCCCTGACCTTCTCCAGTGTCCAAGCCCCGTCTTCGGCTACCCCCGTAATATCGAAAACCCTGACGTCTCCAAGATATGGTGCGGAGGCTTGGATATAGCAGTACCAACCGATGACAGTGGGTATGGCGATCAGTGTCAGCACTACACTCCAGGCGGCGAGTTTTTCTTTCATTCTAAATTATCCTGCAAAAAGTCTTATCAATGCCATTGTGATTCCCGTGCAGACCATTCCGGCCGGAATCAGACTGCGTACGCCCCGTATCGCATCTGAATACATCTTTTTTGCAATGTCGTAACCGCACTTTATAGAAAATCCGAGGCCGGTCAGGAGGAGCGGAATTTGAATATAAACGATATACTCCGGCAACAGCGGGGTCCATGGGAAATTAGCGGTACCGAATAGATTCCAGCCCCAGCCCATAGGATCCGATATGGTAGAGATGATGTAAGAACCGTTGACCATGATAAGCGGAATGCTGAAGGCGATCCAGGCAAGCAGGCCGAGGGGAACCAGCAAGTAAGAGTATCTTAAAAAAATCTCTTTGGTGGAGACTTGATCTGAACCGGATAATTGCTTTCCCAGCCAGGCAGCCAGCACCCATACGGCCGGCAACCCCACCAGGCAGGCCGACCAGATCATTCCGGCATAGGCGAAAAAGCCCTGCCAGTTTCCCACTTCACTGATATTGGCCCAGGCCTTGATCGTTCCCCATGGACCGAGCAGGGTAACCGAATAGACCATAGCGAGGGTGATCATAATAAATGCTTTCCAGGCTTCATCATATCTGCTGATATCTATGTCTGAACAGAACGGTCTGGACTTCAGGGTCATATTTTCGTATGGACAGGTCTTGATACACTCCATGCAGAGACCGCAATAGTTGTTTCGATCTAATTTGCCCGGTATTAATAACCAGGGGCATCCCCATCCCTGTTCATTTCCCACCGTGGCCCCTTTGACCCGACAGGCCTTACAGGTCTCCGGATCCTTGGCGCGCACTTCAATCATGGCGGTCATGGAATATAAGCCCAGAAAACCGCTGACAGGGCAGACATAAGTACAGAAGATCCGTTTTGGATACACCAGATGCATGGCCGTGGCAAGAGCAGCCAACCCCCCCAAAGCAACGGCCGTGGTTACGGGGCGGGTTACCAGGGTAGCGCTGAAGGTACAGAGAATCAGGAAGAAAACGTTCTGAAGCCAGATATTGGACAACTTCAGGGGCCATTTTTTTTTAAGGCTCCGCAGGATTTGATCTCTGGGGCTTCCGCCTGACGGTCCCAGCAAACGGCGCCGCTGATACCACTCACCAAAAAACGGAAATGGACACACCAGGCACCAGATTCTTCCCCCAAAAGGAAGCAAAAAGGAGATCAGGAGAAACCACCACAGAATCCAGACAAAGGTAATGATAATGTTACGATTACCGATGGGCGAACCCAAGACGCCGGCTATCAGAAATAACATAAAAAAGGCCAGCATCGGGAGCATAAGGGCAAACTGTAACCAGCGGCGACGAACCAGCCAGTTTAACGCGGGAAATTTTTCTAAAAGGTCAACTCGCCATGCAGGGGTGGGTGCCGGTGCCTTTCCGGACGCGTGCTGTTTTGAAATACAAAACAGGATGATAAAGGCAGCCAAAAATATCCCTACCGCTGCTCCCGAACCTGCCAGAAAGGCATAGTTGGGGCGTACGATCATCTCTCCCAGCATAAAGGGGTGCAGGGTACCGCAGGTCACCGAGCAGCGGTAGCGAAACTTTCCCGGACGGGCGGCAACGAAAACGATTTCCTCTGCCGGTCGATAGCGTTTTTCAGTCGAAGGATGCCGCAGGTTGAATTGCAGCCGGCCGGGATAGATCACCGCCTCAACGTCATGACCTTCGAGGTAAAAGCCGTGAACGACATCCATTGACGCCAGATAGATATGGACCTCGTCCCCCTGATCCACCACAATGCGGTGGGGGGTGTAGGCGTACTGTTGGGCCAGGATATGAACATCTCTCCGTTGGCCCCGGCCCGAGGGGTTTGGTATCAGCAGCATCGGGATCAGGGCACAGGTCAGCACAATTCCTGAAGCCAGTATTAGCAGTCTTCGTTTTGGCGCCACCAGTCTCTTTTTGCCATCCTTCAGACCTGAACGCGATTCTACTCAGCGTATTTTTTCTTGGTAATCACCAGGTCCCGAGTTGTCGGTTTTCCGCTTTCGACGGTTATCTCTTCCGGGGCACCTTTCATCTTCAGCTTTTTATGCCATGCTCTCAAAATGTATCTTCCCGGCGGAACGTTCTCTATACTATACGACGCCTGTCCTGTTTCCGGTTCGATATCGGCTTCGCAAAAAGAAGGGTTATCGAGCACCACGATGTAGGCGGCCATCTCCAGGTGCAACTTACAGAGCGTAATCACAACACCGCTTTCTTCAAATTGATGGCTGACACTCTGGCCCGGTCCCCAGGTGCCGATGTCCAGCGTTTCTCCGCTCTTGTCATAAAGGAAATAGACATTGTGCCTGTCGTTATCGCTGTTTGTAAAGGTTACGGTCGTTCCCTTTTGAATCGCCAGGACGTGCGGAATAAACAACAGGCCCTTCTGATCCATTATCACGGTTTCTTCGACCGGCGGATATGTCTGCTGATCCACCGGTTTCAGATAGACCAAGACGCTCCGGCCGTGTTTGGGCCCTTCGGACCTGACCTTGGTCTTCCAGACCTGAACCGTTCCGGAAACTGTTCCATAATGGGGAGATTCAGCCTGCGCATTGCCAGCCCCGCACACCATTACCCAGAAGAGTATTATTATCCCCGGAAATGTAAAATATCGCATTGTCGAAGCCACAAAAACGGGTTTTATACCGACCTTTACAACACCTGACACGCATTAACTTTATCATATCAAAAAGCGGCGATCATCTGGAAAAAAATGGTCTCGTCCAGACCGTAGTAGTCCCAATCTTGATCTTTGGTATAGATCGTGCCCTCAACCTGCAGAGAAATATTGGCCCGGATCAGGGCCTTGCAGCCGAGGAACAGGATCTGGCGGTCCTGCTCGTGCTCTATATTCAACGTATCGTTGGGCAGCCCCTCGAATTCCAGGAAATCATAGCGGGCGTATGGGATCAGCCAGGGTTTCCAAAAGTAATACGCTTCAATAAACCCGGAGTCGGTGCTCACATCTATTTCGGCATACGGCCCGTAAGGATCGTCATTCTTTGAATACATGTAACCGACATTCAGGGTGAAATCCTTGTATTTTTTCAACGCCCCGACACCCACTCGAAGGAAGGGATCGTCGGTCTGTGTTTCGGTATAGCCTTGCAGACCCGGATCGGGCGGCCAATTGTTCCACATCAAATTGGAAAGAAGGCCGGTGCCAAGGTAACCAAACGCGGAAACCGTCAGGCTGTCTTCATCACGCCAGGATTGGGGGCGGGCTTTTAAAGGGTCGGAGCCTTCGGCTCCGGAACCGTCAAATCCGAGCCCGCCGAATTTGTATGCCAGCCCGACGTAATAGTCCTTGTGTTCGGCATTCTGGCCGGCACCAAGGGCAAAAAGCTCATCTTGGGGATCCTCATTGATCGGGTTTTCAATGTTGCCGTTGACCACACCTGCATAATAAAGCCAGCGATCACCGAACCCGTTGATCTCAATGCCGATCTGGGGCTGAATTAAAAAGGTATTGCCATCAAAACTCCTGATTGCGTTATCTTCTATGTAACCACCTGTCGGATGTCTTGCCAAATCCGGCATTCTCCAGGAGTTCATGGTGTAAGGCTGCACGCCCATACGCTGTTCGTCACGGGCTGTATAGAGCCCGATGGTATGCATCCCGAGCGTCCCCACACGAATGTTAAAAGCGTTTTCCGGCCCGATCAGATCCTGAAACTCGATCCAGGCCTTAAAGCTCAACCAGGTAGAGATATCCTCCGAACCGAAATCTTCCTGAACAAATATCATGTCGCCGTACATGGTGATATGTTCCCCGATCGGCGTGGCCACGGCGATTTCGAGCTCATGGGGCAGGATGAACGACAGGCCGGCATCTTTCTCGTTCGTTTCTGGATTTACCTGGGTATTGGTGTCGATTTCGACAATCCATCGGGATACCAACGAGACTGGAATGGTTGACGGCATGTCGGTTGGAAAAAGGGCTTCCGGCCAGAGCCGTTTGTAGGCCTCTTCGCCCAGCTCCAGGGGTTCTTCTTTTCGGTAGCGTTCATCATCTTTGAATCGATACCCGTTCAGCCGATAGGCGTCCCCCACGGCATTGAGCCTGGGCGGGGCCTCGTGGCACGTCATGCAGCTGGTCTTGTATTTTCGTGAAAACGCAGGCATTGCATTTACGTCCTGCGCGATGCCGAGCAGCAGCACACCGAGCATCGCCCCTATCCAATAGCGTCCAGAAATCATCTTCATCTTCCGTCTCCTTTCCTCGATATCCAGTTTTGAACAAAACATTGTTTTTTATCAGCTCACAACAGACGCAGAAACCTGCGGTTTAATAACCTTCCAGTTTGAAATCGGAAAATATCAACGGATACGTCGCAACAAGGGCAAACGCCGTATACGCAAGCACACAGCCCAGGCAGAGCCGTTTCTGAACAGCCGGTATGATGTTTTTTAGCGATTCAAGATTCTTGAACGGCTGCACCACACCCGCTCCGGCACCCATTATGCCCGCACCAAACAAAAAGAGATACAGGATATACCCGACATGGTGATATTCCACCTGCAGCAGGCAAAATGGGCAGTGATGGGTGGGTAGTTCGTAAAAGTAAACCGAAATAAAAGATATGATGGCAGCGATACACACCAGGAACAGTCCTGAACTGAGTCCCGAGAAAATCGCAGCGTGCTTTCCGGTCATATAAAAACGGGTGCCGACACCGAGCATTAAAAGCATACCCCCGTAAAAAACAATCATGGTTCCAAAAGAAGGCAGGTGGGCGACATCGGCGGCAATGTTTTGCGCATTATCACCGAACAGCGCCCCGCAGCAGGACGTAATCACTTCCGGGTCCAGTGCCGCCAGGTACCTGAGTTGTAATACCGTCTCAAATAGAATCAAAAATGTCACACCGACAAGAAACTTGTACTTAAATTTGATCAGCGGATAATCGTATCCTTGGTGATCGACATGGTTGACGATAAGCCAGATGCCGCCCAAAATGAAACTCATTATCTTCAGCACCAGGGTCGCGTAGCCATAAGGGTTGACGTAGAGCGTTCCGGCCGCGCACATGGCGCCGGGAAACAAATCATGGATCCGATCGGCGGTGGCAACAAATAAAAACAGAGAAAAAAGCTGGCACACCATCACATAGTTCAGAACGGTCGAAATCAGATAAGTCTTTCGTTCCAAATCCAGCTGCTTTTGACTTCCGCTCCGGATGTCCCAGCCGGTGATGATCTGGAGGCCGAACATTGAGGCAAAAACAGTCATTCCGCCGACCATTAGAGAGCAGGCGATTAAAGCAATGATGGCCGGGCTTAAAAACACGACGCTATGTCTCCCTTACAATTTGACCGTCCCGGAGTCCGACGACCCGGTGGACGATTTCCGACCCGTACAGAAGGGGATCATGACTGGCCATAAGGATCGTTTTTCCTTCCGCAAAAAGTCCGGAGATAATATCTAAAAATTCGGCCGCCATGTCGGTATCGAGATGGGCCGTGGGTTCGTCGGCGATGATGACATCCGGGTCATTGATCAGGGCCCTGGCGATAGCGACCCGTTGCTGTTCGCCGCCCGAAAGATGTTCGACCTTTTGCCGGGCCTTGGACCCGATTTTCAGCTTGTCCAGAAGTTGTACGGCCCGTGCTTTGATCTGACAGGTCTTTGTTGACGCGGGGTAGGCCGGCAGCATGATATTTTCAAGAACAGAAATGCCGTGAATCAGATTATAGCTCTGAAAAATAAACCCGAACCGGCGGCGCACTTCCCCTAAAAAGCGCTCCGGTAAACCGGAGATGCCTCTGCCGTTCAAGCAGACCCGGCCCGAGGTCGGTTTCGACATTCCACCGATAATATTCATCAGGGTGGTTTTTCCCGATCCGCTGGGGCCTTTGAATA
>Ga0114925_10002058_pt1 | contig 10179 bp, 12 predicted proteins | sample SumtaG_2_FD_87287 | JGI IMG/M metagenome (GOLD analysis project Ga0114925, IMG submission 87287) | Deep subsurface microbial communities from Indian Ocean to uncover new lineages of life (NeLLi) - Sumatra_00607 metaG | ecosystem: Environmental > Aquatic > Marine > Oceanic > Sediment | place...
CCGGCCTTTTGGGCAAGCTTCATTTGGGTCAGTCCGTGGATTTTACGCTGCTTTTTTACAAAGTCTTTTAGTTCCATAGTTATACCCTTTCGGGACTATTTGCTTTAGATTTATGCGAAATTCTATCTCATTGAACCATCAACAGGGGTTATGAGAGGTCACTATACCCGATAGGGTTGATTTGTTTGATTATTTAAATGCCCAGCCGGAGGAAATTAATGATGTCTATGAGAATGAACTATAACGGCGGGTTGAAATATGCTAAGTAATTAATCAAAAAGCCTAATCCAACGGCGGTTTAACTGATCGGAGCTTAAATGAAAACAAATCATAAAGTTATATTTGATAATTCCAACAATATGAAAATGGTGTCATCGGAAAGCATTGACCTCATGGTAACGTCCCCACCCTATCCAATGATTGAAATGTGGGATGAAATGTTCGCCCAACAAAGCGCCCCTGTTAGGAAGGCTCTGGAAAGAAGTGACGGGACAAACGCATTTGAACTGATGCATCAAGTGCTGGACCCGGTTTGGAGAGAGGTTTACCGGGTGTTAAAATTTGGTGGATTTGCCTGTATTAATATTGGCGATGCGACTCGAACCATTAACGGTAATTTCGTACTGTATCCGAACCACATGAGAATATTAAAAAGTGCGTTGGAACTTGGATTCTCCGCACTTCCCTGCATTTTGTGGCGGAAACAGACCAATGCACCGAACAAGTTCATGGGATCAGGCATGCTCCCGGCAGGGGCCTACGTGACCTTGGAACATGAGTACATTTTGATCTTGAGAAAAGGTCCGAAGCGTGAGTTCAGGAAAGAACAAGATAAAAAGGTACGACGTGAAAGCGCTATTTTTTGGGAGGAACGGAATAGCTGGTATTCGGATGTGTGGTTTGATGTCAAGGGAACACCGCAGGCCCTTAAAGATAAAGACGCCCGATTGAGAAGTGCCGCCTTTCCCTTTGAATTGGTTTATCGCTTGATCAACATGTATTCGGCAAAAGGCGATACTGTCCTTGATCCCTTTTTGGGAACAGGAACAACAACCGCCGCCGCAATTACATCCGGTAGAAACAGCATCGGCTATGAAATAGATCCCACACTGAAAAATGCTGTTAATCGTATTAAGGATGTAATAATTGATTCGTCCAGGCAATTAATTCGGAGAAGACTTGCCAAGCACATAGAGTTTGTTGTTCATCGGTTAAAAACCAAAGGCGGGCTCAAATACGACAATGAACACTACGGTTTCCCGGTAATAACCGCACAAGAAAAGGAATTGATATTTAATGACCCTTTGAATATTTCACGGCCTGAAGCAGGCATATTTGAAGTCGAATACTCAGATAAGCCCCAGAAGGAATTTTGTAAAAATTGGTCTGACGAGCTTCAAGAACATAAACTTGATGTTGTCAGCCAAAACCTGCGCCATGCTGTAACAGATAAAAATTCAGCCCAAATGGAGCTTTTCTAAAAGTCGAACTCAATGTTTATGGGAATGAATTGTAAGAACAAAAAATGAAGCGCAAAAGAACCACTGATCCAGAACTAAGATACATAACTCGGTACCACGATAAAAGGTCGGGCAATAAAGGCTGGTGGGTGCGATTGCAGGACTATCACAGTATGAAGATGCACGGTCAGAAAATGTTCTACGACCATCATTATCCTCAGCCTTATGGTAAATATGCGGCCCTTGTAGATGCCATGCTTTACCGTGACAAGTTGGCCGAGAAGGTAGGCGGGCATTTCACTGGTAAAATCGAAAAGGAAATATGTCCATATTACAATACCATTAAGCGTCGAGATAACAAATCTGGTCATACAGGCGTTTTTTATTTAGAGTATGACCATCTTAAGAAATACCGTAAAAAAGACGGCACGATAACTAAACGGATTTATCGTGTAAGACTCTGGGTTGCCACATGGGTTGATCCAGATGGAACCAAGCAGACAAAGCGATTTAATGTAAATGTTCATGGAAACAGAGAGGCCCAAAGGCTGGCTATTCAATACCGCAAGGCCAAGGAAAAGCAACTGAAACAAGAATGGAATAAAGAAAGGGAAACAGCATATATTTAATAAACACCGTTTGAAATCATCTTTTCATTCTTGTTGCTTCCATCTGTAATTCTAGTCTTGTTTGTTCTTTAATATAATTTTTTCCCGTTTTTTTATAGATTAATATTACGGCTAAGATTATCAATATAATGCTCACTACCTTGATAATAATTTTGGTCATACTCTTCATTCCCCTATACGAACAAATTTAGAACATTTTATTATCGAATACCCAGATTTGATGGCACAGATCAAAGATCCTTTCTGATAATGGCTTGAAGTCATATATCAGCTATTTTTCGAACTTTCTTTTTGCTCCATGCCCCAGGGATTTATGATATTCATCATGTGAAAGGTTTCCGTCCCCATTCAGGTCAATAGCGACAAATTTTTCCTTATCATTGTCAAAAAATTGCTTGAATTCTTTAAAAGTTACTTTTCCATCTTTGTCTGCATCAACAATTTTGAAACAGATGTGATTTTTTTCTTCGCCGGCCAGACAAAAAGCACTTGTGAAGAGAATTGTGACCAAGACGAAACAAATTGAAAAATACGTCTTCATTTTATAATTCCATGTTTTTTTAAGTTGGACTTAATATACGTCCAGTGCAGCACTAAATGAACAAGCACAACAAGGATGAATACTACTGCCGTCCATTCGTGTACTTGTCGAAGAAAATGTCTGAGCGAAATCAGAAATCCACCTGCGGCCCTATAACCTCTTGGCAGCAATAGCCAGTTTGTCAGCCCTGTAAAAGTTAATATTGAAAAAAGGATAAATGATACAACGTTAACAAACCAGAGTTTTGCCGATTTATTGTTTAACATACGAAATCCTCACAATGATTGTCAAATTACATGATAGATCGTGTTTAACAGAATGCCATAAACGCATCAATCTCTTGAAAATGTTTCGTCATTGTGCGTTATATTATAAAATTTTTGGATGGGGCTACCATCAGCGGGTAACATTCGGTGTTGATTTGGCAAGGCTTATGTGTGAATCGGCGTGCAATAATGACCCACCTTTAGCCGGAAACGGCTTCCAAAATTGACCCATTCAAAATATAACCTGTTGATCAATTAATTATAACTGTTTATAGAAAACGCAGATCCGGGTCAAATTTAAAAGCCGATTGACATTCGGCAACAATACCATCGGCCTCTTTGGCTTTCTTTTCCCGCTGAAAGCGGGATGGCTATTTCTCGGTTTCGTCTGGAAACCGAGGAAGCAATAGATCCAATCAATCCTGTCCAATATAAAAATTCCAATTAAGCCAACCCACAAATTCTTATGACGATCCCTTATTTTTATCAACTCAACTACCACTGCTCCAACCGATAAATATCGGCAGTTGATCGGCGCAACTCTTTGCCCAATGTTCCGCCGATCTCATAGAGGAGATAGAGTGCCAGGTCAGCCTTGGCATCGTGATCCATCGCCATGAGATTTTCTCTGTCTATCTCCACGATCTCGGCGTCTTCTGTTACGACAGCAGAGGCAGTCCGCGGTCCGGGGGTCAGAAAAGCGATCTCACCGAAATAGGTTCCCGGGCCATACTTGGACAGTCGCTTGTAGGTTAGCTCGCTGGTATAAAGCCGTATCTCGATTTCGCCTTTTAGCACCAAAAACAGGGATTGGCCGAAATCTCCAACATGAAACAGGTTGCTTCCTTTTGAGAGCACCACAGGTGTTGTCATCTCTTCGATAAGCGCGATAATGTTTTCCGGCATACCCCTGCAAAAATTGTTTTCGGCCAATGGTGTATACCGGTCATGTCGCGATACAATTCCCCCTTCTCTTTCAAGCACTATGTTTTCCGCATATTCGAATGCCGTATCCGTATCTTGAAATATTTTCATATGGATATCACTCTTTTTATCTATCTCCCGGAAGGCTCTTACAGCTTTCTCCCCAAACCCAAGTTCTTTTCGCAAGTGGCAAAAGATGAGTGTCGCCCCCTTTGACGTCGCCCGGGAATCGATCTGCAACAGCAATATCATACCGGTAAGATCGATGTAATTCACACGCCTGAAGTGCAAGATGATAATGCTTCCGGGAAAGATGTCTTCTTCTATTTCGCTTAACAGCCGATCTGCCGTTGCAAAGAAGAGATTTCCTCGCAATTCGATCAAGATGATCTTTCGGCCATGCACATCCAGGAGCTTACGTTCATTGTCTGTTCTGGCACACAGCGAATGATGGTGCTCTGCAGTGACTTTGCGATGGATGATGGGCGATTTGATTTGCTTACGGATAAAGATGATGACCGCGATAGTCGCGCCGACAGCGACAGCAATGACCAGGTTTAAGAGCAATATGGTGGCGATAACACTCAATGCGATCGCCCCATCGATACGATTGTTTTTGTTTTTCAGCCATGAAAAAATATTGAGATCCACCATGCCGATACCGACAAAAGTGATCACGCCTGCCAGTACACTGATCGGAATGTAGTTACCCGCCGAACCGGCAAAAAGCATCAGCAGGATCATCAGCAATCCGGACGCCACCGGACTCCATCGACCACCGCCGGATTGGATCGTAACCAGCGTCGAACCTTTCGTACCGCCGCCGCCAAGGCCTGCCACCAATCCAACCAGTATCTGCCCTAGCCCCTGTGCGACCATCTCTTTTTTGGCGTTATGGCGCTCTCCTGTCCGGGAATCGGCGACCACCGATGTGATCAGGCAATCCGTTGTCGCCAAAATGGTCAAAGCCAATGATGAGGTGATGACAATATTCCACGGCAACGTTTTCAGTACTTGGGGTGTAATACCCAACCGAAGCGAGGCCAGCGACGGAATCGTTCCGACGACCCAGCTTTGCTCTGCGCCGCCCATGAAATAAACCAGCGCCTGAAAAAGAAAAATGCCACAGGTCAAACCCGCCAACGCTCCTGGGATTTTTGGAATTTTTTTCGGAACGACGACAATGATAAAAATAGTAAGAATCGCTGTTATCAGAGGGATAGCACCGTGTAGATCAAACGACGGTGACAGATACATATCTTTTGCCAGCAGCAGCACCTGCGATTTAATCATCAGCAAACCGATGCCTGTAACCAAACCTGCCACTACCGGGTAAGGAATGTATTTGATCAACTGGCCACCGCCGATTGCGCCGAAAGCAAGTTGAAAAAGACCGGTTAAGATCAAGATCGCACTGAGTGCCGTCACCATCTCTTCAGAACCGGCGCCATTTGCACTCATCCCGGTAAATACACCGATCAGCAGCATGGTGACCGGTCCGTTTGGCGCACTGATCATTCCGATGGTGGCGCCGAAAAGCCCTGAGACTATGGAGAGAATAGCAACACCTAATAATCCCGCCATAGCGCCGGTTGATGCATCCATCCCCATTACGGAGAAAAGGACGACACCCAAGCCCATAGCTTGAGGCAATGCGACTGCCGAACCGGCAAAACCGCCTAATATATCTGAAATAGTAGAACTTTTTTTGAAACTGTCTGAAGATTGAGCCTGATCCGGCATCACATCCCCCTTTGTTATAATAGCCCATGGTATCAAACATGGTAAAAAAGAAAAGTAAAAAAGCAGGTTGATAAAAAACCTATAGCATGGAGTATTTATTAGGAAAAAGAAACGTCCATGAAATTATGCGTTTTCATATCCGGATCATTAAGAGCTGTGAAGACAAGGGGGTCTTCATTCTTGCCGGTTTTATACGTAGCGTGAAGAATGAAGGCCTGATCCCTGAGTCGTTTGTGGAAATATCAAGTTCAAGTTTGGATTTTCATAAAAATGGCGTGCCGGATTACGCTTTGCCAGACTTGAAGGGTTCTATGAAAGCGAAACATAAAAAAGCCGATTTCAGAAAAAATCGGTTTTATGTCAATTGTTGATTTTATTGATCGGGGTGATCCCGCTTGCCAGCGGGACGACTTCCTGCCCCAAAATTAGAGGATTGATTAGAAAAAAACTATACGCGATGCGCATATTTTTGCATATTTCCCTTCCGCCCCTTTATTCGGCAATACCTTTTAATAGCGCATTGAAATATTCGAGAATTCGTTCATACGATTCGCTCCGATAAGAATCACTTTGCATGATATCCATAGCTATTTTGTGTCCCTGTTTCGAATCGGCTTCCCTTTCAAGGATCTCGATCAACTTGGCTTTTGTATCAGGGCTTGATATTTTTCCGATGTCCCTTCCCAAAAAACGGGCCGAAGCCAGATCGTAATCGTAATCTTTTCCATCAACAATATCAATTCCCTCATCAAACAAGCGATCCAGGTTTCCGGCATCAAGATAGTATCGAAAAATCAAAAACAGATCCGGCGCGTCTTTGCTTCGTCTTTCTGGATTGTCATCCCAGGAGATAAGTTTGAGAAGGGCCAAACCAGCCAAGCTAACCACTTTTACAAACATTTCCGGATTCGAGCTAATTTTAACAGAAATTGCATGTTGATAGGATTCCTGAAAGCCGGCAACACTCATTCGGACTTCATGATCCGGAGGCCATGTAATTGAACCGTCCTCATTTGCAATTGCCCCGAATGGTATGATGTCGAGAGGTAAATCATTTTTATATACCAGTCGTTGCTTCTGTTTCGAGGGGTTAAATTCGCTTAAACTGAGTAGTTCATCTTTCAACAATTCGAATTGATCCCATTTTGAAACGATGACGCCGATATCAATGTCGATCGTCGCTCTTGAGGGTTTGATATCAAATTGATGCTCGAGAATGATATCGCGGGCCGTAGCACCGACAACGAAAAAGGGAAAATCCAGTTTTACGGCGATTCTTTCTATCTCTATTAGAATTGTAACAGTTGTTTCACTAATTTTCCCGGATAAGTCTATCGAGGTATTTTTCATATATCATTCCTGCTGCTTCTATATTTCTGGGGTCACCGGTAGCCACCAAATCTGCATAAACCAAAAGTGGTGGCGCAATACCTGGGTTGGCAAATTCGTGATCAAAATTCCAAAATGGTATCAGAATCTCAACATTCCCCTGCTCTGCTTTGCGCAGCCTGTTTTTCAGCACCAATTCCCCAAACGGTTCGTTTGTGTAAATAGTGACTTTGGCCGGCTTTAAATACCCTGTTAAATTGGCTGCTGCAACTTCACCGCCCCAAAAAGCACCATACTCTTTTATATTAATCTCTTTCCACCAATTATGGTTGGTCGTTTCAAACCGTTCTATTATCAGCTTGGGCCGCAACTGTTCCGGATACGCCTCAACCCAACGTTTAAACAACTTTTCCAAATTCATCAACTTTCGATGGCCTTTGCCCATTTTCAGAAAAAATCCCATTTCTTTCAAATCCCTGATGACCCAGCCGACTGTTCCCAAAGCAACATCCGCCGCCTTGGCAATATCACGATACGGTTTGTTCACCATATCCGGATTGTTCAACAGAGCAAAGACAACCCTCAAGCCAGCCGGCTTGAAAAGACGTTTCCGGGGTTCTGCTTTCATGCCGAATAGAGGTCTGTTTCCTTTAATAAAAACATAGAGCGGCGGTGTATTGATGTATGCATTCCCGGCAGTATCGATGAAAAAGATGTTCAGCTCTTTTAACAGGTCGGCAATCGGAGGCGTCACATATTCGGTTATCAGCAAGTTTTTTTTCTCACGATTAAACGGGTCTAATTTTTTCATACCTGCTGTTTCTCGGGTTAATCGTGCTTTTACCTCAGCCGCAAAGTGCCATTCCATATTCTGGTAGGCAATGCGAATCAACCCGTCAGGATACTTTTTACCATCCAAATACTCAGTTTGATACTCAACCTCAAATTCAGTAGTCCTTTGAAAAAAATCTAAAGCGTTTTGAATGATCTGTTGCAATCGATTTTTCATTTCCATTTGGCCCTTATGTTCAATAAATTATATTGTTCATTTATAATGAACATATATAAAAATTGAACAAATGTCAATAAATTAATTTATATCAATATAATAGAAATATTAAGGTGCTCTTTAAGTTCAGTATTGTTCAAAAATTATGATTGTACATGAATAATGAACAGATTTATAATTTGAACAAAATGTCGTTCAAATTATAACTTAACAAGTAGTACAAAAACCGGGGGCAGGTCAGTTCCATCGGTGAATAAGCTGGTTAAGGGCTGGTGCGGAGAGATCAACCTGAAAGGCAACTACGGCTCACATACAATGCGTAAAACATGGGGCTATCATCAGCGAGTAACCTTTGGTGTTGACTTGCCACGGCTTGTGGTATGCTTTAACCACAGCACCCAGCGCCGGAGGTTAAACCATGTGGAGGTTTCTTGACTATTTTCCGTATCCGATTCTTATTCCTTTGTCCGTTATTATGTTCCTTTTACCGTTCCAGCCCATGCCGCATGCCATAGAAAAGCTTTTGATGCTGAAAAACGGTACGCTGAATAAACCCATAGACATTTTCGACCTTATTTTTCACACCGCACCGCTAATCCTGCTGATCCTCAAAATAATCGGAGAATTTTTCAGGGAATAGGAATCGTTCGCGTGAAAATTTCAGATCCAAACGGGTTTTTAGCTCTTGAGAAAATTGATAAGGGTCAAGAGCAGATTTGACCCCTTTAATTGAGACATCGCAAGCTGCTCGGATTGCGTGTTCAAGCTGTTCGCGTGTCACTGTTATCCTCCAAGTCATTAATCAGTCGGGCCTGTTCGTCAGGGCTTAAAATGGCAAAAAAAGGATTGCTCTGACGTAAACGATTGGCTCGTTCGCTGGATGAGGTGAGAAATCGAGACAGACGCTGAATGGAATACATCTTTAGGATGTCGCGCCATTCCATTATATCTCTAGTAGCGAGTCCCTGATCTTCCTTTAGCAAGCTATCGACATGCTCTATTGCGCGTCGTACGAGAGATGTATCATTCTCGATGACTTTAGATAATCCGCGAGACAGTTCCAGCATCTGACGATCCTTTTCCAGGTGCGTCAAAGGGCTCTTAATCATTTGTTGGTTACGGATGTTAAATGATGGCAGAACCCCATATAGAGGGGTAAAGCCCTCAAACTTTAGATCGGAAACATCTGCTTTTGTATAGCCTTCAACTTCAATCGTAAGATCGAAGACTTTTTCCACCTGATTGAGTTGTGTGCGCAATTGGCGAATGCAATGGGTCAGATGGAGTGTTTTATGCAGTACTCCCAATGTAAGAGGCTCGCCTAGTTTTTTCGGGAACTCCTGAATCCATGCTGCGTGCGGATGAGGTTTAAGGTTATTAATTTCTTTTTTGATTGCGCTGAACAGTTGTTCGTACCGATCTTTTTCCGCCCGAAACAGCTCTAATGCGATTTGCATGAGCCTATCTGAACGACGAATTTCATACTGATGTTTTCGGCCTCCGCCCACACGAGAGACGAAACCCGATCTGAAGAGTCGCCGTAATGCTTTTTGAGCTCCAGGCACAGTTAATCCAGCACGTTTAGCGGCATCTGAAGCGGTAAGAGGACCATCAACCTCATTTGCCATGACTCTAAGTAGTCTTATGTGGGACTCGGTTCCCAGGAGTTCATTCAACGGATAACGTAAAGGATTCTGTTCAGATACGATTGGCCGCATAGCACATTCTCCATATGTCAGGTTAGTACCGGCCTAATATATACAACTATAGTTTTACTTTGTCAACTATAGTTTTATTTTTTAAACTATAATTAACTTATTAATAGCAATTTTATTATCAAATTGCAACTGACTGGCTTTTTCAGCCAACCCCTTTTCATTTAACGTTGAAAATGAAACCGGATTACACCATTGAGTTCATTTGGATAATGTCAAAGTATAATGTCTGCAAGCGTGAAGATATTGAAGAACTAATAAGAACGCCATCGATTCGAACTCTAATATCCAAGCACCTTCCAAGGATTAACGAGTTAATCGAGGTTTTGAAATAGCTGAGGTTTTTACAAATAATAATTTAATGACCATTACTGGTATCATTGAGCATTATTTTAGTCTATAATATTGGCTATAACCATCATAAATATTTTTTTTGTTTGACATATTCAAATATTTATAATATTGGCTATAATCATCATAGATAATTATAAAGACTGTCAATGATGGCTACAGGGGGCATTATGGGGATATATGGCATGAGTGATATAGCTATCTTGCGCGAG
>Ga0114925_10002059_pt1 | contig 10178 bp, 19 predicted proteins | sample SumtaG_2_FD_87287 | JGI IMG/M metagenome (GOLD analysis project Ga0114925, IMG submission 87287) | Deep subsurface microbial communities from Indian Ocean to uncover new lineages of life (NeLLi) - Sumatra_00607 metaG | ecosystem: Environmental > Aquatic > Marine > Oceanic > Sediment | place...
AAATCTAATAAAAGCAGGTGCAGAAATGCCTACACACATCAAAGCAACAAATATATTTAAAAGTAATAAAGACCTACCTCTTATGCCTGAATATGATAAAGAAGGGGACGCATTTATAACTGTAAATTATAGAACATGCGATTATGATGCTGATTTTTATCACCACGATGCAGATGAGCACAACCTTTTTGGTAAAAGCATATTTAGATGGGACGTTGACCAGGATATTACGAAAAACAACCTGGTGACACTGCTGGATATACTGGAGCCTATGATTACTAGGTTCCTATATCCGCTATCTGACAGGCTTGAGCTGTATTTTGACATTGATGATGCAATTAAAGATTTCTGTAAAGGGTCGGACAGAACTAAAGGAGGTGTGTGAAAGGGATTTATGGAGCATAAAACTAATAACTAAACTATTAAACTATAGAGGAAATGATATGAGTGATAAAACAGTATACAAGCATGCGAAGATATTCAACGACGATACTATCTCTATGAAGGCAAAAGGGCTTTACGCTCAAATGCTAGCTATGGATGATGAAGATATCATAAAGTATCGAGTATCACTGAAGTTCCCTAATTGCCGAGGCACGGTTAGAAGCGCTTGGGTAGAATTGGTTGAAAATGGCTACGTAGTAGATAATGGGAAAAGAGACTACTACGTTGTACGGCCTTCTGAAGGTGTCGTTACCGATATCCATGCCAATGCATTAGCTTTCAGAGAGCGCGCCATGGTGGAGGACTCAGAAGGGAATACTGCGGTAATCGTAGAGCACTATTAAAATTTATGCCCATCTATGGATGGTGGGCTATTTTATTTGGAGATGGAAATGACTCAATCAACAATTGAGCGTATCAGTATTATTACGGATGTCTTGAGAAATAAGAATTTATCAGCCAGAGCAAAGGGCGTTTATGCCTGTATTATGATGCTGGATGAGTCTTCCGGGTTTAACAGGAAAGAATTGGTTGCTTGTTCAACTGAGGGTAGGGATGCGATCTATACTGCCATACGAGAGCTTATTGATATTGGCTTGTTGCATATGAAGACGAATAGGGAGAGAGACGGGAAGCTTAATGGCTGTGTTTATACTATAGTCAAGTAATTAAAATACCCCATCAGTGCCTGGCTTATGTGCACCGATGGGTTTTCTCAACAGAACGGAAGGGATTATACATAAAATGAGTGCTAAAGCAAGTTTTTGGGCGTGGGAGCAAACTGGGTTAACAGGGATAGAGAAGCTAGTGCTGCTTTGTTTGGCAGATGCGCATAACGATGAGAGCCGTAGGAGTTGGTACAGTTACAGCAAGATGGCCGAGAAGTGCTGCGTATCTAGGCAAACAGTAATTAGGGCTTGCAAGAAGCTTCAGAGTGAGAATTATCTAAGCATAATCAAGAGGAAGGATGAAGGTAATCCTGATTTAAATACAACCAATTATTTTTATTTAAACGTTCAAGTTACAGCAAGCAAACCTAGTAACAGCGTGATACCACCAGAGGGTAAATTGATAGGGGGGGTAGTATCAGAGAGTTACCAGGGTAGTATCAGAGAGTTACCCAAACCTAAAAGAGAACCTAAAAGATTTAAAAGAATAGATTCTGACGAATCAGTACGCGCTATTACTGATAAAAAAGTAACCAAAGATAAAAGCTTTGATGAGGAGAGATTTGAACAGTTTTGGAAGGGGTTGACATCCCTGTACAAAACCATCGGCAGCAATGCTGGCAGCAAGTCTAAAGCCAGGACTTCATTCAAGAGAGCTAAGATTAACCCTGATAAACAAAAAGAGATCTTTGCCCTAGCTCAAAATCAGGTAGCGAGAAAAGTGGAGATCCAGAAGGCTGAAGGGTGGGCGGCGAATATGGCTCATATCTCAACCTGGTTAAACAACAAGGGCTGGGAGGATGAGTTAGACATTCTTGGTAGCACTGCTAAACCTAAAGGTAATACGGCAATGCCGCCGTCATTACTCGGGATGTTTCCCGGAATAGGTTTGGGAGATTAACCATGAATGAGCAAAATATCGTCGCAACAGGGATTATGACGCCAGAAGTATTGATCAACGTAGATATTAGGCCGGAACATTTCACGGATAGTGCCCTAGGAAGCATCTGGAGGGCCATGCAGGGGCTTAAGCAAGAAAACAGTCTCATAGAGTACGGTACGGTAAACGAAGCCGTCAGGAAGCTTACAGGGCAGGATTACACGGTTTACCTTGGGAAGCTTTGCAAAGACTCTATTTTGATCAGAGATGAAAAAACAGCAATTCATTATCAAGAACAGCTAGAGAACGCTCGATTTAGACGTGACGCTAAGAGCATTGCTCAACAGATGATCGATCAAGTTGATGATGATCCGGGGGCTATTGATTCGTGCCTGCAAAAAATGATGAATCTATTTCGAGTCGATGAACAAAAACTATTCACAATCAAGGAATGCGCTAAATTAGCCGTAGATGACCTTGAGAGAGCGATTGAGTCTAAGGGGTGCGTTGGTATTCCTTACGGGATAAAATTGCTTGACGAGGCTACAGGTGGCTCTCACAACGGTGATCTAGTAATACTAGCAGCAAGACCCGCTATGGGTAAGACAGCAGTCCTATTAAACATGGCTTTAAATTCTAATTGCCCCAGCGCGATGATTTCAACAGAGCAGGGCGCCAATCAGATTGGGTCGAGATGTACAGCAATAGCTGGTGGGTCATCCGTTCACAATATGCGAACAGGTAATATCCGGCAGGAAGAGTGGAATTTAATCAATGTAGCGATGCAGAAGCTTTCTGATAAACCGTTTTGGGTGCTTGACTCACCTACAATCGATATTGGCGAGCTTCAGCGTACCGCGCGAATCCTTAAGCACAAGCACGATATCAAGATACTCTACGTAGATTACTTGCAGAGGATCAACGCTGTAACGAAGGGCCTTAAGGATCACGAGCAGGTAGCGGAGGTAACTAGGGGCCTGAAGAACCTAGCTAGGGAGCTTAATATCCCTGTGGTCGCATTAGCTCAAGTGTCCAGAGATTGCGAGAAGAGGCCAGACAAGAGGCCCGGCATGGCTGATATCGCCCAAAGCTCTATCGTGGAGCGAGAAGCTGACTCAATTATCACGCTATACAGGGATGAGGTTTACAACAAAGAAACCCAATACCAAGGCATTATGGAGTTCATTATGTGCAAAAACCGGCATGGACCACTGGGTATAATACCAGCACAGTGGATTGGTAAGTGTTTGCAAGTTAAAGATATGGCTACAGGAGAAATGAACAATGGATTCTAAGTTGATTAAGAGAAAATGGGCACCAGGCAAAAAACTCATTAATGACTACGATGAATTTATGCTTATGATTGCCGATCACCTAAAATTAACAGGTATACAAAGGTTCCATTTCCTAGAGATGTGCGATCTTCTAACGGTTAAAGGGGATGGGCTTAGGATTTTAGCGAATAGATCTGTAGAGGCTTCAGATAGAATAATACGTAACATTATCATGCCATAAAATAACATTGCCTCACTGGAAAAATCATCAATGAATGCTAATATTTAAGTATACCAAGCAAACATTAAACCCAGTGAGGAATTGAAGATGGAAATGGCAAATAATCAATGTACATCAGAAGCTTTGAGATTATTAATGCATAAAGCTATTAAAGAGGCTTACATCAGTGGGTTCTATTCTGGGATAGTGGAAGATCAGAACGAGTGGCTACCTAGTGGTGCGGATTCATGGGATAAATCTGCAACAAAAGCAGAGATAGAGGCGTCTTTAGGGATCACCGAATAAAATATAGAAACAATTGTTTACGAACGTTAAATGTATGTTATAATTATTTCATAATATCGAGAGCCAAGCGGTAATCTGCGAACCACCATCCAGCGCTGTGATGCAGTAGACTGGAGAATGCAACAGATTCATGACTAGCGATCATGCTCGATGACTAATTAATGGAGATGATAATGGAGCGGTATAGTGATAGGAAAAAGCGCGGCTGCCCTACGTGTGATGGTGTAGATGCAAAGACCTGTATGCGCTGCCAAGGTAAGGCTCGCATGTGCGATTGGTTCCTAACAGATACAGGCTATGCACATGTAAACCAAATGAGCAGGGGTGATCTAGATACTTTATTGCGGATATGGTGTTAAGGGTGAGGTATAATATGAAAAGAAACTATAGTATTTTTGATGATGCGCTAGCAATGTCAGCTATATGCGTTACTGGTATAACATTAATTGTTATTATAATCTTATTTGCTGTTGTTGGTATTACTGATATAAACGAAGAAGCTCCTGATCTTCCTAAAAGGTATGCAGAAGGCACGACCTTAATACTTAATAAATACTCTATTGATATTATTGATGTTTCGGATGGGGTTCAATGCGCGGCAATATATAATAAAGGAAGCAATTTGGCAATTGATTGCTGGAATATTAACAATTAATAAATACGAGAATATATACAATGCGCTTAATTGATCGAGACACACTAATAACAATGCCAGTTGATATGGTCTACATGGAGTGCGGAGACAACGGCAACTTACTAAGCATTTGCACTAAAGGAGAGAATATAGACGATTCTAGTTTCTTTTATTCATTACTTTTTAGTAAGGATGCGTTTCTAGATCTTTCTGACAGAATAAATAAAGGCCCATGTGATGGCAGCCTGTACTTCGTCATGGAATATGAAGAGCTGTTAATATTAAAATCAATAATCAATAATTCAGCAAAATCTACAGGCGAGATAACATCATGCAAGGTAAATACTTAAGAGGAGACAGTGTGTTAATTAGGGGCACAAAGCAAAAAGGTGTTGTAAAAGATATTCAGGTCTTCGGTAACGCTACAATGTATCTAGTTGACACTAGGCCATTAAACCAAGACGCAATAGGCAAATCATGGTATAGAGGACATGATTTGATACGAGATTATTAAACTCTGCGCAGAACCAGGCTGTGTGCCCGTGTAGCTCCGGGCAACTTCACTATGGTGCCGGCTGACATCAACCTGGTAATCGGCCATAAACAAGCAAAGCAAGATAAAAAAAAGGGGGGGGGGAGTGATGGATTTTCAACTACCGGTGTTTATCGCGTTATTGATTATAATCTTTTTTGGGTTAGTTATGAATAGAGATGAATATATGGGTGTGGTAGATAACTGTAAGAAAACAGACTCGTACGTGTCTGTAAGGGGGGTTATGACTCCAGTGTATGATTGCTCTGATGTTAATTTTGAATAGAGGTAAGCATGAGCGAAGGACATTTTCACAGGGTATCCAAGTTGACAGAGGACGTAAGATCAAGCGTGCACAAGTACGTTGACCAAGCTCTTGACTTAATGGTAGGCGAAAGAGGGTTAACATGTTTCGTTAAGGTGGAAGAGTATAAGAGCCCCCGGTCATTATCAGCAAACAATCTTTATTGGATGTGGCTATCACAAATGGCTACATTTTTCAGTCAAAAAGGAACAGCTGTTACAAAAGATGAGATGCATATTCTAATGAGGCATAAGTACCTCGGGTACAGTAAAGCTAAGAAGATAGGAAAGACAGAAATAGGCGAGCTATTGAATAGCACCGCAAAATTAAAGTCGTCAGAATTCTGTCACTACATGGAGAAGATAGATGCGTGGGCAGCACAGTGTGGATGCTTGTTAAAATCACCAGACGAGTCGGAGTACCGACAATTCCTAAGTAAACAAGAGGTATAGGATGGATGAGATCGTAGAAGATAAAAAGAATATCAAGGCAGATATAAAAAGATTGACAAAGGAGTTTTTAGATAATGGCGGAAAGATTAGCCAGCATGAGATAACCGAAAGGGCATGGGTAAATAAGCCAGGAAATGAGCAAAATACTTTAGATAGAAATAAGCGCAGAGAAAGAGCTGTTAAGATGTTCCATGAGGGCGTCCCTAAAATTGATATAGCTAATGAGTTTAAGTTAGCCCTTGTTACTATCAATATGTATATAAGGGACCACAAGGCAGAGATGGAAAAGATGGAGAGGAATTCGTGATAAAAAAGACTACTGCTGATACTTGGTTTTCGAAGTGCATTAGAGAGCGCACAAATTGGACTTGCGAGTACTGTGATGTCAATTATGGGGATAACAAAGGCAGCTTGCATTGCTCGCATTACCAAGGTAGGGCAACCCTTAGCGTTAGATACAATATATACAATGCGTTTGCACACTGCTATAAATGCCACTCAATCTTAGGTGGCGATAGATTTAGGAGCGGGAGCCCTGCAGAATTTACCCACCATTATGACTCAGTCTTTGGGGATGAGCATCGAGAGATTGTTAGGCAGCTATCACAGCAGCAGTTTCGAAAGCACAAGATGCACATACCCCTTATAGGGAAGCATTACAGGTTAGAGTTTAGACGAATGGAATCGTTGAGAGCTGACGGAGAGACTGGTAGAATTGAGTTCTCACAGTATATGGGCGACCAAGACATATGTGATTCCGAAGCAGAGATATGGAAATCTTTAAAGGATAAATATGATAAATAAACGACCACTAATTAACCAAAGCCGAGAATCAATTATTGATTGTGCTATAGATGTTGCTGATTTTTCACAGTCTTTCTCTAGCTTTCAGAAGGCTCTAGCTAGTACGTACGCCGTATCTAATAGCGTATATACTCGTTACTTAATAGATAAGGCTGCGGATCATCTTGCCCAGGATGGCGTGCCTCATTATCTGCTAAGGCAAATGTCAATGATATTGGTTGATGATTTCACATGCAATGAAGACCAGGTGCGTGATGCGAAATCATTAGCATATAAGCTAGGTATATCTAACTCAAAGTTCTATCGAAAATATTACGATCAATACAAGTCTGTATTGAGTAGATTCGAAGAAATGGCCAGAGATACTATTGATCAAATAAAGCACAACTTAGATTGACATTTGGGTAAGAAAACTGTACAAATCACTAAAATGACAGTGATTTAGTAAACAGTTAATATGAGACCTAAATATGTTGATGAATACTGATGAAAAAAACTAGCCCATACACAGCTATAGTGGGCATGATTGCTGGAGTAATAGGAATCATCACCTTCTTTGGATCTGATATGCGCCCTGCATTCGCCAAAGATATCATAAGAATGAAGGTAGAAATTTACGGTAAAGTAAATACCCTAGAAGTGAACCAGCTCAAAGCATCAGTCGATATCAATGGTATATTATTGCACCTGTCTCAAAAGGATAGGCTTGCATTGCAAGTCGAAATGAGGAAGGCTGAGTCATCAGGGATAGGCGTGCCATCAGAGTTTTATGATTATGAGTTAAAAATTAATCAGGATATTGATAGGCTCAGAAATGAAATTGATGCTGCTATGGACCATATTATCAACAAGTCATCTGATAAGCCTAGAGACTAAAGCGTCAACGCCATGTAATAGGTATATAGTTACATCAGGAGTCAAATCACAAGTAGAAAGGATTCTATCAGGCTATACCATCGAAAGCGTAAAGATGTCATTCAGTTCTAGAAATGGATGGGTCGTGCTATGTGTTGCAGAGGTAAGGTACACGGACAAGAAAAACACATACACAATAGAGATATTGGTCAAGGTTATCATGCAACCAGAGAAAGTGCGAGACCGATACATAGGCTTGTGGTATTATTTAATCGTACCATCAAATACTTAGCATTCAAAACTTATTTTAAATTATGCAATGTGAGAAGGGTTGAGGATGTTCGGAAACCGGATTAAAGAGACCACCACTACTACTGGCACAGGCAACCTGACCTTAGCCGGCGCTGCGACTAATTATCGAACATTTAACACTGAATACGGAACCAACCGTAACTTCCCTTACGTAATTATCGACGACACCAATAATGTGTGGGAAACCGGTTATGGGTATCTTTCAGGATCAACTACATTAGTTCGAGACTTCATCACAGACAACTCTAGCGGTGGCTCTACAGCTTTAAGCTTAAGTGCTGGCACTAAGGACGTAGTAACGGGGCTTACCTCTCATATGAGATCTGGGGCAATACCTGGATGCGTAAACCTATCAACGCGCGGCGCAATGTCTGCACACATGAATCAATACTCGAACACAACTACCTCATCCGGCACAAATAAACTTGTGATAGCCCCATACCTTGCTCCCGTAACTATGGATTCGGACAGTATACGAGCAGAGGTTACCGCAACCACAGCATCGGCAAGCGACACATTCAGGTTTGGGATTTACCAATGGATGGATGATGCCACAATCGGTACGCTGATAGCTGAAACGGCGGATGTAGACCTATCTACCACTGGCACGAAAACCCCATCATTCTCATCATCAGTAAAAATATATGCTGGGGAATGGTATGCGCTTGTTATGGGGGGTGACGTATCAATAACCATGAGAGCGCACGGTTCAGGCGGAGGTGGGATTACACCGCTAGGTATGGATACAACAAATATACGGGCATACGGCTACGCAACGCATAACTTGACAGGGGGGTGGACAGCCCTACCAACCAATCCATCAGTTGGCACCTACTTTGGGGTAAACAATAAAGTACTTGCCTTACAATTAATGGGGTCATTAGTATGAGTGTTACTTGGAATGACTTACCGGGCCTTAGTGATTACTTGGTAGACAATGGATATATGGTCGCTGACGCAGACGGTACATACAAAGCTTTTGCTTTACTGGATAACGATAGGCAGGGAACCGATGTAGACGCAACAGTACAAACATTGATAGATGGCTACAATCCCCTAACTTATGCTCGCAACATTAAGAACCAAGAGATTAAAGATGAAGGGTTGTTAAGAGTTCAGGCTGTATTCCCAGCAATCACTGGGTTTGATGATCTTCAGATAGAGCGGGAAAGATACCTGTCAATAGCGGCAGCAGCACGATCAGCTACTACTGACTACCAAAAGATGATCGATATCTATGTAGCTGGCGCCAATGCTATCGCTCAAAACAACCTAGAAGCGGATTGGTCTGTAGTAAGCTCATTCGATCCCATAACTGGTCCATCCTGGCCTGCTTGATAAAGGCAACCATTAATGATACTAGCTGAGAGTTCATTAGCAGAGATACCTTTAGCCGATAAGGTCCAGGCTGCTGCGGGCGGTGGCGGCACAAACATCAACGCTACCTTAGAATCTCTCACACTTACTGAATTCTCTGCTACCGTCAATATAGGTAAAACCGTTAATGCGTCTCTTGAGTCAATAACGCTCACAGAGTTTGCTGCAGACCTCAACCTTAATAAGACGATCAGCGCATCACTAGAATCCTTGTCAGTTACTGAATTTACAGCTGACATCAATCTAAACAAAGCTATCAGCGCGTCATTAGAATCATTAACTCTCACAGAGTTCACGTCTGATGTAAATCTGAACAAAGTCATTAGCGCATCGCAAGAATCACTATCTGTTACAGAGTACTCAGCTACAATCCAGCTAAACAAGGCCATAGCTGCTACTCAGGAGTCCATCACGCTCACTGAGCTTGCCTCTAGTGTAACGCTAGGGACCACGATTAATGCCAGCCTAGAGACCTTAGATTTAACTGAGTTTGCGGCAACAATACAGCTCAACAAGTCGATAAGTGCCAGTCTAGAGTCCCTATCATTAACGGAATATGCATCTACAGCAAAATTAACGTATAATATCCAGGCAAATCAAGAGTCACTAGAGATCACCGAGTACTCTAGTACGATCACGATGGACAAGAACATAGCCGCATCCACAGAGAGTTTATCTTTCACAGGGCTAAGTTCTGTAGTGGTAGGCAAAGGACTACTATGGATAGAGATGAATAATTCATCTAATTCATGGTCAATTATGACCAATTCATCTAACTCATGGTCATTAATGGCTAATGAAACCACAACTTGGACAATTCAATAACGGCGAGGTCTCAAAATGGCACAAGGTGACGTAGTATTCTTTGATCAATTCTTGGTGGATGTGTTTAAGAAAGTCCATAATATGGATTCTGACACAATCAAGGTTGGGTTTACGGATGGCACAACCACCCCAGCTACAACTACAGCTGATCCTCGATGGGGAGCTGGCGGAACAACCAACTTCTTATCTGAAGAGGTAACACCAGGCGGGAACTATTCCACTGGTGGACCGGACATTACAGCGGGCGCTTCTGTAGCGCTAAGTGGTGGAGCCTGTGTATTTGACTCAACA
>Ga0114925_10002060_pt1 | contig 10175 bp, 7 predicted proteins | sample SumtaG_2_FD_87287 | JGI IMG/M metagenome (GOLD analysis project Ga0114925, IMG submission 87287) | Deep subsurface microbial communities from Indian Ocean to uncover new lineages of life (NeLLi) - Sumatra_00607 metaG | ecosystem: Environmental > Aquatic > Marine > Oceanic > Sediment | place...
ATATTCCACCAATGGTTCTCCACCCCACCAAGAAATATTCCTATGACTGTCTTGTTTAGGATTTCCTTGGTCAAGCCACCAATTAATTATTTGATGAGCAATGCCTGGTTTCAAAACTCTGTTTCTGCAATCCCCTTTCCTCCATGTAAAACAATAGTCGCACGCGAGATTACAGTTCTCTGTTAAATCTATTGTGCTCGACCCTAACCGAGGATTCATCATGACCTCTGTTTCGTTATTTATCATACTCATCTCTATCACCTCGTATTGATATGTTGTTCCCAAGATACTTACTATATATAGCAGCAAGTTCATCATTTCTCTTTTGTATCTCGTCACCCCAAATTGGCGTCATCCCTACATAAGCAAACTCACCTACTTCATCCATAATCGTGTACATAAACTCCGGATGTTCTAAAACCTCATGAAGCTCCTCAGCCTTTGTAGAATTGTAAATAAGTTTAGTTACAATTAAATAGATATTAGGAGTTATACTCGCAGCTTCTCTACAAAACGCCTCAGCCTCAACTAAATCTTCATCTATCAGATTCCATCCTAGTATAGCAGACACCTGTATCTCTGTATTTATTTTTGATACTATTCTGAGAAATCTCAGATATTGGGATGTAGTGGACCCTTTCCTCATCTGTTTCAACACTCTATTACTAGCACACTCAAGTCCTGTATGCAACGTAATATTTTTAGGTATCTCAATAGATTCTAAGGCATCCAGAACCATATCATCTGACCTTACATATCCAAAAAACGATATGCCTCCATCAGGAAGCAAAGGCATCCAGTCACGGATAAAATCAGGATAAAGAGCCTCCGCAGCTAACCAAACTATCCAATTATGGCTTTCATCAGTAAGTTGCAAATGTTCTAATCCATTTTTATATCTAGAGGCACACGGGTCTCCGTAACTAGGTAATTCTTGACAGAATAAACACTTATTCCAATAACACCCTCTTTCGACCGGGTAGTTTAATATCACTCTAGGATACTTCAACAACTCCTTAGGTAACTCTACAGTCCACTCTCTGCGTGGAATTGGCTCACCAAATATTTCTTTCTCTGCTAGCTCTGTAGTAACTCTAAAATTACTGAATAATGTATTCAATTTATCATTTATAGGTTGTCCATTATACATATACTCAAATCCTCTAATAACAGCAGGACCTCCTACAACAAAATCCACTTCTGGATACATTTGAGCCCAGCATAATGATTGTAGAAGTTGTCTTGCATAGAATGCACTAACATAAACCACTCCCTTCTTGATTGGAAGCTCTACATTATATCCATAGTTACTCTTCATTTCATCTCTAGCAACCCCAGACCTTCGAGGGTCATCACCTCCATCAATCCATAAGAAATCACCTATACGCTTACATGAATCATGTACGAGAGAAAACCCGTTGCATATAAGATCCCAATCATAATCATACTGTGAGATACCTGTAGTTTTATGTACTCCCTCCCTAAACTGAATGAACAATGTGTCCGTCATACTGCCTCCTTTACCCATCTAGTTATTATTACAGGACCTTTCTCGTTTCCTTCGCCAGTTATTTTAATATGTACTTCAACAAGTATGTCATCATTTAGATTATATAGTCCTAAAAACGACACCTCAAATGAAGAATCTATATTTTTAATTACATCAACTAAGGTTGACTTGTATTTATCAGGGTTTGCTGAATATATTTCTATATTTACACTATCTATACTAGGCCCAACTTGTCCAAGGAGTTTGTTCTCAACCTCACTGCAGGCTATATTCGGGTGTCTCGAATAAGGTAATCCATCAGGGTTTAGAACTGGCTCAATTAAATCATATCCAATTCCACAATACTCACAGTACCATTTACTTATCAAGCGACGATACCCTTCTTTAGAGCTCGTTACTGTAATATCCAATGGCCATAGGCGACTAACTCCATCTACTTTTCGAATAGTCCATATATATAGACATGCTGTTCTTAAGTGAGGGCGGTGAGTTTCTAACGCAGCACCATACTGTGTCTCTATTATATCCAATATCTTATCGGACTCTCTAAGAGCTTCCTCAAAAGTAAATCCTCCTAGAAATGCAGTGAAGAATTCATCATCTCCCTGCATATACAAGATATCTGGTTTCTCAGGAATACTGTCCCACTCTCCAACTAATTTCTCTTTCTCAAATGATGGTACTACATAAGAACCAGTAGCTACTAACGGTTCTATGCCACGAAAAGTATGGCAAGTCATTACTGAGACATCTCCAATTTCATTACATCTATGTGCAATAGCCAGTGTTCCAGGATGGAGAGCAGGAAAGTCACCATCATAGAATCCTCCCACTACTACTTTATCCTTGTAGGGAGCTAATGCCTCATTAAGTTCTGTAAGATTATAAACTATTATCATTACCATCTACCATAAATAACACCTATACCAATCCACATCGAAATATATGCCATAGCTCCCATTGTAGCTACATAAGGCTTACCCCAATGCTTCAATAATGGCCAGTAGTTAGGAGTGTGCATAGCACCAAACGCTGAACTTATATATGTAATAGTTACAGGAATAGCATATACAAGTGGTATACTTACTAATAGTCCTAATGTACCTATCGTTATCACTGTTATATGACCTATCTTCTCTCCCAACCATGCTGAAGGCAATCGGAGGACCCCTGACAATAAGTAACTTGTACCAACAATAGTAAGTGCTGAGGCCTTAGAAAGACCTGAAGCTAACATTGCAGGTATAAAGTAACTCCAAAGAAGATAAGATAATCCTGCCATTGCAAAGAAATAGAGCATAAGAAGCCAAAATCTCCACTGTAAAGCAAGCTCCTTAAATATGTTAACCTTCCATCCTTCTACTTTGTCATCTGGAATTGAAAGATAGGCTACAATTCCTGATATACCGAAGAAGGTAGCAAGAATTACAGTTGATGTTCCCCAACTTAAACTAGCCAATAGTGATCCCAAAATCAATATAAACAAACCACCACCAAAGTTCTTAGCAGCAGCTTGAGGCACTATCTTATATGCCTCTCCTCCATCAAAGACTTTCATCGGACTTGAGTATGAAGCTATCTTAAATAAGACAGCACATGCTCCAAACAATAACCCAAATCCCCAAGGCCCGAATCCCAATGTTGCTAGGCCTACTACTCCAAGAATAGTTCCTATTAAGATAGCTCCTCTTGAGTTTATCTTATCAAGAAGAGGCCCCGCTATAATCATACCAAGTATCATCATTATAAAATAGATATCTAATCCTTCCTTGAACCACACAGGAACCATATCTGTCCTACTTAAAGTGATAAGTCCTCTTTGAATAGCATAAACTCCAAAGATGCCAAATGCTAAAGGTATCCCCATCCAATTTTTAAGTTTTTTAATAATCATTTTACCTTCTCCTTACGTAATTTATCCTGTCTTATTATACCCTTTTTAAATAAAAAGTAACTTATAAAAACTTAGGTTAAAAATTATGTCCATGGGTATCTGTAGTTTACAGCATCACATGAGCTACAAGTTTCTGAATAACATCCAACATCACAGCCATAACATGCCTGATTACAAAGACTGCATGAAGAGTACCCAGCGTAGCACTGGTTATAGCAACCATAACATGAGTGGTCACAAAGATCGCAGCCGTATTTTAAATCTGCAGCATGACATGTCCAAAGGCAAGCATAACACGCACCGTGACATATCGAACAACCAGAATATCCACTATGACAAGAACTATCGCATGCATTACAGGTAGCATTACAAGTATTACAGGTAAATGTATCACAAGTATCACACTGATAACAATGATTCGCCTGAAGATCGTTCATATTAGTCCGCTTCTCATCCATATGAGGCTTGCGGATTTTAGTAACATTTACTGTTATAGTCGAATCTGTCCAGCTAAAACCAGCAGCACCGGCTAAGACATGTAAAGCATCCATAGCAGCTCGTAATTCATCGGTATCTACCTTTTTAATTTCATTTGTATCAGCTACTAAAGGGTCATTAGTCCAAGTAGTGTTTGATATACCATAAGCTGTTTCCCACGCATTAACAGCATCCTGAAGTTCTGTATAATGAACCGCTCGAATTTCGGTAACGTTTGCTGTTATGGTTGGGTCTGTCCATGTTTGAGTAGCCATTATGCTGCGTATGTCGCATTCACACCTAAAGCATCTATATCAGCTTTATTCTGATCGGCGGTTGCTCCATCCTCCACATTGAGATCACCTAACATTTGAGCCCCTGTTCGGTACTTTACTAGGCCACCATCAGAAACCAGGAATTTATCGTAGTCAGCAGCACCGGCAGAGAGGACAGGAAGATATGTCCCAGTTGACTCAAAATAAGCTATATCTGAGTGATTAACCTTAAGCGAAACTCGGCCCGCAATCGTAGCATTTACATCAGTAACAGTTCCCGCAGAATTTTGTCTGAGCGCATACTTACCAGTAGTCCGGGCATCTCTATGCCCAAAGGCTGCATAATCCCCATGACCACAATAACCTACATAACTTCTGCCAAGGAGGTGATAAATATCTTCGTCGGCACTGTCAATTACTTTAGTTGAGGCTAATGTAAGGCCTGCTGCTTCTACGGCTGCAACGGCTTCAGCATCTAAAACATGCTGATCATCTGCTAACAAACCGCTTAAAGCAGCTACAGAAATTTCATCATCCCCACCGTTTTCATGTCTCGCTGAATGATCATTAAATACCGTAGATGAAGTAAATCCAGTATGACCAGCTGATGCATAATCTAATTCATTTAATTCACTATGGTTTGCACTACCACCACCAGCAGTACCGCTAATGGTGATTTGATCTTCAGCGGTTCTTGTGACTGTAATATTATCTCCGCCGACTATATCAAACACATCACCAGAAGTTATATTATCTTTACTTACCCCATCAACTGCAAATGTCCAATAATCATAATTATCAGCACCAATATCAGAAAGAACCTCTGCGCCAGTCCGATACATTAATTGGTTAGCATTGCCGGAGTTAGCAACTATAAACTGATCATAATCTGCAACACCCTGAACGAGAGTATCAAGATGGAGTCCTGATGTCTCTTCTACTCTAAATTTGAGATTACCGTTGATTCTAAAGGCAATGATTTCTCCTGATGGAGCATTTATACTTGTAGCCCCAGCGCTCTCTTGGCGAAAACCAAAACCTGTTGTACTAACAAAGTCTCGATGTCCGAAACCTGCTGCATTTGCACTACCCATATATCCTACAAAAGCCTTACCAAAATTAAAAAGTAAATCTTCATCGGCACTATCAATTACTTTTGTTGAATCAAGAGTAAGACCAGCTGCCTCTACGGCTCCAGTAATATCTGTAGTCAAATTATGTGTGTTGTTTATTGTGTCATGGTCTATGGTTCCGCTGAAGGTTGCTATGTCAGCAGGAGTTGCAAGACCTGCTTCCAAAGGAGTTTGGTTAATCCATTCAGATGTACCATTGTCATAAGCAAGCACCTCATCATCAGCTTCACTACTAATGGTTACATTATCTATATCATCTAAACCAGTTCCATGAGGATTTGACTCGCTTTCATGATCAGTAAAATCATCGAGGTGACTGTCAAGTTTCTCGGCTGACCACAAATCAGTTGATCCAGTACCACCATCATTAATAACCCTATGCTGACCAATCGCATAATTAGTCAACTGGTCATGGTCTATATCTGAAGTAAGATTATGACCATTCAAAATAGTATCATGATCAATGGTTCCACTAATAGTATCGGCATAATCATAAATTAATTTAGCAGTAGATAACTGCCTATCTGTTGAAGCACTACTAATAGTATCATTAGAGTCTAAGATTTCGTTAACTTTTGGACCAGCTTCTAATGAAATACCACTAATAGTAACATCAAACACATCAACGCCACCTAAATCCAAGTCAAAGAACTCATTAGTGCCGTCAATATCTAATGTATTACCAGTTGATAGATTCAAATCAAACAGTTCAGTTGGTCCGTCGAGAATTAATTGGACGCCGGGTTCAGGTCGGATCGTAACCTTATTATTACCATCATCAACTTTAATATTAGTGCCTGTAGTATAATCACCTATATAATAAACACCCGCACCCGTCATATATAAACCATGCGAACCGTTTGGGAATAATTTAATATCTCCAGTAGCAGGATCAAAGGTCATTAAAGATGTAGTAGCTGGTGATCCATCAGCGCCGACATAATACATCCGATCAGGTGTTCCGCCGGTTAACCCACCAACCGTACCAGAAATAGTATCATAGATTAATTTAGCAGTGGCTAATTGAAGATCAGTTGAAGCGTCAGTAATAGTATCAGCAGAATCTATAATTTCATCTACAATAACGCCACCAGTTTTAAGTTGAACACCAGTTCCATCAACTCTAAACATTATAGTCGAACCAATCTTAAGGTATATATCATCGAGAGCATCAAGGTTTATATCAGCATCGGCTTTTAACTTGATTGTTTGGCCATCCATATCAACTGATAAATAAGTATCTAAATTGTTAGTATCACCCATTTGAACACAATCATCAGAAGTATCTATAACAACATTAGCATCAGTGCCGCCTATAGTCATATAAGTATCACCGGTCGCTGAAATTAGAAGGTCTTCGTGGGCATTCAAATGATAAAATTCACCAGTGTCACCGCCTTGTAAATCACTAAGACCATTATGACTAATATCAGTGCTAAGATTATGAGTATTGACTATTGTGTTATGATCGATAGTTCCACTAAGGGTCGCTATATCAACTCCATCAACCGTACCACTTATAGTTAAATCAGTTGTTATGTCTACCTTAGTACTATCAGCTGATAATATTACATTACCATCGGCAACAAGTTCTACATTATCTTCGTCGCCAGCATTAATTTCTATAGCAGAATGAGCGGGCTCACCCATCATATAATATTGAGTATCAGCATTAACGTCTAAAGCAGTACCACCATCGGTAACAATATAAACTCTGTCGCCACCAAGATCAACAACTACCTTATTACTTCCATCACCAAGTGTAAGATCATTTGCTCCAGCATTAATTTTAGCTTCCTCATTAGCAGTTAAATGATAATATTCATCTGTGGTTCCGCCCTGAATATTTTTTAACTCATTATGTTCATCCAATAAACCACTAACGGTAGCTATCTCTGAATCAATTTTTTCCGCTGACCATAGGTCAGTGCTTCCAGTAGAATTGTCATCGATAGTTCTATGCTCACCAACTTCATAATTGTTTATAGTGTTATGATCAATAGTTCCACTGAAAGTTACTATGTCAGAATCTATTTCAGCACTTAAAGATCCACTGATAGTATCAACCTCGGTCTCAGTATAATATCTATTATCAAGCTGCCCACTATTAAGTTCTGTTTCAGTATAATATGAACTATCATGATCATGACCACTGGCAGAAAAATCGGAAGCTGAGTACCCCGAATCTTCTACAGGATAACCATCATCTTGATCCCAACTTACAAAATTACCTTCGACAACCCCTTCTACATTATTATGATCATCCCCACCATCAATATCATGTTTCTTATAATGGTGAGCATCTGCAGTAGTATGAGTAGAAATATCACCATCTATTTCATCGCTTAAAGATCCACTGATAGTATCAACCTCTGATTTTTCATAAACCTCGAACCCCAAATATTTTTTCGCTATTTTACTCACTCTAAAACGTTCTCCTCTGTTTGGTTATTCTTGATAGAATATATTTGACATCAAACCTAAGAGTCTGATTATGTAGTATAAGTATAACTAACTACAAATTGATCATCAATTTCTACAACGCCATCTAAATCTAAACCGCTCCAGATTAATTGTGTACCAGTAACAGTATAGTCTGTATCATAAACCTGGACACAGCCTTTAACTATATGTAACATTGTTTCTGTAACAGCGTAAGGTGTATGTGTAAGTGTAACATATTTATTAGTAATATCACCACTAGCAAGTGTTAGATATTCTACTTCATCGACTCCACCGACAGCGCTAATTTTATCACCTAATGATCCAGATACAGTATCAACAAAACCATAAATTAATTTAGCAGTGGCTAATTGAAGATCAGTTGAAGCACCACTAATAGTACTGGTGGAATCTAAGATTTCATTTACAATAACGCCGCCAGTTTTAAGTTGAACGCCACTTTGATCAACCCTAAACATCGTGGTGCTACCAATCTTTAACCATATGTCATCATTGGCATCCCATATTATATCGCCGCCGGATACTCCCTTAATTGCTTGGTCGTCCATCTGAACTTCTAAATAGTAATCTAAATTATTGGTATCACCCATTCGAACATAATCAGCAGAAGTATCTATAACAACATTACAATCGGTACCACCTACAGTCATATAAGTATTACTGGCCGCTGAAATTAAACCTTCTTCATGGACATTCAAATGATAAAATTCACCAGTGTCACCGCCTTGTAAATCACTAAGACCATTATGACTAATATCAGTGCTAAGATTATGAGTATTGACTATTGTGTTATGATCGATAGTTCCACTGAAAGTAGCTATATCACTGTCTATTTCATCGCTTAGAGAACCACTGATAGTATCTACCTCGGCTTCAGTATAGTAATCGTTATCATGATCATGTGTATCCGGTGAGAACCCAGTATGACCAGCACTCGCATAGTCAAGATTACTTAATTGACTGTGGTCGGTCATAATTCCTGAGAGCGTAACTATTTTTTCCGCCGACCAAAGATCAGTTGCACTTGTGCCACTATCATTAATAACTCTATGCTGGCCTACTACATAATTAACTAAAGTATCGTGATCAATAGTCCCACTGAAAGTTGCTATGTCAGCAGGAGTTGCAAGACCTGCTTCTGCAGCAGTCTGGTTAATCCATTCGGATGTACCATCGTCATAAGCAAGCACTTCATCATCAGTAACAGAAGTCTCAGTTACATTATCTAAATTACCTACGGAAGTTTCATGAGGATTTGAAGCATCAAAGTGAGTGCTAAGTTTATCAGCAGACCATAATTCAGTGCCTGTGTCTCCTGAATCATTAATAATTCTATGCTGTCCGATAGCGTAGTTATTCAAAGCATCATGATCGATATCCGAAGTCAAATTATGAGTATTAATTATCGTGTCATGATCTATAGTTCCTGAGAATGTTGCTACGTCATTATCGATCTCAGTGCTCAAGGCGCCGCTGATAGTATTAACTTTATCAGAACTCCACACCTTATTAGAATCGGCAGCTTCATCATCAGTAAAATTAATCTTTAGATTGTCACCGTCTTGAGTCAAGTGGTCCGAGTCTTTTGATATCCACTTTCCCGCTACTTTCGCCATTTGTTAAGCCCCCTATTTATCTATTCTTAATGCCAGCAAATAACTTCTAAAACGTCACTTGTTTCTAAGGCTCCATCCCAATCTTTACCGCTCCAATTAACCCTTGTTCCTGATACAGTATAATCAGTATTTAATAATCCTTTAATTCCTTTATAAACAAAAATAGATATTGTATTATTTGCTTTTGGGATAGTTGATAAATCAATATATTTGTTTGAAATATCTCCGGCGTTTAATATAAATGTTTCGAACGCTGTTTTATATATTTCGGAACTTAAAGTTCCCGATATAGCATCAACCTCTGATTCAGTGTAATATCTCGCATCTCCTCTTGCGTCTGTATGATATTGTGGATGGTCATCTTCTTCTAATCCTGTAAGTTCGCCGTGGTCTGAAGCGCCTTCACCAGCACCGCCGCTAATAGTAATAGCATCTGAATCAGACGTGAGAGTGATGCTTCCCGCCTCGACAAGGCTTTTAAATTGCAGATTTACTCCAACTTTTTGGGCATATATGCCTTCACCGGCTCCAAGATTAGAAGCAGTATTTGTTTGACCGGTACCACTAAGAGTATCTGCATATTCTTTAGTTACCAAATGAGAAGATTCAGTTGGCATAATACCAGACACAGTGGATGAAAAACCTCTGCTGCCATCCACAAGAATATATTGTATATGATCATCATCCAACAATCCTATAAGGATGCCGTGATCAGATGTCCCACCAGCACCTGGTTGTTTTGTTAATATTACACCCATATATTAAGATCCTACCTCGCCTAATCTATTAGTACACCAGCTAATCCGC
>Ga0114925_10002061_pt1 | contig 10175 bp, 16 predicted proteins | sample SumtaG_2_FD_87287 | JGI IMG/M metagenome (GOLD analysis project Ga0114925, IMG submission 87287) | Deep subsurface microbial communities from Indian Ocean to uncover new lineages of life (NeLLi) - Sumatra_00607 metaG | ecosystem: Environmental > Aquatic > Marine > Oceanic > Sediment | place...
AGTAGGGGGATGCAGGAATGGATGTGTGCTGGATGGTGGAGAGAGGTTCACCATCCCCCTATGCAGTGCACCTCCGTGGGTTTTCTTATCCTGGGTGAAAATAAATGGAACTTTTCCGGGTCCTGGGAGTGTAAATAGAAATTGAGAGAGAGAGAGAGAGTCCCCGAAAGGAGGTGAGTGGGAAATGGAGGTATCGATTCAGATGGAGCTGTTCAGGGTGAAGTGTCCGGCGTGTCCCTCGAAGGACACCTATCATCGGCTGAAGACGAAGAACTATCGATGTCGGCAGTGTGGGACTACGTTCAAGGTCGTTCGCACGCAGGAGGAGCTTCTGCGTGGGCGAAAGGAGGCGCTTCCCTATGTCCTGGGAAATTCATGATCTCGAAGGGTTTCGGGTGCAGATCAAACTCAACCCTGGGGAGGCTGTGATCGGATTTTACCAGGGGATTGCCCCGGATCCGAAGTACGACGATCAGTACAACGTGCGTATGGAGTCTCTCGGTATGGACCCGTTTTCCTTCCGGGCCGGCGTGACGCTCCTGGATTACCTCTCTGGCCGGGATGGAGAGTTCGCCAAGCGGGTTGTGTGCATCAAGAAGTGCAAGCGGGACGGACAGGCCTACACATGGAAGTTCAGCGTCTGGGACGGCTCTGTGTCGGACCTCCTGAAAGATACTAAGATTCAGGGCGTGATCGCTTTCACGGGACGGAAGCTGGGGAAGTGAAACCCTGGGGGTCATGTGTCCGCCGCACGTGGCCCCCGAAAGGAGGAGACCTATGAAGGACTTAGAGAGAGTAGCCGAGATGGCGAAAATAGCCGAGGCGCTGGGATCCCCCTTCTTTGTCTCGATGGAGGCTGCACTTCTCCAGCGAGCACTGACCGACCCATCCGAGCGACGGGTACGTAAGGCTCTCGGAATTGTAGCTCGACACGAAGACGAACTCCCGATGCTTCGGGAACAGGTTCGGGTAGAAAGGAGGTGAAAGGAAAATGGCAAAGGCAAGATCGACCCGTAACAAGATTCGGTTCGCGCTCGAACAGAACATGCACGGGTGTGAAAAGATGGCTGCACGGGTGGAGGAGGTATGTCAGATCTACATGGAAGCGAATCCGGATTACTGCGCGTATGTGTCGCAGCTCGAGGATATTATCAGGATGTGCTGGGAGGCGCACAAGAAGGTTCGGGATCAGATATAGGAGGAGATGATGGCTGTATCGTTTCTGGCGAATGCGATCATAAAGTCGAGTGTGGCGCGGGGGATCGGGTGGTCATTTGCAGCCCACTACGCTCGGCTTTACGACCCCACCTACATTGGGAGAGAGTTTGCGAACGCCTTCAGTTGGGAGTCGGTCCGGTCGTCCTCGACGAAGGCGCTGGTGAACCTGGCTTCTGATTCGTATCTTTCGGAGAGAGAGATCGCAGTCGTTCCATTCAAGATCGACGCGAAATACCATCTCTATGGCCGGGTGGAAATGATCGACCCTGCCACCGGCGAAACGTTCAGCTTTCCGCAGCACACGTACACGAATCAGACACTAACCAGGGGGGGGTACGAGGACCTCCTCGCCGAGGGCTATCGGAAGGGGGGAGAGGGCGTCCCGAAATGTGCGTATGATATGGAGGCGCAGGTATATGCTTTCACCCTCATCACTGTAGAGGAAAATGAGGGGTATGGGAAAAGGATAGATGAAGAGGAGGAAGAGCTTCCCTTCTAAAGGAGGAGAGAGATGGAAGACGTAATGCTGTATCCACAAGAGGCGCACTACCTCAGGAAAAACAAGACGGTTGCGCTCCCCAGCCGTTTCCTTTTTCTGGCTACGGAGGTGATGGAGAAAGAGCGGTTGATCGGGGATCATCGTGTGTACCATTTCGAGCGCGGATGGACGCAGTATGTGGCGCGGAGTCGGAAGGATGGGGAATATCTGACGGTCTGTGAATGTGGGTGGGATTATCGAACTCAGATGGTGGGGAGTATCGACAAGTTGGCCATAAAGCGCAGTCCGTTGTATGTGATTTGCGCCAATCCGGTAATGGACGTGGGGGCGTCCGGGATCATTCCGTACTTCACCGAGGCAGGATGGGAGCTGGATTTCTACTACTCCGGTGGCCGGACGTTCATTCTGGTCGTTCACCAGGAGGAGAGGAGAATCAAGTTTCTCTCCTATCACAATTTCCTGAGCTGCGGAACGGAGGGATGTCCTGTGACTTTGAATCTCCCCGAAGCGTTCGTTCCGGGGGACGATGTGAAGAGAAAGGGAGAATTCGGGGCAGTTTTCAAGACGTGCGAAGCCATGTCTCGTGGGATGATGACGTATCTGGACTTCATCCGGGAGCACGATCTTGGTGGCTTCGCTCCGAGCGTTTCCGGGCAATCCATGCGTGCCTATCGTCACAGGTTCATGAAGAAAAAGCTCCTGATCTATCACGCTCTCAACGTGAATGGTGTGGAGCGTGACGCATATTTCGGAGGTCGGACAGAGTGCTATCGAATCGGCGAGCAACCGAAGGCCGATTACGTTCAGGTGGACGTGAACGGGATGTATCCGATGGTCATGAGTGAGCGGAAATATCCGGTGAAGCTGGTGAATCCCCGCCATGGTGTGACGGCGGTGCACATGCGTGATCTGCTGAAAGAGTATGCGGTTGTGGCGAAGTGCTGGATTTCTACGGACGAACCGATCTATCCGTACCGGACGAAGGACGGTGTGATCTTCCCGGTCGGGCGGTTCGTCACAACGCTGTGCAGCGGATCGATATGGGAGGCTGTGAAGCGCGGAGACCTCCTTCTGGCCGATCCGGCTTGGTGTTGGGAGTGTGCTGATATTTTCAGCGACTACGTGAAGTTTTTTTACGATCTTCGGCTCCGCTATCAGGAGGAGGGGGACGAGGTAATGGCCCTCGTGGCGAAGCTATTCCTGAATTCACTCTATGGGAAGTTCGGAGAGAAGCGGGACGTGGAGATCGAGAGCTCTCCCCATGATGGTAATGAGTTCTTCCGTCAGGGGTATTGGAACGAAGTAACGGGGAACTCCGGATTCGAGGAGATACTTTTCCACCAGTGGAGAATCTGCGAAGGGAAACGCGAGGCCCCCCAATCCTTTCCGGCTATCGCCGCGCACGTCACAGACTACGCCCGGAATCATCTGTGGTGGCTGATGGAACAGGTGGGGAGAGAGAACGTCCTTTACGTGGACACGGACTCCATGATATTCGAGCGGAAATATCTTCCGCGTCTTCAGAACGCGATGGACGATAAGAAACTCGGCTATCTGAGGGTCATCCGCGAATCCGATCATCTCGTTCTTCACGGCCCGAAGGATTACGAGTTCGGCGACGTAGTGAAGCGGAAGGGCATCCGCTCTAATGCTCCGGAGTCTCCGGTGGGGGTCTTCACCCAGCACCAGTACCCTTCTTTCATCGGTCTCCTCCGGGATCGGTGCTACGATCGGGTCCCGGTAAAGCAGGTCCGGAAGGAACTTCACCGGAAGTACAACAAAGGGCTCATGGATTCTGAGGGAAAAGTGACTCCCTGGAAGTTTTCAGAGTTCTGAACCCTCCTTTTCACACTATCATGTGTGGTCCGGCCTCCGGGCGGAGCCGCCTGGCTGCCCCCCGGAGGCCGAAAAAACGCCTGGGAAAGGCTAAATCACACATGATAGTGTAGTTTCTGCTCCCTCTCAAGGGCTATCTGTTTGGAGGTTTTCTGAACCTCTTCACGGATAGCCCTTACCTTTTCGACCGCCGCTTCGTAAGAATAGCCCTTCAACTGAAGAAAAGCGGTGGTAACGCTATCGAGCGCTTCACGTGGTTTCTGCATGGTGGTGATTACTCCTCCAGGGGAGGTTGTGGTGTCCCCGAAAATTCCAGGTGCTTTCCATCGTCCGTGATAACATCGAGCCGCCAATTCCGGATAGTCCAGAGAACGGACGGTGCGGTTTCAATCTCTGCGGCCAGCTCGTCGGTCACAGTAACGCGGATTAGAAGAGCCATGATCGCTTCACCTCCTTTCTTTCGGTCACACGGAGGGACCGAGCTTCAGCTTCGCCATTTCCCGATCGACCTCCGCTTCGGGAAGCCCCATTTCCAGGAGTTCGTGTTTCAGCGCCCACCCGATGTACTTCGTGGCATATCCCAGCTCCCTCATTTCTGAAATCCACTCATCATGTTCGATGGCCCCGGACTTCAGGTACTTCATGAGGTCGGCTTTCGAGGCATACCGTGCTTTCGCCCTCCTCAGCTCACCCCACTCTTCGAGGAGGTCGGCTTTGTCCTCGGGGTGGGAGCCTATACTATCGAGCCGATCCGAGGCGGTGTTGTACGAAATCCGCCGGGAGGTGTAAAGAGTTTTTACGGTTTTCACCTGATCGCTGAAAAACCGGAGCGCTTTTCTCGCCTGCACTTTTTTCACCTCGAAAAGTGCCATCTTCTGATCATCGAGGAGGAGCACGACCTCCTCGTAGACTTTCTGCTCCGGCCATACTTTTTCCTCCAGCATCCATAACCATTCATTCACCAGATCCTGCGTGTACGAGCGCCGATTGTAGCGCTCGGTGAAGATGGTCATGTTCTCCGCGTGCTCTTCATCGTAGCCTATATCGGTGTACGCGGTCTTCAGCTGCGCCCGGTCCAGCACCCCCACGTCGTGCATCCTCCGGGCATCGACACGGGTATAAGGACGGTGCGCGATCTTCTTTAGGTACGGGCGGAAGTACGGATTCACGTCCGCAAACCTCATGAGAAGATCGAGGTCGTCTTCTGAGAAGTCCGTCCGCCACATCATTTCGTAGCCCTGTTGGAGCGATGGGAGGTCCCAGTGAGCAATCCAGTACTTCCGTGCCCAATCCTCCGTCAGTCCCTGCTTTTCTGCCCACGCGGTAAGCTCCTCTGGATAGTGCTGCTCCAGATCGAATTTCTCGATGGCCTCCGGCGAAAACGCCTCCCGAACGGCCAGCCGGATTATGTCGGTAAGCGGAGGGATCACCCAGCGGAGATTCAGCATCGTATTCGCTCCCTCTTCGGTAAATCCGAGCTTCTGAATATACCATACAGCGTTGGCATCTTCCGGGAGTATCCCACGATTTCGGAGGGCGAACACGGCATTGAGATCTGGAAACTGCTCTATGCTGTCGAGGAGTATGGTCTGAGCCTCCGGACTCAGGTTGTACTTCTCAATAAGAGTCTGAAAGATTTCCCGATCTCCCGGCGTTCTAAACCACTCCCGGACCACAGCTTCGAGAGGGGCGATGTCCGTCTGATATTCCTGGTTCAGATCTTGCCCCACGGGAAGGAGAGCCAGACGGATTTTCTCCTTTATATATAAAGTGGTCCCGGAGAGAAATGTGAACACAATGAGAAACCAATCAAGCGGAGAAGGCAGCTTCCGAATATCCGTAAGCATATCGGCCATTGTGACCGTGAATGCTTTGTATTCCGGCGTGGTCTCCGTTACGGCATCCTCCACAATGTCAGCCATCGCGGAAAGCCTCCCGGTGAATCCATCCCACCATGCCGTCACAATCTTCGGCAGCCAATCGGTGAGTCCTTCCCACACGTGGTGCCACAGCCCCGTTGAGATCGTGATGATCCAGCGTGCCACAGGGGGCATCGTCGCAAGAGCCACCTCACGTGCCTCTTCCTTTTTTTCCTCTGGCATCTCGTTCATTCTATGCTCCTGAAAGTTTCGAGAACGGATTCCACAACCCGTGGCATCTCAATCTCATCGAGTACGGGGAGCGCAAACTGGGTCAGCGCATCTGATATGCGATCCTGTGCACCCGAAAAAATCGCAGCCTGCTCATCGACCTCGGCGGGGGTGAGAGTCTTCGGATCGGAAAGCATCCTCGTATTCCTCTCTACTCTGGCCGCCTCAGCCACCCGCCACCTCTGAATCCCTCGCACCGTGCTGTCATTTAGATCCAATCGCTGTTCTACTTTATCGAGGTACCCCCCCAACCCCTCTTTGTACTTCTCTCTTATATCCTTTCGGAGCTGCTTTATTTCGGGGCCGATCTGTTTCTCGATATTGTCAGGGAGATTGTGCTGATAGCGGTATAACGCTCTATCCACGTTCCGAACAAGCTTATCAGCCGAATCAATCTGGACTTTCAGGTCTGCCCGAAACTCGTCCCATCGAGAGTACTCCTTGCCCCTCTCCTCGTAGATCGGCTTTACCAGCACATTCTCGATCCGCATCCACAGTCGCTCAGGCTTACGAGCGTAATACGCGAGATCCTTCTCCAGATCCGAGAGAAAAGCGTTCGTCCGCACCAACCACTCCCGGTCCTGCACATCCCACGTTTTCCCGGCGATCGAGGCATAATCTTTCCAGATCATCCCCGCAAGGCCGAGCCACTGATTCAGCACATGCACGTCCCCGAAAATCTCCCGCGAGACAGCTCCCATCTTCCCGATGATCTCCAGCTTTTTGTCGTAATACTCAGCCCACGTGAGGCTGAGTATCTGATCCACCGTCCGCAGCTCGTCGAGATGGATAAGCTCCCCCAGGCTTACATACGCAGCTTTCCCCTTCTCGATAGCCGTCCCTATCTTCTGGCGTAGAGGAGCGATGTACTCCCAGACCTGGCCCACCTTCTCCCCCACCACCGCCAATAGCCCGGATACATTCGAAATCTCGAGAATAAGCGGCGCGAGCTCGACGGCCAGCACACTCGCCATGACAGCATAAAGAGCCGTAAGACGAGGCTCGAGATCCAAATCGAGTAAATCATTTACCTGGTTCCCGATCCAATCGACCGGAGCAAAAATGGAATCGAGAAGAAATTCCCACCACTCAGTCGGAGCGTCTTTGATCGCACCAAACTCCTCCCGTGTCACGTAGTTGAAAACATACCAATCCTCCCGGGGCTTCGGGATTTGCGTCTCGAATAAAAAATAATAGGTCGTCTGGGTGGGGATGTACACCGCGATCAGATGTCCCGGCATCCTATACTCGTGAGCTATGCCGAAAAGAGGTTCGGTCCCCGCCACATAGTCAGGCTTCTCGTAGTACGGAAGCACCTCATTAATGTCCACCTCATCCCAATCTGCCCACATCTAGAATTCCTCCAGAATACCTATTCGAAGCGCCTTTGCCTCCCCCAACCGCTTCCGTGCATCACTCACATCTATCCCAAGCTTTTCCAACTTATCGAGCGCCTCCCCGGCATCCACAAGGTCCTGCTCGGCATCCACCAACTTCTTCCGCTCCTCATCACTCAGCACAATCTTCGGCATACCACTCACCTCCGATCTAGTCTATCGTGTACGCTACGATCGTGTTTATCTCCACCGAGCCCCCAACATTCGCGTGCTCCACCTGAAGGCTGGTGTTGAAGCGGTGATTGAACGCCAACGAATTCGCCTGGCTATCGTAAGTGAATTGGCCTAGTGCGAAAATCTCCACCCCGTCTATAGTCACCACTATACGACCTGGATCCGCCCCCTCAGAATGCTGCGAAATCCCGGTCAACACCCCCTTGTCCGTGATGTTGACGACATCCTCCACCGTATTCGAGGTCGTCATCGCGCTAGCCATCTCCGACGTGCCCCGCTGCGCAAGCTCCTGAATGAGAGCCTTCATATAGCGCATAAGCGAAGCCTCAGCCGTCACCGTTGCCTGCTCCGTATCTATCTTACTCCCCACCACCTCCCGCATATAACTATTCGACACCGTATCCGCAGCAGCCGCGCGCAGGTGAAAAAGCACTCCTTTCACCTTCGCCACCAGACTCTTCGTCGTGGAATCAAAAGCCGCGTCGTAAGTATCCTCCTTGTCCCCCACAACATCCCGCACCCGCACATTCGCACTCGCATCCTTCGCCGGGATATTGTGCATCGACATAAGTCCCTTGATGTACCGCATCACAGATGAATCATTCCCATCCACCGTATCCGCAGTATCCTCTTTGTTGCCGAGCACATCCCGGATAACCGCATTCACCGTAGCATCCGCAGCAGGAACTACGTGCAGCGCCTCCAGTACTGCCGTCTGAATCGGTACGCCGATCCGCATCTCTAAACCCTCCTATCCAATGCCCTCGATCTCAGCCGTGAAAATCGTCCCACCCGTAGTCGCTATGAGAAAAAACGGATAGCCCACTAACTCCGCATCGTCTTCTGCCGTGAACACAATGTGTCCGCCGTTCGCAGCCAGCAGCCACCCTTTCGAGGCACTCACAGACGCATCCGTATATACAGACATGTTATACCCCGAAAGATTCATGAACACAAGCTCGAGCCGATCCGGATTCGCCCGCCAAATCGGAGTCTGTGACGTACCCACCGTGGTAGTGATCGGCTGAGGGTTGTACCGAACCTTCCGCCCGAAACGCGCCTCCGTAAAATCACTCAGTGCTCCCATGTACCTACCCTCCCTCGATGTGGGAATATAGAGGCGGCGAAGATCCACGCCAAACCCTCACCGCCCCTCGCGATAGACTACCCGGGACCTTGCCTGACCTGGACCAGATCAAGCCAGACTTTCTCGGCAGTATCCGCGCTGTGACTCAAAAACTCCGCCTGGGGAAGGAGCGTATTTTCGAACTGCCCCCACTCGCCTTTCCCTCCCATCCGAAAAGACTTCATCACAGGATAGACAGGCTCGCCTATCCCCTGTGTCCCCGGACGAAAATACACCTCAGGGAAAATCAGACGGAAGAAAAGGATGTTACTGCACTGCCCGGTCGCCCCCACCACAGAATACCTCCCAGCCGGCAGATCCTCGTCTGCCGTCAACGCACACGCCGTCCAAGCCTTCGCCACCAGGGTCGTGCTCGAGGTGAATCGAACAGTCCGAATCGGCCCGGCAGGCACGGGGTCGATCTTGTCCATAAAATACACCAGACCATAGCGCCAATCCCCCACGCCGTTCTGTGCGATCTTGAGATTGATGTCCTCCGTCTCATCGAGTTTGACCGGATTATCGAACATATCCATCCAGTGCTCCTCGATTGCCCAATCCACCTGCCATTGCTGGTGAAGCGGACTCACCGCGATGTTTGCGAACTTCCGAAGACTCGGAGCCTCCAGACGCGCATCGGTAATCGAAGGACACCGCGCCATTACCCCCCCCAGATTCGAGAGCTTCGGGACAGATACGTCATCTGCCGCCACTCTCAGCTGCTGATCGGCCACAGCAGCTATCGGATCGAGGGTAGTCGCCCCGGTCGCCTCGTAAAACGCCGCAACATGCCACATATCGTATTACACCTCCCCTCTATCCTTCGCCGCCTCAAACAACTCCATGAAACGTGCGCTCGCTTCCGGATACTTGATCCGCTCAGGCTCTCCCGCCCAATGAGAATGAGCATGAGCCATAATCTGCCCCTCCGGGATCTCTGCTCCGCACTCGGGACAAACCACCTCCTCATACTTCGCCATTTCACCCTCCTCTCACTCCAAGTGACCGTAAACCTAAACCAACAGGGTTACGGTTTCCGGAAGTCTGCCATGCCCCGCATCCAAGCCGTGGCACGAGCTATCGAATCCTCCAGGCTAATGTCCGCCATGCCATCGATGGTCCCCATCAGACCCTCCTCGTACGCAAGGAGTGCCGTGGCAAATTCCACCTGCTTCGACGTAGCACCAGCCACTCCCGCCGATATACGCGGAATACCCTTGTTCTTCATCGCATCTTTCCACTCCGGCAAACTCACCTTCCGTAGCTGGGTAGCCCACGTCCCATCCAACACCTTCGCAGTAAGACGGGCCAACATCTTTTCTTGCGCATCTGCCGCCGCATTAGTCGGAGATTCAGTTACCCGATCCACTCCGCGCCGTATGTCGTCCGTTGCCCCGGCCAATCTCCGACCCCACTTCTCAGCATACTCCGCAGGAGTCACTCGAATCTTACCCATTTCTTTTTCACCTCCTCCCTCTTCGGAAAATAGCAGGAAGCGGGCAAGATGGGAAGGCTGGCCTTTCCCTAACCTCGCGGCATCTCACCCACTCCCGCACACCAGATCGGCACCGAATATCGATCCGATCAGCACTTCGTATCCATACGATCACCTCCCTTGAGACACTCTATCCCACACCCCTAATATACGAAACCTCAAGGGAAAAGTCAAGGATAAAGTGGTATTCTGGTAAATAAATACCACAACACCTGTTTCCACGTACGGGGGTCATACCCTCATCTCTACGACAACCTGTCTTCCCCTGCATCCCCCTACT
>Ga0114925_10002062_pt1 | contig 10170 bp, 10 predicted proteins | sample SumtaG_2_FD_87287 | JGI IMG/M metagenome (GOLD analysis project Ga0114925, IMG submission 87287) | Deep subsurface microbial communities from Indian Ocean to uncover new lineages of life (NeLLi) - Sumatra_00607 metaG | ecosystem: Environmental > Aquatic > Marine > Oceanic > Sediment | place...
AATTCCGGCTCAAACAACTGCAACGTATCGAGCAGTCCGGTTGGGGCCGATATTCCCAGGCCACAGAGGGAAGAATCGCCCATTGAGGCGGCAATTTCCCTGATCATTGTGAGGTCCCCTTCGCTCCCATCACCATCACAGATTCTACTCAGCAATCTGTTGATCACATAGTTGCCCTCCCTGCAGGGTATGCACTTACCACACGACTCGTGCAGGAAAAATGCCATATTTTCACGCATCATCTCGACCATGTTTCTCGAGCTGTTGAAAACCACAACACCGCCCGCGCCAAGCAAATCTTCAAAACAGAGTAATCTTTCCAGATCGTCGCCGGCAACGATTCTTCCCGATGCGCCCCCTATCTGAACCGCTTTCACGTCATTGGCGCATGCCTTGTCTATAACGAGAACCCGCAGGCTCGTACCCAGGGGAAGCTCGTACACACCAGGTCTCCGAACATCACCGGACACTGAAAAGAGCTTTGTCCCCTTACTCATCTCAGTCCCAATACTGGAAAAGGCTTCACTCCCGTTGACGATTATCCAAGGCAGATTTGAAAGCGTCTCTACATTGATGATCAATGTCGGTTTCCCAAATAGTCCCGAATTGGTGGGATAGGGTGGCTTCAATCTCGGTTCACCACGTCTCTGCTCAATTGATTCGATTAATGCGGTCTCCTCACCGCAAATGTATGCACCCGCTCCCACAAAAAGTTCCAATCGGAAATCACATTTCCCCAGGCTTAATGCTTCCTCCTCCATTTCCTCAATTGCCCTGCGTATATCGTCGATTAAATAAGAATACTCAGTCCTCAGATACATGTACCCCTGACGGGCCCCAACCGCCAGCCCCGCAATCATCATACCTTCGAGCACCAGATAGGGGCAGTTCTTCAATAGTTCACGGTCCTTGAATGTACCGACTTCACCCTCATCGGCGTTACAATTAACGAATTTTTCGGGTTCCTGGACCTGCTCTGCCATTTCCAGCTTAAATCCTGTCGGGAATCCGGCCCCGGCCCGACCCCTGAGCTGAGATTTTTTTATCTCATCTATGATGGTTTTCCGCCCCATTCCTGCGGCCTTCTGCAGTGCGGTAAGGCCTCCCAGTGCCCTGTACGCATCCAGGCTCTCGGTTTTCCTGGTTATGTATTTTTTAAGTATCATTTCTCCACCTCAGGCTGCTCTCGTAGGAGCATCTCCAGGAGCCTCTGTATCTCTTTCCGAGTGAGATCGCCGTACAGGTGGTCGTTCACGAGCATTGCGGGAGCCCTATCGCATGCACCGATGCAGTTTACCAGGTGCAGGGAAAACATCCCGTCCTCCGTACACTCCTCCGGACCGATTCGAAGCATGGTCTGCAGAGCGGCAAGGATATCCTCAGAACCCTTCATTCTGCACGGCTGGCTTTGACAGAGGTTTATCTTGTACTTTCCCCTCGCAGAAGACGAGGTCTCGGAATAAAAGGTCGAGATGGAGTAAACGGCGGCAACGCTTCTACCATGCCTCTTTGCAATTTGGACAAATGCTTCAGAATCAAGCGCTCCGTTTTTTTTCTCATATTCCTTGAACTCGGACAACATATTGTTCTTCATGTGATATTCCCCTCGTATAGGCAGGGTTCCTTTTCAGCCCTCCCCTTTGAGGTGTTGATCAGAGCCCCCACAGGGCACACATCGGCACACACGGTACAATCCTCGCAGTCCTCCATTTTGAGCTCTGCATCATCCCTTAGAACGATACGGGAATCATGACCTCGAAATGCAACAGCCCACACCTCTTTTTCCGCAATTTCCCTGCAGGCCCGCACGCAACGCCTGCACAGAATACACTTGGAGAGGTCACGCTGAATTGAGGGATGGCATTGATCCATCATCAACGCAGTTCTACTCTTTATGAAATAGCTATTTGTAATGCCGAGCTCGGCGGCTACCTTTCTCAGCTCGCAGAGGTTTGCCGCATCACACACCAGGCAGTTATCTGCATGGTTTGCCAGTAGGAGCTTCAGATTGGTGCGTCGCGTCTGCAACACCCGAGGGGTTCCAGTTTCGATGTTCATTAAGGATCGGACTGGCGAGGAACAGGCGGGTATCAAGTTGCCGTTGTTTTTTACCTCCACTACACAAACTCTACAGCTTCCCACGGGCGAGAGGTCATCATGATTGCAGAGTGTTGGGATATAGATGCCGTTCCGCCGGGAAACTTCCAGGATGGTATCACCCTCCCCGGCTTCGACCTCGTTTCCGTTTATCTGTATTTTCAAAATAGTGTCTCCTCTTCACCCCCTAATTCGATGTCATAACTGGCATGTATTCTCTTTGTCGCAAAAAATATGTTATTAATCTTATTAGATTTATATGGTTATATCGATAAAAAATCGGGGCCCATACACCCCTTCTCTATTTTTGCAGGCTACACATTATACATCCCTTTGTCAACTTTTTTATCATGATAAAAAACTTTATGTACATACCTGCGAACCACCCTCGGAGCGTATGGACCCCTGTCCTGAGTGGATCGAATCAGGCCTCTTCCTCATAGTAGGGTTCAAGCCGTTCACCCCAGCGCTCATAGTTTTCAAAACGGGTGAACTCTTTGAAGAACTTAAGCTCAATCGTACCCGTGGGTCCATTTCGCTGCTTTTGTATGATGATTTCCGCAAGCCCTTCCTTGTCACTGTGTGGATTGTACAACTCGTCACGGTAGAGAAAGATCACCACATCAGCGTCCTGCTCAATAGCACCTGATTCACGCAGGTCTGAGAGTATGGGACGCCTGTCCCTTCCCCGCGTTTCAACTGCACGCGAAAGCTGAGACAGTGCGATGACCGGTATACTGAGCTCCCGGGCGAGTGCCTTGAGTGATCGGGATATCTCGGAAATTTCCTGTGTGCGGCCCTCTTTCTTTCGTATGGAGGACATGAGCTGTAGATAGTCAACGATGATGAGGTCGAGGCCGTGTCGCGACTGTATGCGTCGTGCTTTTGCCCTGAGCTGTATGTCGGAAATGCCCGGTGTCTCGTCAATGAAAATGGTAGCCTCCGAGAGTTTTCCTGCTGCCGTGGTAAGCGGACCCCACTCTTCGGTCCTGAGCAGACCTTTTCTGAGCCGCTGCGAGTCGATGCGCGCCTCTGAGCAGAGCATGCGCTGCATGAGCGCTTCCTTCGACATCTCAAGGCTGAACACCGCAACCTTCAGCCGCTGCAGAATGGCCACGTTCTGAGCAATGTTCAACGCAAGGGCCGTTTTACCCACTGATGGACGTGCAGCTACGACGATGAACTCCGAGTTCTGGAAACCGGAAGTCAGGTCGTCGAGTTCCTTGAATCCGCTCGGTATACCTGTATAGTTGTCTCCCCGGTGAAAGAGTTTCTCAATAGCAGTGATGCTGTCCTTGATGACCTCACTGATGGGAAAGTATCCCTGCACACCCTTTCGCTCGGTTACGTCGAAGATGAGCTTCTCCGCCTCATCTACAATCTCATAGGCATCCTTCTCCGTATTGTAACAGAGGGAAATGGCGCTCGATGAGGCCCGAATCAGTTTCCGGAGCAGGGACTTTTGTTCGACGATCTTTGCGTAGTACTCCGCGTTTGCCGAGGTGGGTGTTTCATCGAGAAGTGAGGAAATATATCCGACACCACCTGCACTGTCAAGCTCCCCGCTTCCGCGTAAATAATCGGTCAAGGTTACGATGTCAACGGGGGTGGAACGGCCGTACAGTTCGAGTAGGGTCCTGAAGATAATCCTGTGTTGTTCGCTGTAAAAATCTTCGTCAGTCAATACATCAATCGCCACTTCAATGGCTTCTCTGTCAAGCAGCATGCTGCCGAGACATGCACGCTCTGCTTCGAGGTTCTGTGGCGGGAGTTTATCGGTCAGTGTAGATATATTTTGTAAACTTTCGGCCATGGCAGCCCTAGTCCTCTTTGACGACCCATACCTTCAGTTCAGCTTCTATGTCCTCATAGACCTTTACGGCAACCTTGTATGCACCAGTTTGTTTTATCGGTTCGCCCAACAGAATGTTTTTCTTCTCTATCTGATACCCCTGTTCATCGAGTCTTTTCATGATGTCCTGCTCATGAATTGCACCGAAGAGCTTCTCGTTTTTTCCAACGGCTGCCGGTATATTAATGGAGAGGTTGCTCAGATCATCGGCAAGCTGCTGGGCTTCCTCCCGCTTCTTGACCTTTCTGAAATCGATCTTCTTCTGCTGTTCCTTCATGCGGTTCCTGTTGAAGGAAGTATCCTCAACGGCGAATCCCTTTGGGAACAGAAAATTGCGGGCATAGCCCCGAGCCACTCCCCTGGTTTCTCCTTCTTCACCAAGACCTTTTACATCCTGAACCAGTATAACCTTCATGCACTGCTCCTCTTCTTCTTTTCAATGTGTTCGCGCATTTTCAACCAGATATCGGCAACACCGATACCGGTCACGATCGTGACAAAAAGTATAAACGAGTAAATGAGAAAGAATAACAGTATCGCGTACTGAAACACCTGCGGTATCTTAATCCGGTCGGCCAGGACCTTGATAAATGCCAGGCCGCGCAGGAAAAAGAGAAAGGAGCAGATAACCGCAGCATTCCAGCTCAGGATCCCCAGGGCACTGCTCTTCAGATAGAGGTTGATATAGATCAGGCCCCACGAGATTATGAGCACCCATACCCAGAAATCGCCGATCCTGTAGTTGCTGATGCTGTACCGAAATGCTGCCCTGCTCAACCTTCTCTTGAAGTATAGCCTCACAAAACTGATTCCAAGAAAAATAATGATGATCTGTTTTATGAGGTACCCGCCCCTGGGTGCAATCCCAAAGATGACGTTGGTCCTGTATATCTCAGCAGCTAACTTGACCTTCCTTGCAACATCGTTGTAGTCTATGCCCCGATCGGTCAGCATCCCGCTGTAGTGCTGCATATGTGAAAGATAGCTGTCGACATAGGTAGCAGTCTTCAGGTTAACGAACTGCTCATACCCGTCAAAAAGCTGTTTGAATCCACCCATCAATCCGGAAATGACAAGCGGCAGAATTGCAATGCCCGCATAAACCGTGAGGCTGAAGAACACCACATAATTCAGCCTGTAATTTTGTGCGACGAAATAGCCAAGAAATATACCAAGACAGCCGAAGATGAAGAAGAAATCGAGAAACCTTCCTCCCCGGAGACCCGTAATATTCTCGATAAAACTGAACGAGTAGTGGGTCGGTGACAGAAGTAGGAACTCATTGTCCAGAGGAAACCGCACTATCTCATTCGCCATCATATAGAAAAGCAGAACCGTTCCGGAGACAAGAAATATCAGTGCTTCTTTCCATCCCCTCTTGATCACAATGATCATGACGGGAACGAATGAAAGCTCGGCAAAGACAACAGAGAGATAAAGTACCACGGACAAAAGAGTCAGAAGAAAGCACTCTCCCAATTCGCGCCATGCGACCTTTATATCGGGGATGGTGATCTTTTCCTTCAGTTCGCTCATTCGGAGATGGGGGATCTTGGAATAATCGATCTTCTGACCCGTCAGTTTCATCTTCGACAACAGGTCCCCGAACCATATCTTGTCGAACTTGAGAGAAATGTGAGCACCCTCCCTCTGGCTACATAAGCCATTCTACTTAGTCACATAGGGAAGCAGGGCTACCGTGCGTGCTCTCTTGACTGCAGCAGAGACGATTCTCTGATGCTTGGCGCACGTACCGGTCATCCTTCTCGTCATGATCTTTCCACGTTCCGTGACAAACCTCCGCAAGAGGTCCACATCCTTATAATCGACAGCATTGATCTTATTGACGCACAGCCTGCAGACCTTGCGACGGAAATATCCCCTGCGAGGCCTGCCGTGACCGCTGTTCTGTGCCCGATAATCGGGTCTTCCCCTGCCTCTGCCGGGAGGCCCACCTGGTCTTCGGTCTTTCGGGCCCTTCCTTGGTGGGGCGGTTTCACTCTCCGCTTTGGCTGCAGTCTCACTCTTCTCTTCAGCTGCAGCCTCAGCATCCACCTCAACTGTGGCCTCACTCTTCTCTTCAGCTGCAGCCTCAGCATCCACCTCAACTGTGGCCTCACTCTTCTCTTCAGCAGTATCTATCTCTTCTGCCGTAGTCTCTTCGGCCTTTGTTTCAAGTGCAGATTCAGTGTCCACCTCAACTGTGGCCTCACTCTTCTCTTCGGCTGCAGCCTCAGCATCCACCTCAACTGCGGCCTCACTCTTCTCTTCAGCTGCGGCTTCAGCATCCACCTCAACTGCGGCCTCACTCTTCTCTTCAGCAGTATCTATCTCTTCTGCCGTAGTCTCTTCGGCCTTTGTTTCAAGTGCAGATTCAGTGTCCGTTTCAGTTGACACTTCTTCCGGAACTTCAGGCTCCTTATTTTTTTCTTCTTCAGCCATGAAAAACTCTCCTCCATGCATCAATGCAGATATCTATAGTTGCAATAGATCAAAAGGGTATTTCATCGTCATCGAGCTCGGAGAGGAAGGGGTCTCTCTCCTCGCCACCCTCATTGACGGTGAGCGGTGCCTCAGCCTCGCTTGAACCACTGCCAGCCCGTGCATTATCGCCAAAAGGCGCACTAGCCTGACTATCATCCTGTTCCGATTGACCCCGTGCAGGCCCAAAAAACTGAACGTTGTTGGCCACGATCTCAACGGTATTTCTCTTAACACCGTCCGACCCTTCCCATCTTCTCTGCTGCAGTCGGCCATCAATTGCCACCTGTCTTCCCTTGGACAGATACTGATTGCAGATCTCTGCAGTCTTGTTCCATGCGACGATGTTGAAAAAGTTTGCACTCTCTTCACCGTCGCCCGTGGACCCTCGCGATGAACCCGATGACCTGTTCACTGCAATTGAGAACTTGCAAATGGCAGCCCCTGACTGCGTGTAGGTCAGTTCAGGATCCTTCGTGAGCCTGCCGACAAGCACGACATGATTAATATCCCAGCTCATGCCACATTCCCCATTTGTTATACTGTTTTTATTTTTACAATTTTCATTATAAATATAATTAACACGAAACTCAAGCTCTTTGTTCCCCTACAGCCCAAACAGCATGTTTTGATCGTCCATTTCGGTGTCACAATGCAGAAATTCCGGAAGGAATGACCTGCCCTCAGAGTCTCACTCTCATGAACCGAATTACGTCCTGGTTCAACTTCAGTTCCTTCTCGTAGTCTTCGAGCTTGGAAAGGTCATCGATTTCGATCTGGGTAACGTAGTAGAAGCCATCGGTATTCTTATTGATCTCATAGGCAAGCCGGCGCTTCCCCATCTCATCTTCCTTGACAAGGGTCAGGCCCAGATTTTTGTAGTGCTGCTTCACCCACTCGATGGATTTCTGCGCTACCTCTTCCTGAGGTTCAAAGATGTAAAGATACTCGTACTTTCTCAAAAGAAACCTCCCTCCGGTCTATCGGTCCACTTCAGATGTATAAACCCGAGCGGACAGAAAGGTTGATCAGTTGTGAATTTAGAAATAAAAAGGGCATCGGTCAAGAGTATTTGACAAACCGTGCTACCGTCTCAATATGCCTGGTACGCGGGAACATGTCGATCAGTGAGATGCGTTCGGGCCTATATCCCCTTTGTACAAATTCCCTCACATCACGGGCAAAGGTTGCACTATTGCAGGAAACGTAGACAATCACTGCTGGTTCGAGCAGCGTTATGGAGTCTATGAGATGCCGGGCGAGTCCGGTTCTGGGAGGATCGACAACGACCTTGAGCGTTCCCTTTCTCTCAGGTTCCCATTGCGAGAGATCGGTCTGCCGTGTGAGATCACCAATGGCAAAGGAGGCATTGTCGATTCCGTTCAGTGAAGCGTTGAGACGCGCGTTGCGTACCGCACTTCCGTTGGCCTCGATTCCTGTCACGCTATGAGAAATATGGGCAAGTGACAGCGCTATCAGTCCGGAACCACAGAAGAGGTCGTATATCCGGTCATCGGGTTCAGGATGCAGGTTTCGCTCTACGAGCCCAATCCACACCTCAGTGAGATAACTGTTTACCTGAAAGAAATCGTCCACACCAATCCTGAACTGGAGGTCCCCAACCCGGTAGACCACGTGAGAATCATCCTTCCTGCCCGAGGCCCCCCTGCTGAATACCTGTCCCTCCCCGTTCGACCTGATGCGTATACTGCCCTCTGTGAGCCCGCTCCCCTTCACAAGTTCCAAAACAAAGTCGTTCAAAGGGGTGTGGAGGAGCAGGCAGCCGCCGGACGGAAGGGGGACTATCTCATGCGATTTCTTCCTGAAAAATCCTACTCGCCCCTGTGTATCAGCCTTGATCTGTGCATGGTTCCTGTACCCGTACTCCGACGGTGAGGACAGGATCTCGAGTTGCTGTTCGACCCTGTGCCCTCCGATGCGCTCCAGGTCTTCAAGGAGTACCCCCATCTTTGCTTCGAGTTCGAATTGATAGGAGATGTGGCCAAAATCACACCCCCCGCACACACCAAAAACAGGACATCTCGGCTCAACACGCAGCGGTGATGGCTTCACTATGGTCTCTATTTCACAGAAAAGCGTACGATTCCTGCCTCCGTGTACAGACCGAAGGGGTTTCACCCTCAGCAGGTCTCCTGGTACTGAAAAGGGAACGAGCACCACACTCCCCTCAATCGTTCCGATCCCGTAACCGCCGTTTACGATCTTGTCTATACTAACATCTCTGCTCTCTATCCCATCAGCCAACAGAGCAGTCCTTTCAATTCTGTCGTGATGCACTGTAAAAAACCCTTTGACGCAGGATGTACAGTTGATTTGAAATGCAGGCACCGGTATCTTTTACTCTCACATGGAATAGTACACAATGGACAGAGGGCTGAACAGTAAAAAAAAGTACAAAGGGCTTGTGGTCTTTGATGTGGATGGCGTTATATTCAGAAACATATTCCTCATCTGCGTCGCCCGCTCAACCGGACTCAGGAACTATATTCGAATACTTTTCCTGGGCTGGCGGTACTACACCAACGGAATTAATTTCAAGGCTCTCCTCGATGAGGGTTTGAAACTCATCAGGGATTTCGATGCACAAAAGGCCCTGCACATCGCAGAAGGAATTCGAAGGTCCTCTCACATCGAGCAAACAATGCGTATACTGCACGAGAGGGGCTATTTCATATCCCTGATAAGCTCAGGAATACCGAACTACATTCTCTCCCAGCTTGCACGGGAGATCGGTGCCGATCATTTCTCAGGCCTTGCTACAGGGATCAAGAATGGGAAAATTCAAGTTGATCAACTAAAGCTTAGGCCAAAGGATGAGATAGTGGGGGAGCTGCTCCTTCGACTGAATCTCACCTGGAGTGATGTTGCTTCGGTAGTCGATGATCCGAACAACCTCACCCTCATGAAGAAGAGTGGGTTTGGTGTGGGTTTCAATCCTTCAAGGATAATACGCACACACGCGGACATAGTCGTTGACGGATATGACATGCTCGAGATCATTCCCCACATCGTTCCGGAAAACCAGCTTCCCGAAAAGATTTCACTGAGAAAACAGCTGCTCAAACGCGAGCTGTACCGGAAAACGATACATTTCCTGGGCGTTCCGTTACCCTTCCTGGCCTATGTGCACAAACCGGCAGTCGCTGCCGTGCTCTCCGCTGTTATACTCATATACGTGTTCTCTGAAGTTACCCGGACCATTGGGTTTCATCTGCCCTTCATATCCCATATCACCAAACGCTCCGAACGCATCACCGAAACCAGGGGTTTCATCATTGGGCCTGTCTCGCTGACAGCAGGTATACTGATCACTCTCTTCGCCTTTTCCCCTGAAATCTACATACCGGCAATACTTATCGTCTGTATCTCCGACTCAGTATCGAGCCTTGTGGGGAGAAAGTTCGGGAAACTGCACCTGCCCTTTTACGATCGGACCTTGGAAGGGTCTAGTGCTTTCTACATTACCTCTCTTGCCATACTCCTCTTCTTTCTTCCTCCGCGGCAGGCTTTACTAACGGCGCTCGTTCCCACCGTAATGGAACTCGTCACGCCACACTACCTCGACAACCTGCTCATACCAATAGGTACAGCTCTGTTTATGAAGTATGTGGTGTTATAGAGACGGGCGGTCCGTCGGTTTCCGCCATCCATGGCTACACCGACATGCCGGCCATCCTGGCCGTCAATTTCTCAATGAGCTGTTGAGGACTTTGGTCAGC
>Ga0114925_10002063_pt1 | contig 10164 bp, 28 predicted proteins | sample SumtaG_2_FD_87287 | JGI IMG/M metagenome (GOLD analysis project Ga0114925, IMG submission 87287) | Deep subsurface microbial communities from Indian Ocean to uncover new lineages of life (NeLLi) - Sumatra_00607 metaG | ecosystem: Environmental > Aquatic > Marine > Oceanic > Sediment | place...
TACTGCTACCTTTACTCCTGTGGCTTTTGAGCCACACTTAGGGCAATTACCATCAATCCAATCATGTGCGGGCGAGCCCATTACAGCCCCAAACCCATAATCACATTTTTCGGTTTCGGCTTCCGTTACATGCTTACACGTTTGCCTAAACTTGAAACCAGGACACGTACAATGCCAATTTGCACTATACGGCCCTGCAATTCTTGTGCCGTATTCTACCAAGTACTCGTCACCTTTCGAGCCGGTGACGGTCTTAGAGAAATGCTCGTTTTGCGAACACCAAAGGAATGTTTCGATCTGTGCTGACATTATTTGCTTCCAAATAGTGCTGCGAGAATAACAACAATCGCACCAAAACAAAACATTAGAAACATGCCTGCCAAAAGAGCCAGAACAGGCACCCAAATCCAGCTAGTCAATACCCAAAACCAACTCATGTCTGTTTGTCCAATAATCTTCAAAACGAACAGAATGATAAAGGCTAACGTACCGAGGCCGATTGATGTTTGTGTTTTAGCTTTCATTATGCTATCGCCTCGATAATGTATTGATGCGCATTTTTCTTAGGAACATGCTTTTCACAGTTAAATCCTAAATGATAAGTTTTGTTAGGATCAGGATTTTTAAGGTCTTTATACTGACGCAATTCGTGAACTGCTTCATTTTCACATCCTGCGCCCCATTGCATTGTGCATTTCATTATGCTTTCACCTCAGGGTTCGTCCAAATAAATTCATAGCGTTTTACATTCGTTTTAGTAACTGTTAAGAATGCTTTTCCATCTTTGTATTCAGTGTGTTCAATAATGTCCGTCTGCTCGTCTTTCAACGCCCATCGCTTACACGTTTTATTGTTGTGCAGATTGTTCATGCTTTAACCTCTGCGAGAGTTTTCGGAGTCCAGAACAGGTCCAGTTCGATTCCATTCTCGATCAGTTCTTCGATGCTAATATAACCGAGTTCGCCACCGTAGCCAAGATCAGATAAACCGAAGGCTTGAATTTGTCGTGCGTCGTCGGGACCGTCGCCCTTGTCTTTTTCGGTAATGTACCAATCCATGCCACCCCGGAAATAATGCAAGTGAGCAACGGCGTTGTCGCCCTTGCCATCCTGCTCGTAGGTTTTTGGCATTGTGCGGAAGGTAGCAGCAATATTCAACATCTTTTCGATGAAGAATTCGCGCTCTTCGCCGTTGGCGCCTTCGGCCATTGCCTGAATTTGGGATTCACTTACGAACTTGCGAATGATCGGCATAGCTGCGTAGAGTGCGTTTGCCTGTTCTAATGCTTCGGCGGCTGTGGTCATTGTGTGTCCCTCAAAATCTCATGTTTACGCTGACATCTCTGTCGTTGCGCGTATTAGGTTTTACTAGGATGTAGAGCAAAAACAAAACGCCGGCAATGAGGATCAATTGCATGATTATTACCAATCCCAGTGCGAGCATTCCGATCAAGTACATATAAAAGGCTCTTTCCTAACTCTCTACATATAATTATACAGGGTATGTCTCCACTTGTCAAGCTTATGGACAACTGAATTCTGTTAGGAATCAACGGGTTATAAATTTTTCTGTGGTTTTAGGATATCAAGCACTTATATCTTCAATGATATCAGCGGCTTATGCGTGAATTGGGTGTTTGCGCTCGAAGCCGCATTTCTCGCAGGGGAATTCTCCGATACCTTCGCCAGGACTGTGCTTGTGCTTCAGCCGGCGGATCATTTTGAGGCGTTCGTTTAGGAGTTTGCGGGTCTGTTTGCTGATTGCCATTTTGTCTCTCCTCTCTCTCACTTATAGTATAGCATACTGAGAGCAAATGTCAAGCTTTTTACCCGGTAATTACTTTTACTACCTTGTTGTCATCGTCAAGCCAAACACGGAGTCGGTCGGGTCTAAAATTTGCTAATCCTAGCGCATTCTTCCTTGATATAAAGACTGCATATTTTGGAAATGCATTCTCTAGGTCTGCGCGATCAAAGTCCTGCTCATAAATCTTGCCTACGTATTCTTCCATTTCTGGCGTAGTTTGGGGGTCGGTCATTTTACTTTTGGTTCCTTGGTTAATGTTCTCTTTTCAATTTCCTCGCATAATTGTTTGCGGGTTTCTTCATCGTATGTCAGCCAGTTAAAAATCTCTTCCTGGGTTCGTTTACAACCCATGCAATATTCTTCTGTTTCATCTAATTCGCATAGGCTTACGCATGGGCTGTAATATTGCATCATTGGCAGATCACACCTAATTCGTCATCTTCGCTACAGAATGCTGAGTTTGTCTCGTAAATTCCGTCAGGCTCAAGCCATACATATTTGACAAATTCAACTCTTACTGTTACGAAGCCCCCGACACCTGTTTGAGAAACTACTACACCGAGTTCATTACTCAGTGCCAAATTACTGTAGACATACGCAACTGGTTTCGGTCCGCTCTCGATAGCAGGTTTAGGAGGTTCAGGAATCATATCAGCAGGTCGATCAGGCCCGATCCATTCACCAGTGTAATAGTCCCATTTTTGCTCGTCGCCGTAAGCGACAACACTCAATAATAATAAGATAATCAGTCGGCTCATAATAGTTTGAGATCGCCTGTTACCTTATCGACTACTTCTGGTTTGCCTGGACCGACAGCAACGGCTGTCTTAGTAGCCTCACCGTGGAATTCTGTAAGACCTGCATCAGTTATAAGACTAGTGTTTAACTTCAAGCTTCGTGCCTTATTGTAGATTTCAAGCAATTCTTCCTCACTGTCTACCGACACACAGATTTTTGTAAATCGCCCTTCAAGCCATGCATCAACATCAGCATTCTTTTTGAGTTTACCGTCGCGTAGAATAGCACCCAAAGATGCATGAGCACCTTGTGCTACCATCTTACCCTTGCGCATGCCTAAGTCTTTGCGCAGGACTATTACCTGTTTACGTTCGCCTTTCATTAATTCATTCTCTGTATAGTAGCAATGCTAACGTAGTCTAGGCTTTCAAAATACCCGTGCCACGGAACATATACGTCAAATTGATCCTTATCGTTTTGCATCAATAATTTGAGTGTGCTTTTTTGGTCTTGATCATGTGCTTCGATGCGGCGTTCATTTTCCTTAGCAATATGCAACTCTTCTTTCGTGTATAAACCAATATATTCGATACCGCCACCACTGTCATGACCAAAGCTGTCTCCCGTTGAATAAACAGCGTACAACAAATAATAATCTATGCCTCTTTCTGGCACGTACGGAACCATCACGTCACCATATTGCCTTTCAGAATTAACCGTGAATCCTTGAATGTTGTGGTCTGTGTGAGTAGAAGCTCGTGACCACTCATCATCGGGGTCTACTTCACTCGTATCGTGGCCAGACAAATCATCCTCCACTTCTACTGTAGAGTTTGCCTACTAAGCGTTCTTTGAATTCTTTCGCTTTCATTTCACTATTTATCTGTCTTCGACTCCGCTATTATAGCAGCCTTACTCTTCATTGTCAAGTGATGAAGCCATCATTTCGTTAGCGATTTGGAGGGCTGTTTGCTCAGCCGTTAGGCCGTCTCGGCCCTTATATTTCACAAGAACTTTGCGTATCCATTTTGGGAATTGGCTGCCCTTAAGATTTTCTATGTCCTCAATGCTGTAGTCGTCAATATTGTCGATCACGGCTTGGACTGCGGGCTTCTTTTTCATTTTGCTGAAAAATTGTTCTGGACTCTTAGTACTTCTCATTTTGGGCCTGCGCCTGTGTTGGTCATTTTGAAATCATCATAAATGACGGCCATACAATTCTGATCTGATAAAATAACTGGTCTTGCATCATAAGCAAACATCGAGGTAAATCTAAATGTGATATGAACATGATATAGACTGGTAGTCCTGTCTGTATTGGAGGCATAAAAGCTAATAAACCCGTGTTCAACACAAAAATCATGGAACGGTTTGCGCATCGTGCTTGCGATATGACCAAAATCTGGAATATCACCAGCAAGGCGCATCTCGAACATATCCTTGTCCGTAAATTCTTGGAAGTTGTATTCTTTAATACTCAAAACATCTTTTCCTTACCAACCCACAGCCAATTGAAATCTGGACGATGAAGATTGCGTGGTGCTATTGTATGGGTGGACTTTTCCGCGTAATGAAAGCCTGGTGCGAGCATACGTTTTCTAAATCCTGTCAAGTCTGCAATCCATTCAAACGCCCAACCAAAGAGTGAGTTTACGGAATACGTCGTTACGTATGTAAATGTGTCTTTTGCCGTATACACTTCTTTCGAAAAGCCTGGTTTGCCTTTGGGGCTCTTAAACGGGACCACAAGTTTTTGATCCTTACAAAACTGCACAAATGCTTTACGCTCCCATTTCGGAATAAAGCCAAAATGAATGGGTTCGCCAGAAAGTCTAGATTTAAAAACAATCTTTCTAGCTTCTTCCTCGTTGCGGAAATCACATTTCATAAATTATATTCCGCTCTATGTCGGATACATCCATATAAATCACATGTGTTTTTTTTGATTGGCCTAAGCGGTTTTGACTTCTTTCCATTATCGATTCTGTAAATTCTAAAAAATCGCCTTTGTTAAGTGACAACCAGTGTTTTGCTGGACCGTGGGTTAAATCACCACTTGCTCGATCAAAAATACAACCAAAATCTTCCAATATCTCATATTGACTAAGTATGCTACGATATTCTTGTGAACCTATGAATTTTAGTATGCCTGCCTCCGTAGCGAAGTTTAAAAAATCCATTCGTTCTTCGATGGTAATACGGCCAAAATTAAGAGGGTCACCTTTAAGGCGAGCCAAGAAAAGTTTTTTCTGGTCAGTTTCCTTCCAGTTAGTGCGTGGGTATTGGAACAGGCGTTTCATGAGCAGTTAGGTGGTAGCTTTTTATACTTTGCAAGTGCTTGTCCTACTACGCCCTTGCCCTTTCGTGTTTTGTGTTTTACTTCGTTGCATTTGCCGTGCGGCCAAACGTTTTCTTCTCCTTCCGGAATTTGATACATCCAGCCCATTTCTGTGAATGAGTCAAGTTTATCTATGCTGCATGTGCAGGCACATGCGCATCGACCGTTGCATGTACAGCCTTTTCGTTTCCCTATGCAGAAACATGAACTCATACTATTAGTTGCCATAATCTTTTCCTTTAACATACGGCTCGCCTGATAGCACGCCGCGTTCTACTAATTGTTTTTCAACTTCTTCCCAGTCAACCATTGGACGACCGCTGTTCATACTTGGTCGCAATGGGCAGCCCAGTGCCGCGTCGTCAATATAAAGGTGACAGTAAGCTTTAGGACTTGTTGACCAGTTTGCCTGATCAGGATTCCCATTTATGCCGTAAGGAACTATACCATATTCGCTGAGATGTTTTACTGCGTCGTCAAGTTCCTTGCCACTGCGCATGGTCCACAAAATAATTTTGTGTCCTTCGAGCCATAGCTGAGTAATGACACTGATAGCACCGGGAACATTGTTACCAATATCTGGGTAACGATGCTCTACTACCGTGCCGTCAAAATCTAATCCAATATACATATCAAAATACCACTCTGTATAATACTTGCCGTTCGTCCTCTGTAGCTTCTTGGCCTACAAGAGTATAAAACGTATTGCGTGTTTCAAGTATTTTGTGCGGGCCGCCTGTCTCATGTACCTTAACCACTGCTGAAGTGCGCCATGTTTTATGACCGTTCTTCCAGCCATATGCTATCTGGCCCAAAATAGTTCCATCGTCATCGGGTATGTCACGGAGACACCACGAGTGCAACTCGCCGCCATTCTTTTTACCTTTGAGGATGCGAATAAAATCTACTTTGTCGTTGTCTTCAGTCATATTAAATTTCTACCGAAAAAATTGCCCTACATTCAATGTCGCCAGGCTTTAGCGTCTTATCCTGCCTGAGTTTTTTTATTGTAGATTGTCTTTCTGCCTCCGAGTGACAGATTTTAAATAACCTGCCCTTAATAAAGATTTTCCATTTCCGAATTGTTACTTCTGCTGTCATTTTAGTCCGGCGCAAACATCACGAAATTAATGTCGCGTGGTTTTAGCGTCTTGTCTTTTTTAAGCTCGTCTATAGCTTCCTGTCTTTCTTCGGTGCTTTTGCATACCTTAAAAAGCTCGCCCTTGACATAAATTCTCCAAGTTATTGTTTTCATTTGCCCTCCAACATGCGTTTAAATCTTTCTTTCTCGGCCTCTCTTTCACTCGCAAATACATCTTTTTCGTTGGCATTATATGAAGCCTCGGCGCCTGATTCTACAGGCCCCACCAGCACCTCATAAATGACGGTGCGTTTTACCAGTTTGCCTTTCTTTACACGACCCAATTCAATAAAATAAATTTCATCGCCGACCTTTATCTCACTCATCTTCAATCGGGCCATAGTCGTGTGCATGGTCGCCTTCCATCATAAAGTAATGTCGGGCTTCTATGTCGTTCTCGGCCTCAAATGTTCTGCGAGTGCCGTCAACGTATTCTATCCAGTATTTCATTGTGATGGCCAAAATAGGTCTGGCACATCTACAAGTTTATGCTCTTCCCAAACAAATGGGTGGTAGTAAGCATATATTCTAAACGGCAATTCCGAATGTATTCGAAACCTAACTGCGAAAACACCAAAGTATAATGTGGTGCAAGGTAGTTCTGTTTGGGATCGTCCGAACACTGGTTTTGGTCCACCTTCAATTGCGTTCCAATTCCAAAATGTGCTGCGCCATTCCCAATAATATCGTTTTATTTTTATAACAGCGCGCCTAGCAATAAGCTAATTATAACTGCCTCGAATGAAACTAACATTATGTACATATCTTCTTTCTCTGTGTCTAACATTTTATTCTCCTAATTGCTTTTAATTCCTTCTTTGCATTTTGTTCAACTAATTTATGAACAATTTCTTTTGCTTTTTTTTCGTCTCCGTCTATCAAAGCATTCACCATCGCTTCTATGGTATGCACAGGTTTTTTATCCTGTCCATATTTTAAACGATTAAGGAATTTTTGCTTCCTTCGGTTTTCAAAGAATTTGATCATTTGAAAACTGCTCGTTTACCGTTGTATGCTCGTACTATCGTTCCAGACGGAATAGGTGGAATTTTCTCGTCTCGGCCTTTGAAGGATTTCTCCCCGCTAAACTTTGTCTTACGTACTTTCTTAACTGTTTTCTTTTTCTTTTTCATTTGCCTTTCAACTTACGTTTAAAATATTCTTTCGGCTGAAGCTTTTCTTCTAACCAGCCTCGCCAATGACCGTCCGCGGCCCACTGTTCAGAAAATACTGTTAGTGGCTCATCACAAAATACAAACCTAGGATTCGACGGACCACTCGTTCCGAATAGTGCATCAACTTCGTAATCGAGCTTCGCTGCGTCTAAAGCTTGGATGCTAGAATAAATCTTCTTCATTTGCCTTTCAACTTACGTGCAAAATATTCTGTTGGCTCAAGATTTTCTTCGTGCCATCCAGTAAAATTGCCGCCTGCATCCCATGTTTCATACGTAATTCTGTGATGTATATCTTCAAAGAATCCTGCTGGATTATCGGAGCCACCATCGCCGAAAGTTGCGCTCATGTTGCGCTCAATCTCGCGGGCTTTCTCATAAATATCTTGTTTACTAGTCATAATCTTTGGTGCCCATCGAGGGACTCGAACCCCCACTCCTTTCGAAACTTGGTCCTAAACCAAGCGCGTCTACCAATTCCGCCACATGGGCATTAACTATGTATTTATCTATGTGGAGCGCCGTGTTGCTCCATGCAAGCTACGCCCAAACCAGCAATTTTGCGAACGATGTCTAGCTTGTCTTTCTCGTTTGCAAAATGGCTACCGTTGACCATTAAGTCATTTGCGTATCCAATAATGTACAGGCTAAACTCGTCAACTGTACGTGTTCCACCCGGTTGTAATTCTGTTGCGGGACGGTCACCTGAAAGGCTGTGCCCCCATATTCCATCTTGATATTCTCTTTCGCTGTCAATCGCATCGTAAACTTCTTTTCGTGTTGTCATTGTGTTTCTCCTAAAAATTATCTTCCGTGCTTCTGCCACATTACTGCATTGCAATAAGCGTGAACTGCACCTTCGGTTAGTCCTGTAGAATGATCGTGCTGTAAATGTATAGGATTATTTAGAAATCCCGGCGGAAAGAAATTCCAGTCAATATTCTGTTCTGTAATTCGCTCCGGCGGTTCACTAAACAAATCTTCATTGCAAAACATACACAAATTACTTTGCTCTTTGATATATTGTTCGCGGACCAGCTTACGTTCTCTAGCTGGCACGTTATCATATTCTACAGGTAAATTATATATTGTCAAAACTGATCTTCTTCTGTGCTATCTTGTAATGCTGCAACTGACCCTGCGCCAACTGCATTGCTAATGGCGTCAAAATAACCTACGCCTACCTCGCGTTGATGCTTGACTGTGGTGAAGCCATGCACCTGTGCGGCAAATTCTTTCTCTTGTAATTGGCTGTATGCCAACATGCCTGTTTGGTTGTAATCTCTTGCAAAATTGAACACCGCGTAATTCGTTGAATGGAAACCTGCAAGCGTAATAAACTGCCATTTGAATCCAAGCTTGCCTAAGCCTTCTTGGAACTCCGCAAGCTCTGCATCAGTCTTCAAGTACGAGCCCCAGTTAAAGCTAGGTGAGCAATTGTAGGCCAGCATTTGGTGTGGGAAGGCACCGCGTACTGCGTCTGCAAATCGCTTTGCTTCCTTCAAACATGGTTTGCTCGTCTCACACCATACTAGGTCTGCATACTCAGCAAAGGCTTGGCCACGTTCGCATCCCATCTCAAGGCCACCAAGAATCTCATGGAAGCCCTCGGGTGTGCGTTTGCCCGTCATAAATTTGCGATCCACCTCATCCACATCGTTCAATAGCAGCCGTGCTGCCTCTGCGTCTGTGCGGGCGATGATGACTGTGTCTGTCTCTAGCACATCGCTTGCTAGCCGTGCCGCTGTTAGGTTGCGTATGGCCTGGCTCGTTGGGACCAGCACCTTGCCACCCAAGTGGCCGCATTTCTTTTCCGCTGCGAGCTGATCCTCAAAATGGACCCCAGCGGCGCCGGCCTCGATCAAGTGACGGGCAAGCTCGTATGCGTTCAATGCCCCACCAAAGCCCGCTTCCGCATCTGCTATGATTGGCACGTAATAATCTGTATCGCCCCTGCCTTCCAGATATTGGATCTGGTCTTGGCGGGCGAATGCTGCGTTGATATTTTTGACCACGTTCGGTACGCTGTCAACGGGATAAAGAGATTGATCAGGATAGGTCTGTTCCGCGCTATTGGCTGCGGCCGCTACCTGCCATCCTGAGACGTAGATTGCCTTGTCGATGCCTGCCTTCACTTGTTGAACTGCTTGCTGGCCGTTGTAGGCACCGAAAGAACGAATGAAATCTTCGGAGGCTAGGTTTTGGCGAAGCTTTGCGGCTCCACGTTTTGCCAAAGTATGCTCAACCTTTACGCTGCCTTGCAGGCTGCGCACGGTCTCTTTCGTGTAATTTCTTCGGTTCCCCACTTGTTTTCCTTAGTATGTTGTATGCGTAGTATAGCATTATGTAGCTCTGTTGTCAATATCAATCACTCATTCTGCGCGGGTACGTGTCATCATAATAACACACCGCGTCTTTCATTTCCCATACTGTGATTGGTGCGTTTTGTGCTCGCCTTGAAGTGATAGAACGATCAATAACAAGTTCGCCCTCGGTCATTTGGCAGTCATTCACAAATATCCGAAAATCCTGTTCGATATTGTGCATATACAGCATCCGTTCTTCCCTTTCCACATCTGTAATCGCGCATCCAGTAAAGACGAGAATGAATATGAGTGGTAAATATTTCATAGAGCTAACTTCAGTTTCTTTCCTTGAGACAAACATTGAAGGCCTTTCAATGCAAGTGCGCCATCATCAGTGTTAATACATCCTTTCAATTTCAACTCAAACATTTCTTTCTGGGTCGCATGAAGTTTTGTGAAAGACGCGAGACGTCCTATCTTTTGAGGCGCGTATAATGATAGGGCAGTCCTGTTACGTAACTTGTTCCACATTCTAGATATAAATTTTTCGTGAAATGGGACCAAAAATCTTACCGACGGCTCCCCGGTCATCTGAGATAATTCCGCATAAGTTTTCAGTAAATCTTGGTCTAATTTTATCTGTTCAATTTTGCGTTTTTGA
>Ga0114925_10002064_pt1 | contig 10160 bp, 8 predicted proteins | sample SumtaG_2_FD_87287 | JGI IMG/M metagenome (GOLD analysis project Ga0114925, IMG submission 87287) | Deep subsurface microbial communities from Indian Ocean to uncover new lineages of life (NeLLi) - Sumatra_00607 metaG | ecosystem: Environmental > Aquatic > Marine > Oceanic > Sediment | place...
ATTAATTATCCATTTTATTCAGTAAAGTTTTTGATATCAGATGAAAAATTTGAAATTTATTTATATAGTCAATTATTTAAAGATTTTTTATGGAAAGATATTACTAAAATTGAACTGATTAATGAAACCTTAGGCCTTTTATCCAGAAGCGGTAGATATCTTTATAAAATGAAAATTTACAATATAAATGGTTTTCAGGAAATAAGATTATATTTATTACTGTTTAAAAAAAAACAATTAAAGAAAATAATAGATAATATTGAACATTTCTCAAAAAAGTTAGATAAAGAATTTATTATAATTAAAGAAGTAGAAAAAGGAAACTTCCAAAAACAAACGGAAGAGAGTTTAGAAATACAGAAGTTTAGAATTAATTTAAAGTCCAAGAGTAAATCTTAAATAAAATACAAAAGTGGGTATGATAAACAACCAGTAAGTTCTTCGTGTTTATTTAAATGTGAAGAATTTGATAAAATATTCAAGATTTTAAACAAAAAATAAAAAAAGAAAAGCCGTAGCCATCAAATCTTCAATTACTAATTTACTATATACTTTTATATGCTTTTAGGATTAACGATTGGAGTGTTTCTTATTGATGTTTTTACACCTTTGAATTAAAAAATTTCTTTCTTAATTATTAAATTAGCAATTAGAGCAATGTAAATTGATATTGTAATTAAAATTATGAACCAAAAATTGTAACCAAAAATCTTAAATGTTGGAATTACCTCTGGATCGATTTTGGGGGGAATTGCTACAGTAACAGAATAACAGTTTGATGATGTGAACCCCGCATCATTATATGCAACGATTATGAAAAAGTAAGTACCATTTACATAATCAAAAATGTTGAGTGAATTGTTAGTTAATCCAAATGCTAGTAAATTTAAGCTACTATTTATTTCTGATATAAACTTAGAATATTGATATACGCTATAATTTTCTGCTCTAATTGATTCAGACCATATTAATGTAAAGTTTCCATCATCATCAGGTGTTCCTGCACTTGAAAATAATGTAAAATTACCAGGTGGTTTGGGTGGAGCTGGAATAGAAATATTTATTGATATACAATTTGAAAGAGTGGAACCAACGAAATTGGTAGCCAATATTATAAAATAATAAGTTCCATTAAGGTAATTGCTTAAAGTATAATTGTATAATGTGTAATTGTTATGAATAATTCCTTCCTTTACCAAAATTATACTCATATTAATTTCAGAAATATAACTAGAATGTTGATAGATAGAATAATTATTAGCATCTTCAGAAGAGCTCCACGATATTGTAAAATTCCCATCTAAATCAGGATTAGCGGCATCAGAAGTAAGAGAGAAATTACCTGGAAGGGGAAATAAGCTGATGGTAAGATTATAGTATGTATATAATTCAGTACAGAGAATTCCTAGATAGAAATAACCTGTATAATTTGCTAAATATTGAAAAATTTGATTTGAGCGACTCTCTGCTACAAGGTCAAAAGAAGAATTATATAAGTATAAATAAAAATCTATACTAAAACTATTATATTCAATTTTCGGATTAATAAGAAAGCCTTTAGAAACATTAAAATAATAGTAATCCAAATCTAAATATGCCAGATTTGTATATCGAGTGTCATTAGTGATATAAGAGGCTGATAGTAAATCGTCATTTTCTTCATATGTGTCGTCTGGTATAGGATTAGTCATAAATAAAAGAATAGACAGGTTATTATCCAGAAAGTTTGAAACTACTATATCATTATAGCCATCATAATTTATATCTTCTATAACAACACTTTGTGGTCTATTCCCTACAGGTTTTGTAATTTGAGGATTCCAACTAGAAGAAATAACATTCCAAATTAATATAGATATGTCATTATCTCCATAGTTAGTGGTTATAATATCATTATAGCCATCGAGATTTAAATCATCAACAAAAACACTCTCTGGTCCATCCCCTACTGATATAGTAATTTCTTGATTCCAAATTTTAGCGCTATTATTCCAAGTGAATATTGAAACAGTATCACCAACGTAGTTTGCTGTAACGATATCGTTATATCCATTATTATTAGCATCTTCAATAAAAACACTTCCAGGTCCATTTCCAACAGCTAATATTACTTCAGGATCCCAAGCATTTGAACTAGCATTCCACAGAAATAATGAAATAGTATCATCTGAATAATTAGTAATTACAGTATCGTTTAGCCCATCATTATTAACATCACCAACAAATATACCTTCGGGTCCATCCCCTACAGATTGAGTTACTTCTGGGTTCCAGAAACCAAGACTCTCATTCCAGATTAAAATTGAGATTGTATTATCCCAATTATTTGCTGTAACGATATCGTTATATCCATCGTTATTTATATCACCCATAACGACAGATTCTGGACCGTTACCTACTGATTTCGTTACGGATTCTTCCCAATCAAGTAGAGTTGTATTCCATATCAGAATTGAGATATTTCCATCCCAATAATCCGCAGTTATAATATCCTTAAATCCATCATTATTTGCATCACCAACAAAAACACTTCCTGGCCCATCTCCAACAGATCTAGTAATATGCTCCTCCCAATCACTAATACTCGAATTCCATAAAATTATAGATACATTATCATCCCAATAGTTTGCAGTAATAATATCTCCATATCCATCATTATTAGCATCCTCTACGACAACATGCTCAGGGCCACCTCCAACCGATCTTGTTAGAGTGGCATTAAAACTTGAAGTTTTTATCTGGACTCCTAATGGTGAATCATAAACATTGCTATTAGCAGCTTGATTTAATATAAAATCCATTACAGGAATATATAACAAAAAAATTAAGAATAATGAAATTATCAAACAAAACTTATTTCCCTTTGATTTCCATTTATCTAAAAAACTTTTAGGTTTCACCAATTATACTCTCTAGTTTCTATATCAGATAGCTTCTTTTAAATATTTTTTCTTTACATTCTGGTCGAATCAGAATTTAATAAATATTTTAATTTTGGACTAAAATATTCTTTAATAATTATGACAGTTACAGTTGATGGGGTTATAATTTTTAAAAAAGAAAATAAAAAAAATTTAGATTTTACTATTTATCTATATACTAAGCTTTTCTAATATTCCAGCTAATCTTGTGCGATGAAATTTTAATCCTAATTCATCAGGACTAAACCCCATTGCTAAAGCATATAATTCTGTTAGATATAAAACTGGAATTGCATACTCAGTCTCAAATTTCTTACCTAAATCTCTCTGTCTCGTGTCAAATTGTTGATAACACGCAGGACAATTAACTACAATAACATCTGCGCTAGATTTCTTGATGGCATCCATTTAATCTTTAAGTTCGCAAATCCGTGTTCTTCATAAGCGTTTGTTACAGCACTCCCGCAACATAAAATCTCCTCCTCGTAATCGACAAGCGTTGCCCCACTTACCTCTACGAGTTTCTTAAGCGTGGTTGGTTTCATGGGATCGTCAGATTCCATCCATTCCGCTGGTCGCATATAATGACATCCTTGCTGGACAGCAACCTTTAATCCAGAAAGTTGTTTTGTAATAGCGCCCTTAATTCGATCAACACCGACCTCATCTTTAAATACATCAACAAAATGTTTTATATCAACAGAACTTTTGAATTCTTTTCCAATTTTTGCTAGCTCTGAGTTAATTTTATCCCTTTTTAAACTGTCATGTTTTAATTGATGCTTCACACCTCTTAATGTGTTCGTGCATCCATTGCATAATGAGATAATATCTTTACCCTCAGCTTCAGCTAAACAAAGATTTCGAGCACCAATAGCTAACCAAACATCATTATCAAAACTTTTCATACCAGTAGGATCTGGACAACATGAAAAGGGTGCTTGAGAGGTTTTGATACCAATTTTATCAAAAACTTTTCTGGATGCTGCTTCAATAAAAGGAATACGATTTCCAATTACACAGCCTTCAAACATCTTATATTCTGTCATTCTTTTTTACCCTCGAATTATTTTAATTTTTTATCAGCACCCATATTTTTTAGTAATGATTGTAATTCACCTACATCTGGTGCACTTACTTTTGGTAGTCCCAATTTTTCTCTTCTTCTCTCAATTGCAGGTTGTGGCGGTATAGCTTTACCATTTTCGTAAACAGCTTTTGCTTGGCCATAGATAAAATCTGGACCTTTTCCTAGAGCAATACTTTGATTTTTTAGAAATGTAAAAACCTCAGTAAGTTCGATTTTTTGTGGACACACCTCGTCACATGTAACACAAACAGTGCAACCCCAAATCTTTAAATCATCTCCTTCAAGGAGGGAATCTTTACGGCCTAAAAGAGTCATTAAGATATTTCCTCTAGGGTTATATCCTGTATCCGTATATTGATCTGATGTAACTGCAGTCACAGGACAATTATCAGAACATTTGCTACATTGATAGCAATATTTAATAACTTCAGGCTCAATGTGAAATTCCGTTATTAATTTATTAAATTCTAAACTATCTTCCATTTTTTTTTCACTTATTTCTTATTTTTTGAATATTTTTTTATTAATAGGTTTTAACCCCACGCAAGGGGCAGTTATGTTCAATTTCTATTAAATTTATTGAACACTCATCCTAAACCTACTTCAATTTTCGTGTTACTTTACTGCTTCGAAATACATGTGCCAGAGCTCTTCATCGTCGAGAAAATCAGTTCCTAAGTGTTTGTGCTTAGTTGTTGCTAAATCACGTGGAACCGATTCAGAAGCTGGCTTATAGTCTGTGATTACTTTTAATATGGTACCTGGTCGCATTCTCATGAGTTGCTTTTTGGTTTTTAGCGCAGGCACTGGACAGACTAACCCAGTCACATTTAATTCTTGGTCAAATTTCATGATTTTTACCTCTTTATTTTTTAATATTTTTTTGATTCTTTAATCTTCACATACAGGTGAAAACATCGGTTCTTCTAATCCCGGCTCTACATTCATTTCAATTTCATTTAATTGAACCAATCGTAATGCTTCGTATCGAACCTTTTTAGTTTCTAAATTTAAGGTTTTAGAAATTTTGCTAATCGTAGTTGGCCCCTTAAGAGTCACATAGTCTAAAACCTGTTGTCTTGAGGGTTTTTCAAAGCTAATGAGTTCGCGGGTAGATTTAAGCTTGATAGATGTTTTCAAATCCTCTTCATTAACTTTACCAATATCAAACAATCCTTTTTTAATGGCATTTTCCACAAGTTCTTTACCTTGCTCAGTCCAAACTACAACGGTCGTATACCCCTTTTCTGAACCTACTTCACCAGCAGTAATATCGGAATAAACTGCTGCAAAATCTTGACAATGTGAACAGAATTGATTACAACTGTCACAAGTTTTTCCTTCTTGAAGATCTGGATCTTCATTGTACATTTTTTCAATTTCATTAAAAGGTTTTTTATGAGATTTGTAATCTTGTTTCATCTCCCCTTCTGTGACGAAATTCTTCAATTCTTTTATCACTACTGGGTGAGTATCGCCAATAAGTGTGCATCCACATCTTCTTGTTGGAAATATTTGTGAACTGCAAAACAATCCAATCTTTAGGATCTCTCTATTCATGGCTTCTTCAATTTGAGCAGTACCCCTCATCTCGCATGGTAATCCGACAATTCCCACTGGATCAAAAGTCTCACCAGTAAGCTCAACTAGTCTTTCAAGGACACCTGATCGACCATATACGACTCCAGCTTTTTTAACAACTTCATCTGGATCAGAAACTCCGTTAGCTACTGGTTTTTCGTCGGTTTCTTGTACCATCACGATTTCACTAAGAGTTTGATTCTCTAATAATTCTTTTGTAAGGGTAGTGACAAATCCCCCGCTGGAAGCTTTAGCTAGAATTTCTGGATTTTTACTTTTCAATGAATAAACTGCCAAAGGTTGTTTTTCTTCGAATTTTTTTTGTATTACTTGAGGACAACTCTGATAACATTTACCACAGTCTTGACCATTCCGTTCAAGAATACAGTAGTCATCAAGTGTTGGACGTAAATTACTCATTTCAATATGCTTGCATAACCCACAACATAATCCGCAACCCTGACACAAACCGGCATCAATAATTTCAGACTTTAATAATTCAAAGCTCAATTTTATCCCTCTTTAATTTTAATTTCAGTAATAATACCATCTGAATCAATGGCATATTCAATCGAACCATTTTTGTAGGTTCCTTCCACCACATCAAAAACATGGGTTTTATACTCGTTAAAGTCATCGTTAGGATCGATAATAGACTTGAATCCCCCAAAAAATACATTCGATAAGTTCATATTTCCAGCAATAAATCGGATTTTATCAGTGATTTCTTTGTAAGCGGATGCATTTTCTTTATCAATAGCACCTTGTAGTTCAGTTTCCAGTTGTAAAAGCTCTTCCCTATATTTTTTTGCCTGTGCGCTTACTTCTATTTGGTTTGCATTTTCGTAAGGTTCTATAAATTTAAGAGTTAAATATATTGATTTTGCTCCACCTAAAAGTCCACTTATCAGTGGTATCTCTTCTATCAATCTACCAATAAAAACATCCTCTAATAATGTTCCTGAAGAGGGTATCCTTCCTTTTGGTAAACCAGATGTTGGTAATGTAAATCTAAAGAAATTTCCTACGATATCAGGTAAATTTCTGGTGACATCATCTTCTTCATCTGCCAATTTATCTGTAGCTCCATTTTCATTATGCTCAGTAGCAATTTCAATATTCCCAGCTAAAGTACCGAACATAGCTAACATTCGAATTCCAGAACGATCTATGCTTGGTTTACAACCCCTGCAAGGTGTATTGTAATCGATACATTTTTCTTTACATTCGGTTGCATTAAAGCCGCTACAGAGAAAACCTAAGTCGTTGAAACACGTCTCAGAGTCTTCTAATTCAATTTGCCTATTTATTGCTTCCATATAGTCACAAGTCGCTTTTCTGGCGCAAACTTGACATAAGTTTTTTAATTTTGGAACTTCTACTCCATCAATCGCTAACTTTAATTCTTCGATTTCGCCTAAACACCCATGAACACTATTTGAATCTTCAATTAGATTAGCTAAGGGTGTTACATCGTGCCCTTTTTGGTTCGCTAAAGCAAACACTCCACCTGTGACCGTACAGTCTCCGTAAGCAATAATCCTATTAGAATTATTTTTTATGTTTTCTAAATGTTCTAAATTGCCAGGAAGTAAATAACCAGTAATAACTGAAACATCGACTTTTTCACCTTTCCAGTTTTTAGGATTAGAGACATACTCTACTTTGTATTTAGCACCTTCTTTTAATAACAAAGACTCGTTGAAACATTTTTTACATCCGTTAAATTGAAACACTTTAACTTCCATCTTTTATCGTCCCCTTTTCTTTAATTGCAGTCGTTAATCGTTCCACGATATTTTCGAAATCACCAACAGCGGTTTCACCCTCCGCAGCTCGCGAAGTATATTGATTTACGAATTGGTCGCTATAGCCTAATTCCTTAAAGACCTTTTTCAACAATTTTATTCTGTGCATTGAAATAATGTTACCATTGAAAAAATGACATGCACCTAAACAACATCCTACGCAAGCAACAGCATCTGCGCCGTTAGTTAATGCGTCCATAATTTGAATCGGTCCAACTTGACCAGTGCACTGAACGCGAATAATACGAAATGCAGGATTATATGACATTCTAGCGACACCCGCCGTGTTTGCTGAACCTTGACCACATTCGTTACACATAAAAATTACAATATTATTAATCCTTTCCTTAACATAATCGTCAGAAATTTCAGAATCATTCATTCGTACACGGCACCTCCGCCTGATACGGCAATTATTTCATCGTATAATTGATCATCTGTAAAATTGATCAATTGAATTGCTGCCGTTGGACAACTTGGCATACACATTCCACACGATCTACAAGCAATTTTATTGACTATAGGCTTTCCTTCTTCGTCAATATCGATGGCTGCTGGTGCACAAATTATTTTGCACATCCCGCAATTTACGCATAAGTCGTAATCTATCGTTGGAACCAACATTTCTTTTTCAATATAACCTTTAACTAGAGGAGCAGCAGCTAATGCAGCGGCACTTCCCGCGTGAGCTACAGTTTCTGAAATGTCTTTTGGTCCCTGAATTGTTCCCGCTAAAAAAATTCCTCCTTTACTGCTCAATGTAGGATTCATCTTAATGTGAAATTCTTTTAGGAAACCTTCTTTTGACCGCAAAACTTTAAGTTTAGAACCAAGCGGTCCAATTCCTTCGGGTGGTACCATAGCTGCTGACAATACAACCATATCAGCATTTAATTGTAAAGGTGTCATAGTTAAAGTGTCTTCGACAATAACTTTGAGCTCTCCATTTAAAGGGTTTCTGAGAATTTCCGAAGGTCTACCTCGGATAAATCGGACTCCAATTTCTTGAGTAGATTTATACATTTCTTCAAAATTTAATCCTGGAGTTCGTACGTCTATATAACAAATCGTAATATCGGTGTCAGGATACATATCTTTGAGTATATGAGCGTTTTTTATAGCAAATTTGCAACATACCCCAGTGCAATACTTATTGCCAACTTGATCGTTTCGACTCCCAACGCATTGAATCATTACAATACTCTTAGGTAGTTTTCCATCAGATGGTCGTAATATTTCACTATTTGTTAAAGAAGTTGGCGATAACATTCTTTCTAATTTTAATTGAGTAATAACATCTTCATATCCATCTTGTCCATAGTGATACGGTTCTATTTCCGTAGGATCGTACTCGCTATAACCTGCAGCTACTACAATCGAACCAACTTTCACCGTTTTAGTCTCAGCTTCCATCGAAAAATCAACCGCTTGGACTGGACATAAGCTAATGCATGTTTTACATTCAATACAATTTTTCTTGTCCCTTACGAATGTTGCAGGAATTGCTTGAGGATAGGCTTTATAAATAGCGTTTCGCATAGACATTCCTTTATCCCACTCACTTGGCACTTCTACTGGGCAGCTTAATGAGCAATCACCACACGAAGTGCAGTTATCTTTCACGTATCGAGGCTTAATTTCGATTTCAACTTCATAATTCCCCATCGAACCCTCAATAGCTTTAATTTGAGTGTTTGTATAAAGTTCAATTAAGGGATGATTCGCTACCCCGTTGGTTAGAGGAGAGATCGAACATTGGGGGCATTCTAGAGTTGGAAATGTTTTATTCAATTGTGTCATGTGCCCTCCTATTGTAGAGTTTTTCTCGGCTAAAAACACGGGTATTCCTAATTCTGCTAGATCATGAGCAGCTCTAAGTCCCGCGATACCCGCACCAATAACTAATGCTGCTTTAGTGGTCGGAATTCGTCTCGTTTCAACATCTTCAAGTTTTCGTGCTCGATTAACTCCGGCTTCTACTAATCTGAGTGCTTTTGCCGTCGCTCTTTCTTCGTCTTTTTTATGAACCCAACTACAATATTCTCGAACATTGACTTGTTGGTGTCTATGTTTATTAATACCCTCTTCAGCGATAGCTTTCGCAAATGTTATACCGTGCTGATTTTTAGAACAACTTGCAACTACAGTTCTATTAACTCCTAATTCTTTAATAGAATCCTTAAGCATCTGAACGCCAGGTTTAGAACACATAAACATGTAATGCTCTGCTTTTATCACGTTTGGTAAAGTTCTTGCGTAATCTGCCACTTGTGCGACATCTACAGTTCCGGCAATGTTATGACCGCAATGACAACAAAAAACGCCAATTCGGGGTTCTTCAGAGACTCCCGATTTAACTTTACTTTCTTCTATTTTTTCTTCTTTAACGGCCATTTACATAGCCTCCTCTTCTTTTTTTATTTCTTCTCCACCTAAAATGTAATTTTTCCCCATCATTTGATATTGAAGACCGACAAACTCCTCATCCATCCCCATACAATATGCAACGAGTTGAGAAAGATGAAGTACCGGATAATCGTAATTGCAGCTTTTATTTTTATTTAGGTAATCTTGTACCGTTTCAAATTGTAAATGACAGAACGGACAAATATCCAAAATAAAGTCTGGTTGTACTTCGTCAATATTTTTCAATTTTTCTGCAAAAATCGTATTACTCGTATCTCCAGCATACGCTTTTACACCTCCACCAGCACCACAACAAGTTAACTGCTCTTTAAATCTAACAGATTCCACTCCTAA
>Ga0114925_10002066_pt1 | contig 10149 bp, 14 predicted proteins | sample SumtaG_2_FD_87287 | JGI IMG/M metagenome (GOLD analysis project Ga0114925, IMG submission 87287) | Deep subsurface microbial communities from Indian Ocean to uncover new lineages of life (NeLLi) - Sumatra_00607 metaG | ecosystem: Environmental > Aquatic > Marine > Oceanic > Sediment | place...
GTCTAATCCGACCTTCATTCCCATTCATCACGCAACTTTCTCTGAAATTCAACGCTATTAATTTTCCAAGGCTTTTGCCTATTTAATATTTTTGATAATTTATTAGTACCGGATTTTTTAATTATGATTAAATCATCCTTTAAATCAAAGATTAACCTATCTCCTTTAACAATTCCTAATTTATCCCTTATTTCCTTAGAGATAGTTATTTGTCCCTTCTCAGTAATTATAGATGTGCCAACAATCATGTTATATCACTTTTATTTATTCTTACAAAAAAATAATACTTTTCTTACTTATATTTCTTACTTATTATTATATCTTTTTTAAATTAGTCCTAATTCTTTAGGAGGAGGGAAATAAGTATCTTCGGAGGGATTATTCATCCATTTATAGAATATTGTGTATTTTATAAGATCCCTTATAGATTTAACACCTTTTTCCATTTCTGGTTTTGCATTAATAAAATTAAGCTTACGGTAATTCAATATAAATCCCCTATTTTTAAAATAATTCAAAAGAAATGAAAGCTTTTTATAGCCTGAAAGTAGCTTGATTTTAAAAGGGGAAATTTGGCTTTTATGCTGAGATAAAGCCTCAATAACGATTTTTACATTTTTAAAGCGACTTTTTATAGTAAAATTAGGTTTGAAGGTATAATAGAAAAATACATGATTCGGAAGTTCGCCTTTTCTTAATTTTTTAAATGCAAAATATGGATTCCTTCCAGTATTTAGATGATCTCTATGGAAATCAATGGGATAATGAGGATCTGGACCAAATATAATATTTGGTTTTTCATCTTTGATTAAATCTGCGACTCTACTAATTGAACTTTCATTAAGTGGGAGATGACCATCAATATAGCCCATTCTAATAATTCTTAATTCATTTTTTGTATATTTTTTATAGACCTCAACAGTCTTCTCTAATTCCCATTTTCGAATTCGAGCTAAGCGCTTCCCTTTGAATTCAATACGGTCGGTACCATACTCACAGTTAGTCATTAAGACCTCTACGACATCATAACCTAATCTTAATGATTCGATTACCATAAATGCTACTCCAAACTCTAAGTCGTCAGCATGAGGCACAAAAAATAGAACTTTAATTTTAGGCATATAATAAAATATTACATAGATTTCATTTAAAGGTTTAAATTTAATATTTAATCTAGTAATTTATTATTCTATATTTTACTAAAGTATATTCTTGGTTTAAAATTAAATAGAAAAAAACCTAATTGTTATATATTAATTTATTATATCATATAATTTTTTAATGTACTATGCTTCATAATTTATTCATTGTCAACAGTGTATCGGGGATTCCTTTAGGTACTGTCAAGCTTTCAGATGAAGGTATCGAAGAAAAAGAAGCAGAATTGATATCTACAAGTATAAAAGCTATTCGTGACTTTTTTAATACGTTAGAATTCGGAGATCTGGAAACATTTCAATTTTTTAAAAAGCAAATCATAATACATAAAAAAGAACATGTACTTATAATGTTGGTTTGTGAGAAAGAAACGAATCTGAACCTATTACAACCAAAATTAGAATTAATCGCAATGATGTTTGAGAAAGCGATTGAATGGTTTAAATGGGATGGTATTATCTCGAAATATGACGAGTTAATTGAATCGGCAAAGAATTTACTCCTTGAACAATAAATCCTTTTTATTATGGTTGAAGAAAAATATTTTTGCAATATGGTAAAACAAGGATACTCAAAAGGAGCATGTGAAGTAGCCTTAAAGAATGGCTCTTATAAAACAGCCTGCACAGCAACACTTAAATTTGAAAATGGTCAATTTCACCGTGTTATAACCTCAATGCATCTATCTAGACCTGAAGATTATTTCTCAATTTACCAATCAGGCTGTAATCATAACTGTTTAAAATGTCATTCTTGGGAGTTTAGTAAACATTTTAATGGAGATTGGTATTCTACAGATGAGATTGCTAAAAAATGCAGCGAATATGAAAAAGAGGTCACAGTTTTCGAGCCTAGAGAGCGTGCCTTAATGTATTATGCTTCAGACTTATGTAGACATTGTGGAGGGTGCGTATTTTTTAACCGACGAGGGCCATTATGCCCTAATAAAGTATCAAGAGAGGAGATTGTATTAAGCCCTCAGGGATTCGGCCCCGCAAGAAATATTGTAGCATTTACAGGAGGTGATATCGCATGTCAAGCAGAATTTTATGCAGAAGTCACTCGAAAGATAAAGGAAAAATGTGATAATATATGGGTTTTACTGGAATCCAATGGTTATGGTTTAACTCCCAAGAATTTAGATATGTTTCAAAAAGCCGGTATAGATTCATATTGGCTTGATATTAAGGCTTACGATTCCGATATATATAAAAAACTGTGTGGAACACCAAATAAAACGGTACTGAATTCTCCAAAAGAGATATTAAAAAGGAATTTTGTTCTTGAGATTCTCACTGTATATATTCCTAATTTTGTTGAATCAGACCAATTTGAGAAGATAGCAGAATTAATTATAGAAATAGATGAATATATTCCTTTTCATATATTAGCCTTTTTCCCACAATATAAATTAAAAGATTATCGAGAGCCGAATTCATCTGAAATATTAAATACCTATAAAATTGTAAAGGATCTCGGTCTGAAAAATGTGAGAATTGGAAATATAGGGGTTGTCGCTAAAAATGAAGATGAAATGAAGGAAATAATAAGAGCTGTAGGACCCAAGGCTATTTAAATCCAATCGTTATTCAAAAGTTTACAATTATTTTTATCATTTATTGGACTCCAATTTTTTTATTATAATGATTTTGTATTTTCTATTTGGAGTAAATTAAATTTAAATTTAAGTCTGTTTAATGAAGATTCAACTTAAGAGAGGATTATCATATATTAATGAAGGTGAAAGAAATTACTGATGAACTAAATGTAAATAATATTGAAGACTTAGACTGTGTAAAAAAATATTTATCAAAAATTTTTACAGTTTTATCAAAAGAAACAAGAGAGAAATTAATGAATTTAAATCTCTCCGAAGAGAGAAAGTTAAAATTAGCAAGAGAACTTGCTTTTTTGCCAGAAGCTAAGCAAAAAGACTATTTAAAAGAATTGATTAGAGTATACCGTCAAATGCTAAAGGGTTATTAAATTAATAAAAATTATAAAGTTAATAAAGGAAGTAATGAAGAACAAAATATGGAAAACTTATCAGATGAAGAAAAATTTATATTTCAAAAATTAAAAGAGAATGATGGTACGCTAAATTATAAAACTTTACAAAACCTTTGCGAAGATCAATTTGAAGGTGTACGCCTTATATTGAAAAAGATGAAAGAAAAAGGTCTTGTTGATTATGAAGGAATGATTCCAGGATTCTCGGCAGAAATAACACTTAATAAAGATGTTGAGATGTCAAATTAAGTACACCATATATTTTAATTAAAAAATTTGAAATTTCTTAGTTTGTTTTAGTCTAAAAAATCAAATTTATTACTCTTAATAATTTAATAATCATGTGTCTTAATTGAAATAATTTTTAAGATTAAGCATTATGTGACTTTAGGTAAAGTAGAAAATGACAACTGGAACTGTAAAGTGGTTTCATAACCGTAAGGGTTATGGTTTTATTACTTCTGACGATGGTGGAGATGTTTTTGTTCATTTTTCAGCTATAACTGCTGAATCAGACGAATTCAAAGCTTTAAACGAAGGAGATAAAGTAGAATTCGATATAGTTGAAGGTGAAAAAGGCCCTCAAGCAAATAATGTAGTAGTGACAGAACGAGCTCCACGACAATCTCGTTCATACGACCGAGGTTGAATGTCCGATATATAATAAATCTGAAGAATATAAAGAAGGTTATAATAAAAATAAGAAGTAAGTAATAAGTAATAAGATGTAGTAAAAAATTTTGCTAATATTTCTGAACCTTATTTAATTTTTTTTTTTAATTTTTATACTTATTTAGCTATTTTAAAAATTCAAAGTCTTTTTAATCATTCTCATCCTTATTTCACAAGAATATTATAATACTAATAGGGAGAGAAAAAAATGATACATACCAAATTGCAGGAAATTATTGGAATAAAATATCCTATAATTCAGGCAGGGATGGGTCCTTATTCTACTAATAACCTATGTACCGCAGCAGCTAAAGCAGGCGCGTTAGGGTTAATCTCAACGGTAGGTATGGCTGCGGGTTTAGCTACGCCAAAAGAAGCGGAAGATGTTTTTGGAAAAGGGAGACCTAAAGACATTCTTAAAAGAGTTATTCAACACGTATATAACAATTTGAAAGATTTTCCAGAAGCTAAATTTGGAATTAATATTCCTGTTTCTACAGATTTTCTTTTCGCATCTAAGCGTTTTGCGCAAGGTGTTATTGAAATTTTAACCGAACAACCAGAAATTCAGAATAATTTGAAAGTTGTGGTAACTTCGGCAGGAGATCCTTTACCTTGGGCTATTGATGCTAAAGCAAAAGGAGCTCGGAAACAATTAATTATTATTAAGGAAAAATTACCGAATCTTACATGGTGTCATGTTTGTCCTAGTGTTAGAGGTGCGAAACGAGCTGAAAAAGCCGGCGTTGATATTGTAATTGCATCAGGTCGAGAGGGGGGTGCCCATTGTGCATGGCGTGATGCATCTTCTATGGTTCTACTCCCTGAAGTTGTAAAAAATGTAAATAAACCCGTAGTAGGTGCAGGTGGATTCGCAGACGGAGCATCACTGGTCGCAGCTTTGGCCTTAGGAGCTGTTGGAGTTCAGATGGGTACTCGGTTTATTGCCACCCAAGAGGCAGATTTCGAACAAAAGTGGAAAGACGCAATTGTAGCGAGAGCTGAAACAGAAACTATCGTTGCAAGAGGGTTATTCGGTCCAATGAGATTCCTTAGAAATCCTATGTCAATGAAAGTTGTAGATGAGTCAATCAAGAGTGCTTCTGATTTGTATCGAGGAATTCCATGTCCATCAAATGAAGTTATTATGGATCTTGAATTTGAGGGATTGAGAAATTTAATGGATGAAAATAAAGGTGCAGATGATTCAATTGTACTTGGGGGTGTTGTTACAGGACGGATTCATTCAATCCCTACTGTGCAAGAATTAATCGAAAGCATTATGAAAGACGCTGAAGAAATAATTACTAATTTACAATCCTTTGTTTTAAAGTAAAAAACAAAGTACCAGATATTAGTATACAATTTGTTTTTATATTATTAATTATTTTTTCATTTAATTATTTTAAAATTAGATTTTAAAATAGGGGTTTATTATATGGTTTTTTTTCAAGCACCAGAAATATCTGCACAGACATTTTTAAAAGTCTTTATTGTTCATGGAATACTTTTTGGTTCTTTTTTATTTATTGCTTACATGATTCTAAAACGAGATAGAAAATGGATTAATATTATAGCAAGCTCATTTTATATAAGTTTCGCAACGGGATTGTTATTAAATTTTATTTTTGTACTTATATCATTTGAACCATATGGACAGATTGTTCTCACATTGTATTATGCAACCATGTTTTTTCTTATGTTAGGTACGTTTTTTTTAACAATATTCTCATTTATTTTATTACAGTCAGAAAGTGTTTTCACAAAAAAGAAGCAACTATTCTTAATTCTAATTTGCTGTATTATCGTATTTTGTATGGTTTTTATTCCTAATGGAGTAACGATAAATGATTCTACTGATTGGAATCCTGTATATAGCATAGGATACTTTATTTACATATTCATAGTTTTTACAGTTTTTTCTGTCATACCTCAAATATATTGCTTTATTAAAATACATGGTGCGTTTCAGAATGAGTCTTTACAAAAAAGATGGAAGTTCTTCATAATTGGAACTACGCTTCTTTATATATTCTGTTATGGAACTATTATTTATCATACATTGGATATTCAAGAAATAAGAACAATCTGGAGTTTAATCTCTTTGGGATTGGCAGTGGCATCCGCATTCCTTATATTTCGGGGCATAGGTAAGATAGAATAATTAAATCTCCGTTTTTATCACAAACTCCAACATATACTTTATTATTAGATATGTGGATATCGCACCAGGATCAGGGTGTCCGAGAGATCTTACACCTAAAGTTTTTGCTTTACCGATGGTTGCAATCATTTCCTTAGTTTTTTCCATTCCTAACTTTGCCTCTTCAGTTGCCACCGATAAAACTTCATTCAAACTTTTGGATGTCAATTCCTTAACCCTTATCGCTGATGGTTCAAGTGCGTCTATCATGGTTTTATCTCCAATCTTCGCCTTTCCTCTCTCTTTTACGGCTTCAAGTCCGTCTAGAAGTAATTGGGAAAAAGTCCATGCATCAAATATCACTTTTTCTTTAAGATTTTTTGAAGCACCTCTGAATAAAGTACCAAAGATCGCCCCAGCAGCGCCACCTATAGATGTTAATAAAGACATTCCAATCTTACTAAGTAAATCTCCGATTGAGCTAAAAGATTGTTCATCTAATTTTTTTAACACCGCCTCAAAGCCTCTTGCCATACCAACTCCATGATCTCCGTCTCCTATAGCTTGATCTGCTTTTGTTAAAACATCTTTACTTTCAATTATTTTTTTAGAAACATAAATAAACATATCCTTAGTTTCTTCCAATGTTAATTGAGATTTTACCATATTTATCACATCTTACTAAATCCAATTGAGGAGGCTGGCATATCATAATATTTTTTAAGTTCTGCGTCTAACTTCATCATAGTAATTGAAAAACCAGCCATTTCTTGGCACGTGCAATAACTTCCAATAAGTGTATCATATACCTTAATCTCTTTATTACGAAGGATTTCGGATACTTTTCGATTTACAATTAATAATTCCATCATAGTTGTAGAGCCTAAATCATTAACCAATAAGCAAATTTCATCATCTTTTTTAAATGGCAGATCTGAGATGATCTTATCCATCATCTTTTCAACTAACGGATCTGCTTCTGTCATTTTTTCCCTCGATACTCCGGGTTCACCGTGGAGACCCATCCCGATTTCTATTTCATCATCTGGAAGTTCAAAAGTGGGTTCACCAGTCTCGGGAATTGAGCCTGCCGCTAAAGAAACCCCCATAGTTCTAGTATTATCTCTAACTTTCGTAGTCACTCGATAGACCTCTTCGAGACCATCTGAAATTGCAGACACAGCTCCTGCTATCTTTATTACGAATAGATCTCCTGCAATTCCCCTTCGATCATCAATTCTATCAAGCGGAGCAGAAGCTACATCATCCCAAATTCTTACTGTTTTAACTTCAATACCCTCTTCTTGAGCCATTTCAGCAGCAATATCAAAATTCATATTATCCCCTGCATAGTTTCCGTAAAGATATAATACACCTTTATCTTTATTTAGGGCTTTAGTTGCTTCAAGTATTATATCAGGAGAAGGTGCTGCAAATATATGACCACATGCCGCACCATCAGCCATGTTCTCGCCAATATAACCAGGGAACAGAGGTTCATGTCCACTACCTCCCCCAATTAAAAGCCCTACTTTGCCATCGGGGATCCTTGTTTTGATAAGAGCATTAACTCCTTCCAGTTTTTTTATCTTTCCATTTGAAGCTTCAACAATGCCTTCAAGGAGTTCAGAGACGACATTCTTTGGGTCATTCAATATCTTTTTTGCCATTTTCATAGAAAACCTTCCTATTTAAATTCATAAATTTCTGAAACAGTTTTATAAAAACTTTTGATTAATAAAATAAATTCTCTTTTTCTAATTATATAATTTACTCAACTATAATAGATGTTTTTTAAGAAACAATTTTATTAGATACTTACTATTAGAAGATTAAGATTAAATTGATTATAAAATAGACAATTTTTTGAAACAACAAATGGAAAAACAAGATTTTACCGATTCTTTAGTGGATTTTTCAAGATATTGGAAGAAGAAATTGGCAAAAAGGAAAAAATATTTGCAAGAACGGAAAAAAATGTTAATGAATTTAGCGAAAAAGTGCTCAATTCTTCTGAAACAAAGATTTAATGTAAAAGAGGTATATTTAATCGGTTCTTTAGCACGAAATTATAAAATTCACGAAAAATCGGATATTGATCTTGTAGTTGTTGGATTATTAGATAAGAAATATTTTTCTGCCTTAAAAGAATTATATCAATTAGTACCAAAAGGAGTGGAGATTGATTTAATTACAGAAGAAACTGCATCTAAATCAATGAAAACAAAAATTAAAAAAGAAGGTGTTTTGATATAATGGGAGAAAACCATTTTTCAATAATAATGGCAGAAATTAACCAAGATTTAGCTTATTTAAAAGATTTGACTAAAGAATGCAATCAATTCTATGAATCAAATAAAAAGCAAATTGATTCTTCAACAAACCTGAGAGTTCTTGGGAGTATTTTACACGATTTTTATACATGTATAGAAAATATATTTCGGAAAATTGCTATAAATATAGAAGATGAATTACCATCAGATCCCGCATGGCATAGCACATTATTAAATAGAATGACTCTAGATATACCTAATATAAGAAAACGCGTTATTGATGATGATTTAAAGGATATATTATATGATTTTTTAAGATTTCGTCATATATTTAGGAATATTTACGGTTTTAGACTTAATTGGGAAAAAATGGGTCATTTAGTAGAATCTATTGAGAGTACTCAAAAACTTGTTAGCAAACAAATAACGGACTTCTTAGAATTTCTAAAGAAAATATAGAATTACAACAATTATATCAATGTTTAAGTAAGTTTATTCTTCATTTAATAGTATCTTATAGATTTCTAAATATTTTTTAAAGAATCCTTCCCAGCCAAATTTTTTACGAATTTTATTAGGATAATCAGTGTCATAACGATCTTTCCTTATAAGGGATAGATGCCTAATCACTTCATTTTTTAGGTTTTTAATATAATTAGGGATTGCTTCTTCTTTTGGCTGATCAATTGATTTCATTTCTGGCATAGGTATAAAACTTAAATTTTCGCTTTTTCCGCAAGCTTTATATATACTTTCCTTAATTCCTGGTAAATCCGTCATAATTGCTCGGGTACCACATGAAAGCGACTCAAGCACTACTTTAGCAAAACCTTCGTAATAACTGGGTAAAATAAACAAGTCAGATTCTCTAAATCGGTTAGCAAGGGTTGTTTGATCTATCTGTCCTAAGAAGTGGATCTTTTCCTTTACTTCACTCGCCATCTTGATAATAGAATTCTTCTCTTCACCATGACCTGAACCAACAAGAAGTAATTCGATATTAAATTTTGGATTCTTGCATAATTGTTTAAAAGCTGTTATTAATTCGTGTACTCCTTTAGAGTAACTTAATTTGCCTACATAAATTATTTTATTAGTTCCTTGACCAAAAGGTTTTTGCGAAGGGGGATAAAAGATATCTGTATTAATACAGGGGCCTAAGACTCTAATTTTTTCATTAAATTGATTTGAATCATCAAAACTATATGTTTCTTTAACTTTTTCTTTTTGGCTTTCGCTTAGAACTGTAATAAAGTCTAAGTCTTTAATTGAATTAATGACAAAATCCTTCAATTGACTTGCAAATATCATTTGTCTTAATGCGGTATTATGACATGTTCCTATAATTGGGGTTTCGGGATTAAGAACTCTGCATAACGAAGTAACTAACCAAAGATGATGCGAATGGATAATGTTAGGACGAAAATTTTCAACCGCTAATTTAATTTTTTCAGCAAATGCTTCCAGATACATCTCAAGCATTTCTTCGGTAAATTCAGAGAATTTTGTTGATTTATATGGCATCTGATCGGACATACCTGCTACTGGGAATGGAACGTCCTCTATTTTTGAGTTTAAATCACTCTTAAAATTAATGCTTATCGTATATTTTAAATCAATTATTTCATTAAGGGGATTTTTCTCACCAGCGGGCTGTCCAAATAATACAAATTGAGCAAAACCCGATTTTTTAGATTGTTTGGTCAAATCAATTAAATTTATCCCAGAACCCGTGAAATACGGTCGCTGACAAATCACACGTAGAATTCGAAGGGACTTGTTTAATTTCTTTTTTTTTCTTTTAAGGTGTGGTCTGTAATTAAGTAATTTTTCAGAATAATAGCCTATCTTGTTCTTGTCGAATAATCTCCTTTCTTGAACTTAAAACACCTA
>Ga0114925_10002067_pt1 | contig 10148 bp, 5 predicted proteins | sample SumtaG_2_FD_87287 | JGI IMG/M metagenome (GOLD analysis project Ga0114925, IMG submission 87287) | Deep subsurface microbial communities from Indian Ocean to uncover new lineages of life (NeLLi) - Sumatra_00607 metaG | ecosystem: Environmental > Aquatic > Marine > Oceanic > Sediment | place...
ATCGATATTATTACTACTAATTATAATAATTCCAGATATCTCATTGTTATTAATTGTGTGTTCTGTTATTGTGATGTTTTGACAAGAAACCAAAACAATTCCATTTGCATTATTAAATGAACAGTCATTATAGATTAGTTCCCCATTTGAAACAGAGGTTAATTTAATTCCTCCGTCATAAGGATTGCTGCCCGAATTATAAAAAGTACAATTTCGAATCTTGAAATAATTATTAGAATTTCTAATTGTAAGGCAACTAGTAAAATTTAAACCATCAATTACACAATCTTTTATTATATAGGGATCACTAATAGTTCCTGAACCTGAACACCATGTTCGAGTTTTAGCCCAAATCCAGTTATTCGTTGAGGTATCATCAATTAATATCCTACTACCGTTATTGCCATCATCCCAAATTGGAAAATTATCTTGACTATATGCTAATCCAGAAATAATGTAAGGTTCTTCTCCAATACCGTCATCATCCGCGTCCATACCAGCATAATCATCCCAATAATTCCCTAATATACCATTATCAAAATAATCACTATAACCGTCATCAAATGCATTAATAGTATTATGCATCAAAGTATTATTGTAAAACATATTATAACGACAATTAGCCCCATCTAGATGAATCCCATGACCATTATAATGAATTGAATTATTTGCTACTGTATTATTCTCAGTCCACCCACCATTAGCAAAAAAAACACCATATATATTAGAATATATCTCATTTTCCGAAACTGTATTATTATAACCTGTGATTCTTACTCCCATTCCACCACCTATTATATAATTTCCTCTTATTTCAGTAAAACGACCTTGAGACAAACGAATTGATTGTTCATAATTACTTTCAAGTGTATTCTTCAATAATTTATTGTTATTAGATTCAGAAAGAAAAAATGCACGTTCATTATTATTTACTATATTATTTATCAAAATATTATAATGACTACCTATTAATGTAGCACCAGCCATACCATTATTATTCATAACATTCTCTTTAATTATGATGTTATTACAATCATCTAGCAAAATCGAATTACCATTGTTATTTGATAATGTATTGTAAATTATAGTACCATTGTTAACATTTTTTAATTTAACTCCACCCAAGTTAACATAATCTGCTTGGCAATTATAGACCGTAGAATTTTCAATCCTAAAATGAGCATTTGAATTTCTTATTAAAATACCATTACCTGTATTATTACCATTTATATTAACTTTAAATATGATATAAGGATCTGAAAGCGTACCAGATCCCGAACACCAAGAGTGCTTACGAGCCCAATCCCAATTATTAGTCGCGCTATCATCTATTATTATTTTGCTCCCATTATGACCATCATCCCATAAAGGAAAATTATCTTGATTTCCTCCTGAACCTGATACTATATAGGGGGTATCACCAATGCCATCATCATTAATATCATTACCTATATAATCACTCCAATAATTTCCTATTGATCCCTTGTCCCAATAATTATAAAGTCCGCGATCAAGCGCATTTACTTCATTTTTGTAAAACTGATTAAGGTAAATGGTATTATTTCTACAATATTCATTTTGAAGAATTATCCCTTCATTTTGACTATTAGAAATAACATTTTCTTTTATTAAATTATTAAGATCAGAAGGCCCGCTGTTATATATTGAAATTCCTCGAAGATTCCCATCAATATTATTTTCACTAAAAATATTCCAATGACTTGAGTCTAAAGCTACACCTACAATACCATTATTTATTTGATTGAGTGAAAAATTATTTTGATTAGAATTAAGTAAACTAACAGCAATGCTGTAGTTATAAATATTATTATTTAAAACGGAAATATTCGTAGAAGAATATAATATAATCCCCCCACGTGTACAACTAGAAATATTATTATTACAAATAATTGAATTACTACAATATTGTACAGTAATAGGTGAAACACAATGAGCTATGTTAATATTTGATAATATAAAATTACTGCAATCTACTAAGATTATTTGTCCTGCATTATCGAAATCGCCCTCTTCTAAATCATTCCTATGTACGTAGTAATATACTGGTTTATTATTCACTAAATTTGTGGAATCAATAAAATGTGAAGATACGTCTCCAATAGGATTTTCACTGAGATGGAAACCGCAATTATTCAAGATATTTCCTGAAAAATTATTGTTAGTCCCTGTGATTCCTATTTCGTTTCCCAAAATTTTATTCCCTAAAAATGTGTTAAAATGGCTATTATAAATATAAATACCAGCGTCTTGGTGATAATTAAAAGTATTACCAATAATCTTATTAGTATCACTAGAAGACCCAAGATATAATCCGGTAAATCCATTATCGTTTACAACATTATAAGACACAGTATTATTTCTGCTGCCATCTAATATTACTATTCCTCGGAAATTATTAAAAGAAATTGTGATATTTGTTATAAGTCCATTACTCACATTGTTCAATCTTATTCCAGAATCCCATCCAGTTGCGCCTCTTCCACTATTTATGAAAGTGCAATTTCTAAGTATGAAAGGAACTTCAGAATTTTCAATCCAGATACAACTTCCTGTAAATAGGTTGTCTATAGTAACATTTTCAATAAGATAGGGATCATTCCAAGTCCCTGAACCACTACACCAATCATTATCAGCAGCAGTTTTACTCCAATTAATACTCGGATTTAAATCATTTATATGGATTGGTGTACTGGTAAGATCCCAGAATCCTGAATTTTCTAACTTCTTATTAGAATTATACTGGATTTCTTTGAAAATGTTTGAAATAATTATCGTAAAAGATGAAAATCCAATAAATCCTATTAAAAACATTATTTTTAAGTTCTTTTTCGTAATTATCCCCTCTAAGAAGAATATTGTCTATAATACAAATCTTAATTATGTCTTCCTCATATTTAAATTAATACCTATTAAGTGATTTGAAACCAAAATTTAAAAGAAAATAGTAAAATAGTAAATATTAATCAAAACTGATTAATTTTAGAGAAGATATATTTTACACAAAGAGACTTATGGATGAAAACGAAATTAAAAGAATCCTTTGGATAATTGGATTAAAAAATGCTTTAGAATTTGGTGGAATTCCAAATGAGAAAGCTGTCATGGGAAAGTTGATGGCTGAGAGGCCAGATTTAAGGTCTCAAACTAAAGAAATTATTCCCCTACGTGATCAAATTTTAAAGGAAATAAAAAATATGCCTCGGGAAGAACAAAAAGAGAGACTCATTCAACTTGATCCTACAGCATTAGAAATAAAAGAAGTAAAAGCCGAAGATAAAACCCTACCCCCTTTACCTGAAATAGAGAAATATAAAAAAATAGTAATGCGTCTTGCTCCTTATCCAAGTGGGGCACTTCATATTGGAAATGCTCGGATGATTGTATTAAATGATGAGTATGTCAAAAGGTACAATGGAGAGCTGATACTCTTTTATGATGATACAATTGGGAGTCTAAAATCACTACGAGACAGTCCAAGAGCGAAATTTGTTTTACCAGAAGCTTATGATTTGATAAAGGAAGGATTAGAATGGCTGGGGGTAAAATACTCCAAGATTCTGTATAAAAGTGATCGTTTGGATACTTTTTATGAATATTGTGTGAAATTAATCAAAGATCAAATGGCATATGTGTGTTTTTGCTCCGCTGTGGATTTTAGGGAAAAATACAAAAAAAAAAGTGCGAATTGTCCACACCGGGAGCATACAATAGATAAAAACTTAGATGAATGGAATGCCATGCTCAATGGGTCGTATAATGAGGGAGAAGCAGTAGTTAGACTTAAAACTGGGATGGATCAGAAGGATCCGGCCTTAAGAGATCAAATCATAATGAGAATTTCTGAAGCAGAGCACCCTAGAGTTGGAGAGAAATATATCGTATGGCCAATGCTAGAATTCTCATGGGCTATAGACGACTATCTAATTGGGGCCTCCCATATCATTAGAGGTATAGATTTGGTTAAAGAGGGAATCATTGAAGAATTTGTATGGGATCATTTTGGTTGGAAGAAAGCAAAATTACTATATTATGGAAGAATTAGATTCCCTGGATTGAAATTGAGTAAGACTGAAGCTCGTAATAATATTGAAGATGGGGTTTATAACGGATGGGAAGACCCAAGAACTTGGAGCTTACAATCCCTAAAAAAAAGGGGAATTAAACCCGAAGCATTAAGAGAATTTTTATTAGATCTAAAATTGTCTCGCACGAGCATAGAGTTTTCAGTAAAAGGATTATATGCCAAAAATCAGAAAATAATAGATTACATATCTGATCGATACTTTTATGTTGAAAATCCAATTTCCCTTATAATTGATAATGTTTCTTTTGATGAATACATTGCTGAACCACTGTTACATCCTTCAAATCCAGAAAAAGGGAAAAGAGAAATTCACTGTTTACCAAAAAATCATCAATTGAATCTGGTAATATCCTATTCAGATGCGGAGAAATTAAAAAAGAAACAAATTTTACGTCTTAAAGATTTAATAAACATTCAAATCAAATCAGTAGAATTAAATAAAAAAGAAATTCACGGTTCTTTTCATAGTAAGGAGCTAGACCGACAATTTTCAATAATACACTGGCTTCCTAAAGATGAGAATATCAACGTTGTAATTGTTAACCCTGATGGTACCACATCAAATGGTTTAGGAGAATTAAATCTTTTACAAATTCCTATGGATCAAACGATACAATTTGAACGTTTTGGTTTTGTTAATCCTATTGAGTTAAAAGAGAATTGTCTTTTCTGTTATTTTTCTCATTAAATCTTTCTAATTTTACTTTCCAAATAATACATCAAAATATTATGATATTATGCAATTATGTGATAAAATTTTAAAAATCAAGAATAAATTTATAATGGTATAAGAATAATATTGCAATAAATTTCATAATTATATAGGATACTAACATTGATATCCCATCTCCCTTGTAAGAAGTGTGGTTCATCTTTATCCTTAGTGAAGGGTTCAGTTGTTCAGTGTCCTTATTGTAGAGCAGAAAACTTATATATGGAATCTTTCTATACCTTAAAATATTACATGTCTGACATACTGAAGCTTTCCTCATTAAATAAAGAGAAAAAGGTTGATAATAAAGAGATAGTAAGAAGAAAAATATTTATTGAGATGTATTTTACAAACCTTAGGTCAAATTTTAAGGAATATCGACATTTAATAATAACCAAGCTAGATTCAGTTAATATCAATCCTGTAAAATTATTTTATTTAATTCGAGCTGCAGGTAATTTAGAGCTTATCATTGATAGATTCCTCATTAGATACTTAGAGGAAGATAATTCTAAGCAGAAATATTTGGAATTTAGAGATAAGGCATATATTATGAATAAATCATTACTGGGATTATATTATAGCTACTTAGCCAAAAATACAAATAGATACAAAAAATCATTTAGATTTTATCAGTACGCAGAGAAAAATTACCAGCATGTAGTAGATTATTGCAATATTGTTAATTTAAGTGATAACCAAACTATTTTTTCTAAGATCGGTAAATTCTATTCTGTTTTAGTAAAATTCACTACCATTATTCGGAATATTTTAGATAAAAACCCAAAACTCTTTACAAATGAATTGGAAATCTTACTTAAAGAATTGGATAATATCTATAAAAATGATATCCAAATCTATAATCTTTATAATCAAATTGCAAATATTGTTCAATTGGAACGAAACACGTGGACTTTGCTAGAAAATATTCGAGTAGACGATCCCTTCCAATCAACTGATTCTTTTTATGAACCTCATTCAAAAATAGATGAAGAAAACCTTAATGAATTAAATCGAGTAAGAAATTGGATTAAAAGTCTTTCTGAAAAATATCAAGAATATCAGAATAGTCTTCTAAAATTACATTCTGGGAGAATTGTTAAATATTTAGGCTCTTATCGTGAAGAATTTATCTCTTACAAACAAAAAAATGCCGAGAAATTCGATTTTATCTTAGGTACAATGATAAACAAGGCTTTAGAATCTTATAATAATGAAACCATTGAAGCATTAGACACTCTGAGGCATCTTATGCAAAAAAATATTTTTAATAGAAATCTTCTTGATAAATTAAAAATTAGACATGATGATTTAATTGAGATGGATGATGTACTACAAAAATTTGCTACTAATTTATTCAAAAAACCATTACTTAGAAATCTAGAATCAGAATATTATAAAAAATTGATTTCTATTATTTCTGGTAAACATAGCGAGTTTGATAGACATATCTTAAAATATATTAATCGAATGTTAAAAGATTTCGAAGAAGTAAGAACTAAAAGAGATTTATCTCTTGGTGAACAGCGGAAGCAGTTTATCTCTCAAATCAAGCCAAACCTTCAAAAATTAATCGATTTAAGCTTTACATTAAATGAAGAAATCCTTCCTTATCCTCTTTTTATTGATGTTATAATTCCCAGTCGAAAATTTAAAGTTAATAATCCTGGAGTTCTCACGTTATTGATTGAAAACCCAAATATAACTGATATTAAGAATATAAAGATTCATTTCATAATACCTGATTCAGTTCAAAATAAACTGAAATTTACGAGTATTAAAAAACTAAAAGCTAATGAGACAAGAAAAATCAAAATTAGAATTAACCCTAAAGAAAAAGGCACTTTTCCTTCAATGGTAATGATAGAGTACCAACATATTAATAAAACCTTTTGGATGCCTTCAATCAAATTCAAATTAGAAGTTGAGGAGATTAAGAAATTTATTCATTATCCAATATACTATAGAGAAGAATATTATCAAGTACATGCAAGTAATATATTCAAATTTGTTAGAGATAAAGCATAATTTATGTAGAAATGTATTGTAGTCAATAATTTTAAATGTAAAGCTTTTTGTATTTAAAAATCTTTTTTTATTTTAGTTATGGATAATAAAGAACTTCATAATATAGATGAGAAACAAGAATCTCTTGAGTCAGATTGGGTTTTTTGTCCTATTTGTGGAAAAGACCTGCCAAAAATTCAGAATCTTAAGTTCTGTACTAAATGTGGCACTAATTTAAAATATGTTAAAGAAAATAAAAGGTTGCCACCATCTCAAGACACAAATCCATTTAAATCTCAAATTTCATATCATCAATCTCAATCACCACTTATATCCTATAAACCCCCTAAAATTTCAGATGAGGATTTAATTGATACTAAAGAGCACAAATTGTGGGGTACTTTCCATTCCATCGGATTGTCTTTAGGAGCATTCGCATTAATGAATGGAATACTTACGGGATTCTTGATATTTATAACCTTTATTTCTCGCGATTTAGAGATAATTAACAATTTGATCTTAAATACTTATTTCCTCTCCTTTATTTCACTTTTTGAACTAATTTTTATTGTTGTCCCTGTTATTTATGTAAAAAAATATCTCGAGAATCCGAGTTTGAAAAATAATTTAATTTTATTAGGATTTACATCAAGAGGATATGACCGAAAAAAGATTATTAAAGAAGTTCTAATAGGATTGAGTTTTGCTGTGATTGGAGTATTGCTAGTTACTTCTGTATCAATTTCATTAGAGTTAATAATAGAAAATATTTTTAATGTTGAGATTATTCAAGATTCTAGCGAATTAACTGATGTTGGTTTACCGATGGATATACCTAGCTTAATTGTTTTTGCTATAGTCATGATATTAGTAATTGGGACTTCTGAAGAGATATTATTTAGAGGTTTTATGCAAAAAGGATTGGTCCGGAACCTAGGTACAAAATGGGGGATAATTGTTACCGCTTTCATATTTTCAATGATACATCTAATTGGTATCCTACTTTTAGCTCTAGAATCACCTTTTGTTTTCTTAATTTCTTTCCTCCTATCTTTTGTACCTTATTTCGCAATATCCTTAATGCTTGGGCTTCTTTATCATTGGAGAAATGAAAATTTAATAACTGTTGTAATTTGTCACGGAGTTTATGATGCCTTAACAATTATATTGGCTTACATAATTTATGTAGCAATTTAATAGATTCTGAATATATATGGAAACATCAATCTTATGGCAATAATAAGTAAATTTAGGGTATTGGCAAAAGAAAAAAGCGGAAACATAGGAATCGGTCTTGGAAAATCTGATATTCATAATCAAAACATTGTAGTAGCAATAACCAATTTCTTGCAAGAAAATTTTTCTAAAATTTATGTTTTTGGTGCTAAAGAATCTTTAAATCATATAAAGGATCTTATTGATTTAAATTATAAGTCCAGTATTGTAATAATTAAATCTAAAATTCCAGAAGTGGATATATTTGAATATATGTTAAGTAAAAGGATAAACAGCATCATAAGGGGTTCCATAAGTTCAGGTGATTTTTTAAAGAGTTTAAAGAAAATTATCAAACCTAACATTATTAACCGTTTAGCTCTACTTGAAACTGTAGATGGTCATCAGTTTTTTTATGGACCTGTTGGTATCGATGAATGTAATAACGTATATGAAAAAATTGAGTTTATAGAGAATGCAATAAAACAACTTAAACTACTTAGTATTGAACCTACTATCAGTGTCTTAAGCGGTGGCCGGAAGGGAGATGTTGGGAGAAATGAAGATGTGGATATTTCCATCCAGAATGCAGAAGAAACCGTTAAAGAAATGAAAAAACGTTATCCTTCATTAACTATAAGTCATGATGAAATTTTAATTGAAAATGCTGTTAAAAAAAAATCTAATTTAATTATTGCTCCAAATGGAATTTCAGGGAATCTAATCTACAGAACTTTGGTTCATTTGGGAGGAGGAAAGGCATATGGTGCTATCTATATGAATTTAGAAAATGTTATTATAGATACTTCAAGAGTAGGTGAAGTAAGTGAAATTCAAGGCGCGTTACTATTAGCTCTCGCTTTATCAAAATAACTTTAATCCTTAGAATCGTTAATTAATAGTGAAAAATCCTTTTCTTCATTTGTCGCATTCAAAAAAGAAAGTAAATCTTTCAATATTAGTTTATTAAATGAGGATCAGCTCCTAACCGAAAATCTTCATTCAAATTATCAAGAGCAATTATATCGCTGTCATCCAAGCTGAAATCAAATACATCCGCATTTTCAATAAGATGCTTTTTATTCCCTGATTTTGGAATTTCAACAATAGAATGTTGTAAACCCCAACGAATTAAAATCTGTGCGGGAGTTTTATTGTATTTCTGCGAAATCACTGATACTATATTGTTATTAAATTTCCTTCCTCTTGTTAATGGAGAATATGCTTCCACAACTATATTTTTAACTTGGCAATATTCCATTAATTCTTTTTGGTATAAAAACGGGGAAAATTCAATTTGGTTAACTGTTGGTAAAGAAGTAGATGCCTCTAATAACTCATCTAAATGCCGAATAGTAAAATTACTAACACCAATAGCGCGAACTTTTCCATTATCATAAATAGTTTCAAGGGCTCTCCAAGTTTCATTTCTTACACCACTAACGGGCCAATGCATAAGGTAGAGATCAATATAATCTAGCTTTAGTCTTCCTAAACTTTTCTCAAAAGCTTTTAGAGTATTTTCAAACCCTTGTTCATCATTCCATACTTTTGTAGTAATGAATATTTCATCTCGAGGAACTTTAGTGTCATTTAAAGCATCTCCAATTTCATTTTCATTTCCATAAAGAGAGGCAGTATCAATTAGGCGATATCCTAATCTTAGTGCCCTTAACACGGCTTCATAAACCTCTTTTCCCTTAAGTGGCCAAGTTCCTAGTCCAAAAAGAGGCATAAATATTCCGTTATGCAATTCAATCTTTGAATCTATTTTCAATTTCATCTTAATCACCTAATAAAAAAATATCTCGTAAATTTAATTCACACTAAAAAAATAAAAGAAAAGAATTAATAAATTTAACTTACGTTAAAGCTCCCATAAAAGTTGCCAATAATACGATTATTCCACCGATTAAAATAGCGAAAACTATCAGAGCAATGCCTAATATCCCAAGCATAACTGGGGTGTAATTTAAAGGTCTTATAGCTAATAAAATAACTAATACTGCAAAAAGTATTCCAAGTCCTCCACTAAGCAGACCAGATCCGTATTGCATTAAACCTGCCCCTATTAATTCTAATATCGATTCAATAATGGCAACAATTCCC
>Ga0114925_10002068_pt1 | contig 10145 bp, 7 predicted proteins | sample SumtaG_2_FD_87287 | JGI IMG/M metagenome (GOLD analysis project Ga0114925, IMG submission 87287) | Deep subsurface microbial communities from Indian Ocean to uncover new lineages of life (NeLLi) - Sumatra_00607 metaG | ecosystem: Environmental > Aquatic > Marine > Oceanic > Sediment | place...
AGAGAAACCGAAAGGATGACACCCATCCAAAACCTATCCTTGACGAAGGGATCATCGAGCAAAATGATCAGATGCCGAAAATAAGTAGGATGCAAACAGAACTGCTTGTATCTGCACTTCAAGCTGACTTCACGAGGGTAGCAACTATTCAATTTACAAATTCGGTTGGTCAGGCAAGTATGACCTGGCTCGGAATTCCAGAACGGCAGCATACTCTCTCGCACAGGCCAAACTCTGATGCAGATGCCCAAGAAAAACTTACCAAGATCAACGCTTGGTATGCTTCAGAAATAGCACACCTTGCTAATCGGCTAGCTGAAACACCTGAACCAGGTGGAACTGGCTCGATGCTTGACCACACAACTATTGTTTGGACGAATGAACTTGGGGAAGGCAACTCACATTCTCACAAAGATATCCCATGGGCTTTCATTGGTGGCGGGCTTGGTTTTAAGGGTGGCCAGATGGTGGACGCAGGTGGCATACCACATAACCGACTTCTACTATCTATTGCTCATGGAATGGGTCTCACAGACCTATCGCAATTTGGTAATCCTAGCTTCTGTAAAGATGGACCGCTCGAGGGATTGTCCTAGTCACTCTTGTGATATTAGTACGACTCTTTCATTGAAAACGATGTCCTGAGACAGGAATATCGTGTTGGATAAGTTTGACTTCAAGAGAGACCGCTACGAACGGCGTCGCTCGTTCGATATACAGCTATTTTGATTATCATGAATAGACCATTACGTACCTGAGCACGAAAACAGTCTCGCCATCGTGCCGGTTAAACCACAAATAGATAATGCCCCACCACACTCTCCTGTTATCAAGATCATATAAATTCCCTTGAATCTCATCACGCCAGGCTAGCATCAAAACTGTGAAATCATCGACCAAGAAAACTCCTGATGCATCACGCCAAGAAGGGTACAACAAACAGGTTGTCTGCGGCGGCTGCGAATTAATCTGTGAAGACGTAACCACACAGAGTATTGAATCAGGTATTGGATGCACAATTGCTGACAACTGGTTTGCCAGCAATCCGCTACAGCCAGATTCAATGGTGGACAGCAGGCATGTATCACTTACTGAGGCAATCGACGTGGCAGCATCACGACTGCTCTCATCGCAACGAACACTCATTACCGGCCTTGTTTCAACAACGCTTGATACAATTAAAATTGCATGTTCGCTAGCTGAGTGTATACACGCTTCGGTTGATGCTAATGCACCTGAGAACTCTATTCTAACAACACCAACAGCAATCCGAGTTGGTGATGTAACCGCGGACTTTGAAGAACTGCGCGACCGTGCAGATTTGGCTATTTTTTGGGGTGGTAACCCGACCTTTGATTGCCCTCGCTTCATCGAGCGATTCATCAAACCTGTACCATGTGGTGGCGCTCGTCGCACAATCAGCGTAGGCCCAAGGCCGGTACTACCACAATCTTTGTATAACCTTCATTTCTCCGTCGCCGAAAATCAACTGGTCAGCCTGGCTCGTCTCGTGCAGGCTCAAATTGAAAAAAAAGCAACGCGAGACTCACACCGTGATCTTGAGAACATTGCCCGTCAACTTAAGAAATCAATCGACACTGCGCATTGCATAGGTTTTATTTCCACAAAAACAGCGGATCATACGGGCCTTGTCAACTGGAGCCTTTCACATCTCACGCGAGCACTTGCTCACCGAAAACCTACATTCGGAATTCGGCTCGGCACAGGAACAACTGCGGGGGGCGGCAACAGCGCTGGCGCTGCTATTGTTTGCACCTGGCGATTCGGATCATCTGGTGCAATTCCACGCGCATCCATTACTGGAAGTGAATTCCTTCCCTTAGAAGTTGATGCACGGAGTCTGATCGAACGAAATGAACTTGACTGTATCCTTGTTGTCGGTCGCATGCCTCCTCGGATTGAAGACTTGTTGACTACAGTTCAGAACCCGACAACAGTCATTCAGGTCTCAGATATATCTACTACTCTCCCTGAACACAAGAACAGCATCTACCTTGGTTGCGCGAGCCTCAGCCGATCAACAGAGGGTGATATGCTGAGATCTGACGGCAGATTAGTCACACTACGTCCGTTCGAAAAGTCTCGACAGCCATCGATTCAAGAAGTTTTATCTAGACTACTTAATCAACTTGTAGCTGAGACGCATTGCAGGAGCGCACAATGATTGACGCACCTCCTGATTTCTCCCCATCATCTTCTCATGACCCATTCGTTCTTATCGGTGGAACTATTCATGATCCCACGAATGGCCATGACGGAACAGTCGCCAATATTTGGGTAGAGTCAGGACGAATAGTCAGTCCTCCCTCTGACACGACACGATTCCGCCACGTTGATGTCACGGGTCTGGTTGTCATGCCTGGTGGCATCGATCTGCACAGTCATGTTGCTGGACCAAAAGTCAACATTGGCCGCTGCATGTCACCGCAATTAGGTGTCCACCATCGTGGGCACAATCAACCTAGTGCAGTTCCAACGATTCACGCAACAGGATCGCTCTACGCATCACTGGGTTACACAACAGTTTTTGATGCAGCAATACCGACTAGTGCAGCTTCGCTTGCAGAAATTGAGTTAGCTGATCTACCTATTCTAGACAAAGGATTTTACCTGCTTGCTGCAGAAAACACTGAACTACTCGATGCACTCGAATCCGGACACCCCGATGTTGTCCAGCGATGCATATCTTCAATTGTTCGTACTGGCAGTGGCTGGGGCGTAAAAGTAGCGAATCCTGGTGGTGCTGCATTTTGGAAAGACAGTCGAGGGAATCATCATGATCTTGATACAGACCTTCCAGGAAGGGCCTTAACTAGTCGCAAAATACTTGAACGACTAGCCGTGTGTGTTCAGGATGCATCGCTACCTCACCCACTTCATATCCACACTTCTCACCTTGGTCTCCCTGGAAATTGGCGAACTCTTTTTGAAACCATGCGAACTCTTGATGGTATACCTGCCCATCTCGCTCATGTGCAATTTCATAGTTATACAGGCGGTGACCTTGATCCCGACAGTTTCGGTTCTGGAGTTTCACATCTCCTTGATTATTTCCATGAGAACAAGAATCTCACCCTCGACGTAGGTCAAATACTTTTTGGCGAAACTGTGGCCATGACTGGTGATCCAGAAGTAGCTGAGCACCTAGCTCACACAACTGGTGTTCCCTGGAGCGCCCATGACCTCTGGCTCGAGGGTGGCTGTGGTGTTTTGCCAATCGAATATAAAGAAAAAAACCTGATTCACTCATGGCAATGGGCAATCGGACTCGAATGGTTCTTATCGGTTGATGACCCTTGGCGAGTTGTGCTCTCTACTGACCATCCAAACGGCGCGCACTTCACAGCCTATCCAATCCTTATGCAACTCCTTGGTGATGAATCCTTCCGGCGAGATGCGTTTCGTCGCATTCATCCGGCCGTTCAAAAACGTTCACCACTCGCATCAATTTCTCGTGAGTATTCCATACAAGAGCTATGCATTATTACCAGAGCAGCACCTGCGAAAATTGCAGGACTTCCTCGGAAAGGTCACCTTGGTGTTGGTGCGGATGCAGACATTACCGTCTATAGACCAAATCAACAACTTGCTGAAATGTTTGCAATGCCGGCTGCCGTTTATAAGTCTGGGAGACTTGTGAATGAAAATGGGCACTGCCGGTGCCTGTCTGCGGGACAACATTTAAGAGCCTTGCATGCACTGTAGAAAGAGACAGTCATGAGGCCAATACTTCGAGCAACTTGGACAATGATGAGGTCTGGTCAAACATCTCTTTTGCTCTTTGTTTCCCTGCCGAGGAACAGCGTGTTCGCAATTCTTCATTTTCGAGCAATTCAGTTGCCCGACGAGCAAATTCACTGCCCGGGCTTGTAGGTACAAGAATCCCAGCATCACTATCACCAATCACATCACGACTGAGTGGCGTATCGACCGTGACAGCGGGAACACCGTGTGACAACCCTTCAAGCAAACATCCACCATAAGCAACACAACCGCACTGAAGAATCAGTTCGACGTGCCGAAAAAGAGACGGCAAAGCAGGCAGATATTTAAACCAATGGATCGAGTCGCTCACTTCCTCCACCCAAGCACGTCGCTGCAACCGTTGAAGGAGTTGCCCACGTCCAACAACAATGTGTTCTAAGCCATTGTGAGTAACAGCCATTTGATCAAAACCCCAAATGAGCCTGTCGATACGAGATTTTGAAATTAGTGGAGCAACACAGAGTGTCCATTTCTTGCTCGGATCTAAGCCTACCTGCAAAGCCACCTGCTCTCGATCGACTGTTTCATCGAAAGCTACAGCTGCGGGGGGCACAAAGGTAATTGATTGTAAAGACGGCTCTTTCTTACATGACCTCCAAACCGATTCTCCCGTCACAATAATTTGATCTGCTTGAGCTACCATTACCGATTGCAGAACAGTCAGCGAGGGCTCTGATACTTGTTGAATGTATCGCCATGAATGCCGCGAGAGTTTCGTTACAACCTGTGCACCACAAATTATTCCTGCTGTCTCAACACCCCATCCAATGACGGTCTGCGGCCGCTCGTTCCGGATAATGTCTGCAACCTTCGCAGTCACTGAAAGGCTTATCGATGACTTTGAATTCAGGATACGCACCGAAGCTCCTAATGCCTGGAGCCGAGTTGAGAGGCCACCACCTGAAGAGACAAGAGCAACACATACTCGATGGCCAACGGCTATTAAACCTGCGACAGCAAGCTCAATCTGCCGTCCATTTCCTACTGGAACACAATCACCGGCTACCAGCATGTACGTTGTTTTTGAGTGACTTAGCATCTTCAACCGGTTGTGCTACGCAAAGGGACTTAAATATACCCCAACACCACAGCGACTTATACATCTACAACTTGATAGTCAATCTATCACGCAAATCTGCGGTAAATTTCGCCACGCACCGTTATGGTCCAGACCATAACCAACTACAAAAACATCGGGAATGTCGAATCCCACATAGTCTGGGTTCATAACCACCTCAGTCCTACTCTTCTTGCGCAAGAGAACAAGTGACTTGACCGAGGCTGCACCCCGAGAATAGATTGCGTCGACTAATGCAGTCATTGTGCGTCCCGTATCAAAGATGTCATCAACAAGTAAAACATCCTTTTGAGACACATCAGGCAATAAGTCGAGGTGAAGATCCAGCTCCCCAGGTGTCGTTTCTACTCCTCGATAACTACTTGCCGCGACCATTCCCACTTCTATCGATCCATCAAGCCTACGCAAGAGATCAGCAAAAAGAACAATACTACCTGTAAGAACACCCACAAGAACAAGAGGCTGCGTACCATGATCGTTTTGCACGAGAGTAGCAAGCCTATCGACGCCCTCTGCCAGCTCCTCACGAGAAAGTAACACTTTCATTATGATCTCCTCTTATGCGGCACGATAAACCACGCTATTTCGTATTTGCACGTTGCCGCGTCCTATCACAACGATACTGAAGCCATCAATAACTCGAAATCCTACATGTCAACGAACGCCTCTACAAATTGGACATGTTACTCAGTTGCGGGGCACTCGTGTGAACTATTCACCCCTTCTACTATTGTGGAACCCGGGCGAATGATTCTTTATCTCCACGACCTACAAGAACATTCGCCAAAAGACTATCCAGCACTTCAAAAAGCACTCGAGTTCGCAGGCATCCCAGTCCTTGCACCCCGCATCGGGCGATCGTGGGGCCTTCAGCAAACATTGACCCGATTTGATGCCGCAATGAGTGCTGAAAATTATATTTTGGGCCCCATCTTAAAAGAGTGCCATCGAATCATTGGTGAGTGCCGAGGAGGAGTCGGACTATTAGGCTACGACATGGGAGGTCAGGCCGCCCTTCGACTGGCGTATCGACATCCAGGAAAGTTTCCAATTGCTGCGGCCATTGCACCAGCGATTGACTTTCATCTTGGCATGCGACATGGACACAACTGGATTGACGGTGAACTATACGACACGCTTTGGGAAATTTTTGATGAGCCCGAACAGGCTAGACAAGAAACGGCTGTCCTCCATATTCATCCGCTCAACTGGCCACGTCACCAGTGGTTTGTCAGTAGCAGAAACGATGAAAGGTGGCACGATGGTGCTGTTCGCTTAAGCAGTAAACTAATAGCTCTTGGCATTCCACACACTGCGATTATTGATGAGAACAACAACGAAGATATTTTGTCCACTTTTGTTGACGACGCCATCGAATTCATCATGAAATCCCTGGATTCTGAAGCGAGGCGTGTAAATTGAATGACGCATATTAATTGTTTGCTAATTCAGAAATCCCTGATGGTGGGTGCCACTTAATTGGCGAAGAACGCTAATTACACCTTCGTATGAGCACGAATAGAAGGCAGGCTACCGAGGGATTTGGGGCATGTTTGTCCCACCAATTTGATCAAGGTCAAGGTATCGAGCATCTTTTACTTCAACACGGTTATGTTTTCGCCAATAAAGGATCTTTCCAGCTGATGCACTTGACGTTGGACCTCCCACTCGATCTTGACGAAAGAGCTGTGCATCACTCCTTCCATCTCCTTCAAACACAAGAAGGTCTTTCGCTTCACTAAATGAAAGTCGTGCACTACGTGCCGTGAACGAGTCGCCCTCAACAAGTACATTTCCACCTGCCGAGAGCTCGACTGAACGCCCCCGAGCCCCAGGAACAGAAGGTGCCTGACCAATTCCCAAAGTATCACTTGTTACTGCGATAGAACTCTCGTCCAATCCCTTTGGATCATGAAGATCGAGGATGGACTCCCATGTCTCAACAGGTCCCCATATGGTTTCCACGCGTTGTTGAAATTCCATTTGCATTTGATTCATATTGCCGGTGAAGCCCCTCTGAAAATCCACGCCGAGAAACGTCACACCCGCACTCTTGGATGGATTCGAAACAGCTGGTTGCCGTTGAAACTCTTGCCCTGGAAGACTAGGTGCTCCCATGGGAAGTACCCCTTCACCTCGGCGAGTACTGGTTAACCGACCTGGACCGGTTCCTCGAACATCTCCCGTCAACCTGTCGAAAAAGAGATCTCTCGCGAACAACTTTTCACGAGACTCCAGATTTCCATCAACTTCAGAAGTACTACTTATCTGAACACCATCCCCACACCTAATTTGGGCTATATCTGTCTGCTGAGATGGAATCGAACCTTGCAACTTATTAAAGTCGACGGGCTGCGCAAAAATACAATCAAGTAATCCTGCTTGCAACGATACGCCTTCACTGGAAGTCTGCACGCGATCAACAAAACGGGCGACCTGTCCATCAAAATTCATTCTGCCCTGCCAGACGATTACCAGAGGCTCTGCTGGGCCTGATTTTTCAATCATTTGAGCTTGTGAACGACCACGCCCTAGAAGATTGAATGAGCCCAAGCCAACCCCCGCGGTAGCAACGGGAACTGTCAATTGTCCGCCGCCATCAACAGCTACTCGGTTCTGACCTCGATCAAACTCAATCAGTGGGCCTTCCAGATCGAACTGATCATTTCGCACAATAGCAGGGCGTCCAGAGACAACTGCTTTCGCATCAAAACGTGTGGGACGTGTTAACTGCAACTGATCCCCGCATATCTTGAGACGAGGATCTCCTTTGTTCCCATTGCCAGCTTGCTCGAGAAGCTGAACCTCACCTTCGAGTGACATCTCCTGCAATTCATTCTGATTTGGTGAAAGAACAACAAGTCCGCGAATGAGATTTCCTGTCGCGAGTAATTTGCGATCAGCTGAAACGGGCGGCCTGATTGCAGGAATTGGTTGAAGGGCACCTGTTCCTACCACGTTTTGTGTTTTTCCTACGTCGGCACGCGCAGGTACTTCACCGGCGGCACTACTATCAGGACTCTGTTCTCTTTCCGCACTTCCCTGCAACTCAATATTTCTTCGAAACCAAACTTCCATGCGATCTGTACGAGCTGCTACCTCTGGAACTTCGACTTCAACAACGCCACGAACGAGCATTCGAAGCGGATTCAATGAGCCGATTTTAGGCAAACTGTTGGTTGTTGGACGTTCAGCTGGCTGAGCAGGAGTCTGCTCGAACCAAAAATGCATTTCTGCGCCGGTAAGCTTACCCTGCAAATCAACAGACACCTCGGCTTGACCCGATATTGATGCAACATGCCCTGTCTCATCCGGACGAATTCGCAACCATTTCTGCCAGCGAGATTCAACAGCAGGCTGGTTCTCGTCCATGGCCCGAACCCATCCGGGGCCAATCGCCATTAGGGAACCGATTGTATTCTCCTGGCCAGGTGTGTAATCAACAGATTTTGCCTCAAGCTCAACTCCTGTAGCGTGTATAGAAACCGGATCCTCTCCGTCCAATAGAATCCGGCCTGACTGCAGTTCATAACCAAGGCGATCAGCTCGCACTTCAATGCCTGCAGATATACTTCGAACTCGAACCGGTGAGCCACTGGCTTGTATTTCTTCAACCTCCAAACCACCTGATGATTCGTCTACCTTTTGATTGGCCTCACCTAAAATGAGAGCAAGCACGTCGCAGGACAAGTTATCTCCTTCCTGACCTGGATTCCCCCGGTGAACATCAACTGCATCTTCAAGGGTAATTACATTTGCCGAAAGATTTGCAGTGAGGCCACCATCACATTTCACCATAACAGGCTGTTCATCGGCTCCTGACTGAGTTGTGATATCACCTGATCCTGGCAAAACTCCTGCAGCTAGACCTTCCAATCGCAACTCTACTTCTCGCTCAAGTCGTATCGTATCGACACCACCAATATTTGGACCATGGCCACTCCCTGCTTGACTTGGTAGTAACGTCGCCACCAATCCCCGACCTTTGCCAACAGACCGACCAAAACGAAAATCTACTTTTTCATTTGTATGAATTTCATATTCATCGAGCTCTAGATCACGTGTAACAAGCTCAATATCATCGTTTGCACCAACGGAACTTTGAGTCCCTCGTATTGTTACTTGGCCTCGCAAACTACCACCTACGAGACGAGCCAGCCTTCCAGCACGTAAATCAAGTGGTTCATCGAATTCAAGGACTGCGCCCTGAGGCGCACGTAACAAAATAGTACGGCCATTCTCCGAATGTGCTCGTCGTTGACCATCAGGCAAAACAACAACCGTGCAGGGAACGAGATTTACTCGACCGTCCGGTAAGGAGTGATACTGTTTAAATAGAAGCCGCATGCCACGGCTTTCCATTACAATTGGTTCTTCGTGCTCCCATGAACCAGGAGGAAATAGCTCCCTCACAGTCTCAAGCCTGCGATCAGCCCGACTGCGGATAGCTGCAGCTTGTTCAGGAGTCAACTCCTCAACATCCACCAGATCACGATAACGAGGTTCCACCCAAGGGACGACTGCCAACCGGTATAGACCAGCCGTCGCCAGGACTACAAGGAACACCCGCACGGTACGCCCTAATCGGTGTTCCATCAAGCAATCCCATTTCCTTCATAATGCTCTATAAGATGCTTCCAGCAACCTCGTGCTCGCAACAGCACTTCAACTGTTTCCCGTACAGCCCCTTTTCCTCCCGCCAACCGTGTCGTGAAATCTGATGCCTCCTGAACTTCTGAACAGGCATCTGCAACTGCCACACCAAAACCAACCCGACGAATCACTGGAAGGTCAGGTAAATCGTCTCCAATGTAAGCTACTGAGTCCCAATCCAAATTACAGGATCTTATCAGTTCAGAGACCACCGCGAGTTTATCTCCAACACCTTGCCTAACAAAATCAATGCTCAACTCAGTTGCTCGCCATTTGACTACCTGGCTTGAGCGGCCGGTGACAATGCCAACTTGAAAACCGGCTCGCTGCCAAAGTTTGATTCCCAACCCATCTCGAATATTAAATGTCTTCTGTTCAATGCCGTCCTCTGACCATGTCACCCCACCGTCTGTCAAAACGCCATCACAATCCAGCAGAAGAAGCTGGACATCTTTTCCATTAGACAGTTCCAAACCCAAGGAAAGATCTTCTGGATGTTCTTCCATCTGTTATCTCGAAATAACTTTAATGAGCAGACCAATTACTATTGAAAACTTGCCTTCTCTGCAAAAAGATCAAAGGTTTTTCAGGCTGCTGAACTATGACGACACTGGTCGGTTTCCGTACT
>Ga0114925_10002069_pt1 | contig 10145 bp, 8 predicted proteins | sample SumtaG_2_FD_87287 | JGI IMG/M metagenome (GOLD analysis project Ga0114925, IMG submission 87287) | Deep subsurface microbial communities from Indian Ocean to uncover new lineages of life (NeLLi) - Sumatra_00607 metaG | ecosystem: Environmental > Aquatic > Marine > Oceanic > Sediment | place...
AATAATATAATTTTTGCGAATGCTTTTTTTGATTTTTATTATTGTTTAATTGATTATAAACAATCCTTTCATCTTTAATCATTTTATCAACATAAAAAGGATTTTTCTTATGATCTAAAAATATCAAAAAATCTAATTTTATAAATTGCTTAACTTTACTTAATGTAAACAAATTAATATAGTTGTTAATATTGGCAATATTAAGTAGATATTTAACAAAGATAAGAGAACATAAAGTTAGACCATATATCAAAGGAAAAGTTTTAGATCTTGGATGTGGTGATGCTAAAGCAATTAATTATAAAGCGGTAACTAGATATTTTGGAGTAGATTTAGAATATAAATGTAAAGAATTAACCAAAAAGTATCCCTTAGGAGAGTTTTTTTCAAAAAATTTAGAAAATGATACAATTAATCTACCAGAGAAAGTGGATTTAGTTCTTATGACAGCATTTATAGAGCATTTAAAGAACTATAAGAATCCAATAAGGCAATCAATTAATAACTTAAAGAGTGGTGGAAGAATTGTGATAACGACACCTACTAAATTTGGAAATTTGATTCATTCCTGTTTTGCGATATTGGGTTTATTTCCAAAATCAGTAAAGGATGCTCATAAAATCGTTTTATCAAAAAGAAATTTCATAAAAATAGGACAAAAATATAATCTAAAGTTAAAAAAATATAAAAAATTTGAATTTTTTTGTAATCAATTAGCTATTTTTGAGAAGTGAAAAAATTGGGGTCTTGTATTAACCGTCTTAAGAATTTAATCAAGTGCTTTTTAAATTCACCGAATCTGAAGTTGTTCCCATACTATTCTTAACGGTTACTTAGCAGAGGCCAACAATATTATTTCAATGGCAGAAAAAATGATTCATTATATAAATAATCCCTTGCCTAGCGAAAATATTAAAACTATATCTCAATATACGAGTTAGACTAATTATGCTAAAGCTATTTTAAACAGAGATTTTTAAAAAATAAATAAGTAATATTCTGTTTATATATTATGAGTCCCCTCTAAAAATCTAGTTAAATTTGAATTTTGACAGGATCTAGTCTTTAAAATCTTCTTTTATAGTAACACTTATTTGGATCATAATTTTATGTTTAATTGAAATCACTATGGAAGATTCAAAACCCAGTGATTGGAAAGTAAGTGTTATAAACATATTAAAAATAAATATAAAGCTTAAGGAAATTATGCAAAATCAATTTTAAAGTTAGAAGGAAATTTATCTTCACATGTTAGCGATCATAATTCAAGCCAGAATGGGTTCAACAAGGTATAAAAATAAAGTCATTAAAAAGATTTATAAAGATAAAAGTATCTTAGATTTCATTATAGAGAGACTAAAAATTCTAGATAAAAAAATCATCATTGCTACAACAAATAAGAAGCGAGATAATATAATTACAGAAATAGCAAAAAACTACTCAATGGATTATTATCGCGGGGATGAAGATAATGTTTTAAAGCGTTATATAAATTCAGCTAAACATTATGGTGTTTCAAAGATTATTAGAATAACTGGTGATAATGTGTTTATTCAACCAGAATTAATCAAACCTTATTTAAAAATAAATGATCATAAATTAGATTATGCTACTTATAAAGTAAGAAATATAAATGCGATCTTAACCCATTGGGGACTTTTTTCCGAATATGTTCTTACTAATACCCTTAAGAAAGTTGCCAGAAAAACCCAAAATAAAGAAGATTTAGAACATGTTACATACTATATTTATAACCATCCGAGAGAATTTAATATTAAGTATTTTGATATACCAGAAGAATTGAATAGATTGGATATAAGATTAACTATTGATACAAAAGAAGATTTTGAAAATTGTAGGAAAATTATTTATTACTTAGAGGAGAATGATCTTGAATGGAACTTTAAAAATATATTAAATTTTATTCTTGATCAACCAGAAATTTTTAAAAAAATGAAATCGGTAATAGAAAGTCAACAAAAGAGAGAATTTCATGAAAAAATTAACTATTATTCCAGCTATTGAGAGTAGATCGAAAATTCCCAAGCTATATTCGCGGTTTTTACTAGGAAAACCATTAATTCTATATTCTATTCATCTTGCAAAACAAATAGAGAATAATAATATATATTTATTAACTGATGATGAAAATATAGCACACATAGGTGAAATTAACAAGATTAAATCTATTTTTTTTCCAGATATAATTGATGATCTAACAGGAAGTATTTTAAATGTAATTAGAGAAATTTACAGTAATTTACAAAATAAAATCGATCAAAACTATGATTTTGTTTTATTGTTAAATCCAAATTTTCCTTTAATAAGGGCTGGAACAATTAATTATTATTTAAAAAATTTTAGTAAAAATAATGAATTTTTCGCAATTACAGTAAAGGATAGTAATTTTTCTCAGCAAAATTTATGGTACGAAAATCAAAAAGATTCAGACGCAAGATTTCAAAAATTAAAAATTAATAACCAGATTAAACAAATATATGAAGAATTAGATGCTTTTAATATAATTAAGAGGGAATATATAGATATTGAAAACGATTTTCTAAAGGGAAAAGTAAAAGTTATCAAACTAGATTTTCCAGAAAATTTACAAGTTAAGAACCATATTGATTGGTGGATAGCAGAGAAATTCCTAAAGAGAAGAAAAATATTAATTAGGGTTGACGGATATAGAGAAATTGGATATGGACATATATACAGGATGTTAACACTGGCTAATAGTTTAATTGATCATGAAATATTATTTGTTTCTAATGGTGTCTATAGGTCTGGAATAAGATTAATTAAAGAATCTAATTATCCAATTAATATTTTTCACTCTGATGAAGAATATGATCAAATTATCGAAAAATTTGCTCCAGATATAATATTTAATGATATATTAGATACGGACTGGGATTACATAAAAAAGTTGAAAAAAAGGAATATTTATGTAGTTAACTTTGAGGATTTAGGTGAAGGTGCGAAAGAGGCAAATTTAGTAATAAATGCTCTTTATGAAAAAAAAAGATTTTTAAATAATTATTATTGGGGTAAAGAGTATTATATTTTAAGAGAAGAATTTTATTTAGTTAATCGTAAGACTATAAATGAGAAAGTGAAAAATATTTTAATAACATTTGGAGGAACTGACCCAAATAACTACACATTAAGAGTTTTGAAAATATTAAATGAGTTGCAACTAGATGATATTAAAATATATATAATATTAGGGTTAGGATATCAGAACCAAGAATCCTTATCACATTTTATAAATAATATCGACTTAGATTTGTTACTTAAACATGATGTAAATAATATAAGTAAATATATGTATAAATCTGATTTAATATTTACTTCTGGAGGAAGAACAGTATATGAAATTGCTTCTATCGGAACACCAACTATCGTATTATACCAAAATGAGAGAGAAATGCTTCATAGTTTTGCAAATGAAAAAAATGGAATAATTAATTTAGGATTGGGATTTAAAATTTCAAACAAACAGATAAAGGCTACTACTTTAAATATCATTAGTAACTACAAATTAAGGTTAAAATTAAATAGAAAAATGCTAAAAAATAATCTTGAGTCTGGAATATCAAATGTGATAAGTTTAATTTTCAGTCAATATGAAAAATTCGAATCAGAGGTTTTATGATTGGAAAATTATAAAGGAATAATTGATAATAAAGGAGTCTTTGTTATTGCTGAATTGGGAGTAAATTATTACGATATCGCTGAAAAAAGAAATATTTCCTTATTGGAATCTGCAAAGTTGATGATTAGAAAAGCCAAAGAAGGTGGCGCTGATGCGGTTAAATTTCAATCATATAAAGCAGAAAGGTTGGCTTCTATAGATTCTCCTGCATATTGGGACACTAATGAAGAGCACATTAATTCCCAGTATGAACTATTTAAAAAATTTGATAAATTTGAGAAAATAGAATATAAGAAGCTATCAAATTATTGTAGAGACCAAAAAATTTTATTTTTATCTACCCCATTTGATTTTGATGCTGTAGAATACCTTAATGATTTAGTCCCAATTTTTAAGATATCTTCTTCAGATATTACAAATTTGCCTTTGATTAAACGCATCGCAAAAAAAAAAAAACCTATTTTTCTTTCAACAGGTGCTGCAACTATAGGTGAAATAGAAGATGCAATAAGAGTTATCAATTCGAAAGGTAACAATGAGATTTGCATTATGCACTGTATATTAAGTTATCCAACAGATTATAATGATGTAAATCTAAATATGATAAAGCATCTTAAAAAAGTCTTTCCATCATATCAAATTGGTTATTCTGACCACGCAAAACCTGATCTAAGTATGCTAATAACTACGACAGCTTATATTTTAGGAGCAAAAGTGATTGAAAAACATTTTACGCTGGATAAAACACTAGAGGGTAATGATCATTATCATGCGATGGATCTAAATGATCTGAAAAAACTATGTGAAAATATCCAATTGATAAATAAAATAAAAGGAAGATTTCATAAAAAACCATTAAAATGTGAGAAAAATTCACGAAAATATGCTAGAAGAAGTATAGTTATAAATGAAGATATCAAAAAGGGAGAGATTATCACCTCAGAAAAAATTTCCTTTAAAAGACCAGGCACTGGAATTCCTCCAACTAGAATTAATGAGATAATTGGTGGAAAGGCTTTAGTGGATTTAAAAAAAGATGAATTATTAGAATACAACAAAATTCAATTAAGAAGTATTAATTAAAAGATAATTATTAATAGATCTTTATTTAAAAATCGTTTTTTTTTTATGATTGAGAGTTAAAATTCCTATTAAGGGCGCTATAAGTATATATTCAAGGCTTTCAATTTAAGAGAGTTCATATATGCGGTAGTAATGTTTAGGAAATCTCATTAATAATTGAAAATATTATATACTCAACCATAAGTTTAAAATATCTCAGGAATTTAGATATAAACAACATTCTGCTATTCGTTGATATAATTCTAAGAAATAAATAAGGATTAAATGTATTGATTTTGGAATATTAAAAATTTAGAGCTTTAATTTTTGGTTTAATTTTCATTATTATGGAATATAAAAATGGAAACCTAAATTCATATTTACAATTAAAGCGAAATTTCTCAGAGAATTAACCCAATAATTTTACATGCAATAATAGAAGAATTAAAAAAATTCTATGATGAGTTTATTAAATTATTAAAAAAAAAATTTTAAGAGTTGGCAAAAAAGTTAAATAGACAAAATTTATTCATACAAATAAGAATTTTTAGCATGGAAAATATAATATTAGACTGATGTTATGAAAATGATTGCAACGATAACTATCGAGCAAAACTAAAAAGAAAAACATATTTGAATCTCATACATGAAATTTTTGAAATTCGTTCATTATGAAAATTAGAATTGGTAAAAATTTTTACTTAATTGATTACTTCTTTATTAAAATTACAAAATCATGATTTAAATAAGATGAAAGAGCCTATTTCAGAAAATGAACTAAAAAATGTTTTTAAGGAGCTTTTAGTATTAGATAACGAGATCATTAAAAAAGAATTTATTATAAAAGAAAAAGACCTTATGGTATGGCCGCTAATAAGATGGGAGGTTCTCCATTATATAAGAGATAAAAAATTAAATCTTAATATTCCTCAAAGTGGTCGGACTGTATTATCTTTAAATAGCATCGGATATCTTTATAAAACTATTAAGTATGCTCCACATAGATTAGATAAAAAATATAATTTTATTTTTTACAATATTTCTGCTAGAGGGCGTTTAAATAATAAGAATTTCAATAGATACGTAGATTATTACACTTCTTTACATCCTAAAGCTTTAGTTATAGATAAATCTTTTAATATGGATTATTATATACCTGAAAATAAAGACAATTTTGCCACAGGAGAATATGGTGAAGTAAAAGCCTATTTATTTTATCAGATAAAAAGATTCATTTCCAAAAAAAATTCTATTATTGAAAAATTTATTAAATTTCTGAAAACGAAGGATATTATAGGTGAATATTTTGCTGAAAAAGTTATAAAAAAATTTTTATATTATTACTATTTTGGTATTGATTATCACCGATCTTATGTTCTAAATGTCTTCAAAAAATTGGAACCTAAGATCATTTTTGTTCATAACGCAGCTCTTGGAGGACGTAACAGTGTACCTTTAAAAATTGCAAAAGAAAATGGTATAGTAACTGGAGAATTTCAACATGGAGTTATATCTAGAAGTCATATGGCTTATAATTATGGGGATGCGATTTTTAAAAGTGAAACATATAAAAGTTATCTTCCTGATTTTATATTGACTTACGGCGATTACTGGAATGAACAAATTAGAATTCCATCTAAAAAGATAACAATAGGAAATCCTCACTTTTATGAGATGATAAAAAAATATAACAATATCAAAGAACAAAAAAATTCAATATTAATAGTATCTCAACAAACTATGACAGAAAAGTTCTTCAAAATAGCAAAATATCTTTCTGATGGGTTTAAAAATTATAAAATTTTATTGAAATTACACCCAGAGCAAAAATATTTTGATGAAAAATATAAGGAAATAAGTAAGTATAGTAACATAAAAGTAACCAATTCCGGAGATATTTATGAATATATAGCCAAATATGAAAACATTGTAGCATGTTATTCAACAACTATCTTTGAAGCCTTAGGATTTAATAAGAAACTATTCATTTTGGATAATGCGATTTCAAGAGAATATATTCCCCAAAATATAGGGTTAAGGTTTAAAGAAAATGATGAATTGAAAGAATTAATCATAAGTTTAGAAAAGCAAGAAAAAAATTACGATTTAGAATATTATTTTAGTTCAAATTGGATAAAGAATTATAAAAGCTTTTTAGCAAATTATGTTGGAATCAGATAAGATAAATCCTAAAATTAATATTGATATCAATTTAAAGAAAATCAACTTCCATTACCTTATACTTGTTATATTGGCATCAATTTTTCCCTTGATCTGTTATCCAAAAATTTATGGTGTAGATGCATTTCAAGTAGTTTGGATGGCAGAAGCTATCAGAAATGGAGCTTTATTCTCTGAAAATTCATGGTTAATTCACCCATTGTCTTATTTTGGATATTATCCCTTTTCTTTTCGGGGAATCGGCATTCCGATTTTTCTTGCCTTTTTAATCAGTTCGCTCCAAATCTTATCTTTCGGACTATTTGGTCTACCTGAAGCAATCTTAGTCTATAATATCCTCCTCATAATAATTCTTTATAAATGCGTTCGAACTCTTGGAAATACGATATTTGAAGAAGAATGGAGTAAATTTATATTTGTAGCTGCCGTATTATTTGCCCCTCTTGTATTTTATGAAACTATGATGACAGCAAGTACAAGAATAGTTATAACAATTATCATGATTATTTTTTTGAATATTAATTTAAAAATTTTAAATAATTCCATTAAGAAATCAAAAGCAGCATTTTTCATGTTGTTGCTCCTTTTAGTCGGAGCCCTTACACATAGATTGTGGATATCTATATTTTTTTCAATATTTTTTATGATTTTGACAATTTTTATTCGAAGATTTAAAAATTTACAAAAATTAAGTGTATTTCTGATTCTCCCAATAACTATAATCGCCTTTTTCCTAGGCTTACAACTATTAGAAACCATCCCAGATTACTCGAGAATAAGTTTTCATGGTTTATCTTCTTTCCTAGATTATAATAATTTATTTGGGAAAATAGTTTTATTAACTATGTATAATGGGTATCAATCAGGATTCATTCTAATTTTTTTCCCAATAGGAGTAATAACGACAATATATAAAGTAAGTATGTCATTAAAAAAATGCAATAAAACGGATGATATGTTCGACAAAATCCAACAGAAATATTATTTACTCCTTTTCATTTTACCCCTTTCATTTTTTTTCTCAATTTATTTATATATCCTATTTATATTCTTACCCATTCTAATTATTTTTTCAATTTATGGTATAATTTCAGTTAAAAAGTTTATTTCAACCCGTTCTAAAAAATCAATCTGGATTATCCCTCTAATGTTATTTTTAATATCTCTTGTTTATCAACTTATCAGAGAAACAACTTTAACAATAGATAGTTTATATTATATGATTTTATTATCTCTTATTCTTTTCACCTTACTTCTATTTATCATAATAAGAAATTATAGAAATTATAATTTTTCAAAGTCTTTTTGCAAGCCTTTTAAAAATTGGATCATTGCAACAGCTATAATAATAATGCTAAGTTCAGCATTAGTGGCAGAGAGTAGGAAAAATGAATACACTGAAAGTCCCTATCCATGGGAAAATGGATATTTAACTAATGAAGAAATCGAAATTATTAAATATTTAAAGAGTCAAGAAATTGACGGATTTATTTTTTCAACTGCTGGCAAAGCTGGGTTAAGAATAGGATATGTCGGTGGTTTTCCTGTTTTTACTAACAATTTTACCTATACTGAAATTGGAGACGCTTTATATTATGGTTTTTTAAGTCCAAATGAAGTTTTTGAGAATATAAAATTTTTATTTTCATTAAAAGATTTACTTAAACAGAGATTCTTTATTTATTCTCCCAAAGATACTTATTGGGAATCTTTTCCATTCGAGGTATTAAGAAGAAAAATAATAAATTTGAATATGACATTTGAAGGAGACCGAATTCTTTTAAGATCTGTATTTAATGTAAAATATATAATTTCAATAAATAATACTTTTCTTTCAGAAACCTTTACCCAAATACCTTTAATCAGATCTTTACAACAATCGGAAATTCTTACTCCCGTTTTTTCTACACTACATTTATTAATATGGAAAATATAATACCTAATTAAACTTAAAACCGAGATTAGGAGGATATGGTATGTTTATTACTACTAGAATGACGCTTAATCTAATAAATAATAAAATTTATAGAAATAAAAATAATATAAAGATAATTTTCAATATTAGAAGAAAATTTGTAATGGATAAAGAAATATTAATTTTTGTAGAAAATTTTAAGTAAATATATCATTATATTGATTAGTTAAGAAATAATAGGTACTTCTATGACTCATCCAATTGTAAGTGTAATTATACCAACCTACAAAAGAAATAAAACGTTAGAAAGAGCAATTAAAAGTGTTTTAAGACAGACTTTTAAAAATTATGAAATAATCATTGTCGATGACAATGATGAGAAAAGTAAATATAGAAAACATAATGAAATAATGATGAGAAAATATCAGAATAATGAAAAAATTATATATTTAAAACATAAAAAAAATTTAAATGGAGCGGCAGCTCGGAATACAGGAATTTTTCATTCAAAATCTAAATATATTGCCTTTTTAGATGATGATGATGAATATTTAGAAAATAAATTAGAGCTCCAAATTAATCTATTGGAAAAACTAGATAATTCTTGGGGAGGAGTATTCTGTGGTTGTAATCACTACATAGGTAGAAAATTAATTCGAAAAAACTTGAATTTAGGATCTGGGAATTTGAAAAATGATCTTTTGTTAAAAAAGATTAAATTTAGTTTTGGTTCAACCGCTCTTTTACGAAGATCAGTTTTAAATGAACTAAATGGATTTGATGATACATTTAATCGATATCAAGATGGAGAATTATTGATAAGGTTTTTTAGAAAGTATAAGATTGCATTTATAAATCAGGTTTTAGTAAATGGATATTTTGATGATAGAAAAAATGTCCCAGATACAGATAGTTTAATCAGAACTAACGAAAAAATTTTAAAGAAATATAAAAAGGATATCGACGAAATGCCAAAAGATTTACAAATGGAAGTGTATAAGCGTCATTCTCTTGAAATTGTACGGGCATTTATTAGGAGGAGGGAACTGAAAGGAGCATTAAATTATTATAAAAAAGCCAAAATGTATACAAACCTTTCTGTGGTTGATTATTTTAAAATTATTATACACTTTATTTATTCAATGGAATTGATAAGACAATGTATACTTATTATAATTATAAAGATTTCAGGATTTGTTAAATTAGATATAGTATTAAATCTTTTCATGAGGTAAAAGAATTATTCTTTATCAATTCAAATGAATGTTTAAATCAACAGTTAAGATATAGTTGTAGGTGTATCTATATATTATTATAGACAATTAATTC
>Ga0114925_10002070_pt1 | contig 10142 bp, 10 predicted proteins | sample SumtaG_2_FD_87287 | JGI IMG/M metagenome (GOLD analysis project Ga0114925, IMG submission 87287) | Deep subsurface microbial communities from Indian Ocean to uncover new lineages of life (NeLLi) - Sumatra_00607 metaG | ecosystem: Environmental > Aquatic > Marine > Oceanic > Sediment | place...
AAAACATTTAATATCAGTACGATTTCAGCACTAGTAGTAGCAGGCGCAGGAGTACCTGTTGCTAAACATGGTAATCGAGCAGTAACTAGTAAATGTGGTAGTGCCGATTTATTAGAAGGATTAGGTGTTAAAATTGATTTGCCCCCTGAAGAAGTACAAAAATGCATTGAAAAGGTAGGAATTGGATTTATGTTTGCCCCACTCTTTCATCCTGCAATGAAATATGCCATGCCAACTAGAAGGGCACTAAAAATTAGAACTGTTTTCAATATTCTTGGTCCACTAACAAATCCTGCAAATGCAAAATGTCATACTTTAGGTGTATTTAAAAAAGATATAGCTCCGGTGATGGCAAAAGTACTAAAAGAACTGGATGCCAAACACGTTTATACAATTCATAATTCTAATGGCATTGATGAATTAGCACCTGTAGGAATTAATTACATAACGGAATATAATAATGGAAAATTAGAGAGCTATGCTATTACTAATGAAGATTTTAATCTTCCAGAATGTTCAATAAATGATATTCTAGCTGGTAATTTAGATGAAAACTTGAAAATTGCTATTAATATCTTGAAGAATAACTTCGAAGATCCTAAATATATTACAGTATTGATGAATGCCGCACTAGCTCTTATGAGTGTGAATAAAGTAAGTGATTTTAATGACGGAGTTTCTTTAGCTAAAAATACTTTAGAATCAGGTAAAGCTTTTGAAATTCTTGAAAAATTTATTGAGGTTTCTGGTGGAAGTAAAGAAAAATTAATGAATTTAATATAAAAATAAAAATCTGAAAGATATGACTGCTAATCTAATAGAAGAAATTATTAGAAATAGGAAAAAGTCATTGGAAAAAGATGTTAATCTAATAAAAGAATCAATTAATCTTAAAAGAAAAACTTTTCGAAAGCCCTTAAGCGAGAATATTAAAAGAAATGGTGAGATTTCGATAATTTCTGAAATTAAACCATCTTCTCCTACTCTTGGAACCATAAGAAATGATATAGATGTTAGAGAAATAGCAAAAATAATGGAGGATGCAGGCGTAATAGGATTAAGCGTATTAACTGAACCAAATTATTTTAATGGTTCATATAATAATTTAAAAATTGCAATAGAATCGACTAAATTACCATGTCTAATGAAAGATTTTGTTATTGATGAGATACAATTTCAAATTGCTAGTAATTTAGGCGCAACAAACATACTTTTAATTAATGATATTTGTAAATTAGAAAAGATGTTCGAATTAGCCTTAGAATATAACCTTGAACCTTTAATAGAAATTCATGATATTGCAGAAATTAATGATATTAAACATTTAATAGAGATAGGATTTATTCCAAAATTAATAGGAGTTAATAATCGAAATTTGAAGACTCTAAAAATTGATTTAAATAATTCAAAAATAATTATTCCAAAAATTAAAGAATATGTTGAAAATGATGCTAAAGTCATCAGTGAAAGCGGAATAAATACTATTGAAGAGATAAATTCACTACTTTCTTTTAAAACAGATGCTTTTTTGATAGGATCATCAATAATGAAATCTAATAATATTAAAGAAAAAATTATATCTTTAAGAGGTGTAATCTAATGCAATATTTAAAGATATGTGGCTTAAAAGATCCCCTGCATGTGAGACTTTGCGCAGAATATGGGGCAGACGCCGTAGGTTTTATATATAATGTTCCATCATCTCCGAGAAATTTAGAAAAAGAAGAATTATTAAATCTTTTAAGAGAGATTTCTCGGAATATTTTTACGGTAATAATATTTAAACCCTCAGATATTGGAGAAATTGCTAAAACAATGAATGAAATAGATGCTAATTTCTATCAAGTACATTGTGATTTCAATATTCGAGAATTAGATAGATTACCAAATAAAATGAGAACTAAACTAATCGTAGCTGTGAAGATTAATCAAGATAATAAAGAGTCAGTTATTAGAGAAATAATTCATAGTTTTAACCAGTTTTACGCCTTCTTGTTAGATAATAGCGAAGGCCATGGATCTGATTTAAATTTCGATCTTATATTAGAGGTAATAAGAAGAACTTATGGTTCGAAAATAATTATAGCAGGTGGAATTGACATAAATAATATTGAATTTCTTATTAAAAATTTAAAACCTTTTGGAATTGATGTTAGCAGTTCCTTGGAATCTGAAAAAGGTGTGAAAGATCCCATCAAAATTGTTAAATTTCTAGATAAAATACAAGAAGTTAAAGAATCTTTACAGAAGTGAGTATATAATATGGATTATATAAATAAATATCCGGATGAATTAGGTAAATTTGGAGAATTTGGAGGGATGTTTGCCCCTGAAATTCTCATGCCAGCACTTAATGAACTTACAGAAGCATATCATAAATATATGTCGGATGAATCATTTCAAGAAGAATTCTATCAAATTCTTAAAAATTATAGTGGTAGACCTACACCTTTATATTATGCTGCGAGGTTGAGTGAAGATATTGGATGTAAAGTCTATTTAAAACGAGAAGACCTAAACCATGGTGGCGCTCATAAAATTAATAATGTCATGGGACAAGCCCTTCTTGCAAAAAAAATGGGAAAAACAAAACTTGTAGCAGAAACAGGCGCAGGACAACATGGATTTGCGACAGCTATAGCTGGAGCTTATTTTGGATTAGAAACTAAGATTTTCATGGGTGAAATTGATATTGTTAGGCAAGCTTATAATGTCTATAGAATGCAGCTCCTCGGCGCAGAAGTAATTCCCGTTAAATCTGGTTCAAAAACCTTAAAGGATGCTGTGAATGAAGGCCTTAGATACTGGATCGCTAATGTTGAAGATACTCATTACTTAATGGGAAGCGTGGTTGGACCTCATCCATACCCACTAATGGTTAGAGACTTTCAGAGAGTTATCGGAAAAGAGACAAAAAATCAAATTATAGAGCTAGAAGGAAAGCTTCCCAATTATATAATTGCATGTATTGGAGGGGGAAGCAACGCCATCGGAATAATGTATGACTTCATAAATAATAAAGATGTTCAATTGATTGGAGTTGAAGCCGCTGGGGAGGGTAAAGATACTAAAAAACACTCAATTGCTCTGGGTTTGGGACGAAAAGGTGTGCTTCATGGTTCATTAATGTATCTTTTACAAAATGAATATGGTAATATCTTAGAAACTCATAGCATCAGTGCAGGGCTCGATTATCCTGGCGTTGGACCTGAGCATTGTTTCTTAAAAGAACTTGACCGCCTTAGGGTAGGAGAAGCCACCGATGACGAAACATTAGATGCTTTTAAGAAATTAAGTCTCTTGGAAGGAATTATTCCTGCCTTAGAGAGCGCCCACGCCTTAGCATATTTGGATAGAATGAAACATGAATTTAATAAAGATGATATTGTGATTGTAAATTTATCGGGTAGTGGTTCAAAAGACTTAGATATCATAAAAAAACATGTGGAGTTTAAGGTAAAATGAATGAAATTAGTGATTTTACTAAATGTAAAATATGTAAAATCATACCAGATTATAAATCTGTAGAAAAGCTTCATACTGACGAGCGGCTACCAAAAGAAGTGAAGGAACTTCAAATTATTGGAGGCTATCCTATAAATTGTCAAGTAAGGAAATGTACTCTATGTGGAACTTATTATAATTATTATTATGATCATGATTCTCAATCAGGTGTGGGGGAAGGATATACTGATGAATCTATTGAGAGGATTACACCTAAGAAGGCACAAGAACTTATCAAGCATATTCTTAAGGTTTTTCCGGACTTTCCATCCGATTTACTCGAACCAGAATTGGTGGTAAAAAGTGAATGAGTTTTCTGAATGCAAAATCTGTAAAAACATACCAGAATATAAATTAGTTGACAAGCTTCGTACGGATGAACGATTACCAAAAGAAGTGGAAGAACTTCAAATCATTGGGGGATATGCACATGACTGCCAAATAAGGAAATGCACTCTCTGTGGAGTTTATTATAGGTATTATTATGATCATGATTCTGAATCAGGAGTGGGCTATGGATATACTGATGAATCGATTAAGAGAATAACTCCGGAAAGGGCACAGGAACTTATGAATGTTGTTATAAAAGCTTATCCGCAGCTCCCATTAGAAAAACTAAGACAAGAATTAGACTACCTAAGAAAAAAAAGAAGCGGTGGTAAAAAGTGAATAGTAAGAATTCAAATAGGCTTATAAAATTAATTTCTGATGATAATAGAAAGAATGAGAAGTTCTTCATACCTTTTTTAGTTGCTGGAGACCCAGACATAGACGAATTCAAAAAACTTGTAGAAAAAATTGAACCTCATGTGGACATTCTCGAAATTGGAGTACCATTTAGCGATCCAATTGCGGATGGACCAACAATACAAGAAGCAAATGTCAGAGCCTTTAAAGCAGGAATTAACACTAAAGTTGCTTTAGATGCGATAAAGGATATTAGAGCAAAAACTGAGAAGCCAATAGTAATTCTCACATATTATAACATTCTTATTCAAGGCGCGGATACTATTGAGGATTCTTTGGATAAGACCTTTAGTAGATTAAAAGAGTGTGGAGTAGATGGTATTGTCGTCGGAGATTTACCAATAGAAGAGGCGGGATTGGCTTTAAAGGCTTGCGAGAAATACGATGTTTGTTTAATTTTTCTAATCGCACCTTCCACCACTGAAGAGAGATTAGAGAAAATTCTGAAAGTTGCGAGGGGATTTATATATTTGATATCTGTAATGGGAGTTACAGGAGCGCGAGATTCGGTTGCTCAAATTACAAAAGACACGATTAAAAGGATGAAGGTGAAAACTGAGGAGGTCCTTCCTGTTCTCGTAGGTTTTGGTATTTCAAAGCCAGAACACGCAAGATCGATTATTGACGCAGGAGCTGATGGTGTCATTATAGGCTCCGCAATGGTTAACATAATTAAAAATAACTTAGGTAATTTTGAAAAAATGGAATCTGAAATGGTGAAATTTGTTTCCAGTATAAAAAAAGCTATTAAGAGGTCAAATTGAAATGACAGGTCAAGAACCAGATCGATTTTATTATAAAGATCAGAGATTAGATTTAGTTGGAATTAAAGGTAGTGACCTCACCATACCAAGTGATTTTGGAATAGAAACATATAGCGGTTCTACAAGCTGTTGGAGAGGGTATATAATGAGATATAAGATTATTGGAAATCAATTGGTCTTGGAAGGTTTTTGGTTTAATTCAAAAAACGAAGATCTCCTTGAAATCAATGGAGTAAAACCTATTAAATTAGTGAGGAAAACATCAGACCCTGAAGACCCTGAATACTGGATGAGTCTTATGTTTAAGTTTGAATATAGAAATCTAAATAAGAAAATACAATTTACTGGAAGCATCTGGTTAGCAAAGGATTTTATAGATGGTGAGTATGTTCATATGGGGTTTCAAAGTCCCACAGCATATAAGACTGTCTTAAAATTTGATTTTAATGATGGAATTATTGTAAATGTAGAAGATAAATCGGAGGCAGTTGAAATAGCCAGAGAAAAGGGAGAATGTAAAGAGGCTCAACCAAAATCAATGAACTCTGAAGATCTTGAAGACTGGATTATGAAACGCTTCTCGTTAGACATAGATTTTTATAAAAAAAAGCAAAATGGTGAAAAGAAATGACACAACAAATACCTGATCAAATAATCTATAATGACCGGCAACTAGGCATAGATGAGATTGAGGGTAGTGGATTATTTACTCCAATGGATTTTGGAATTGAATGCAGATCGGCAACCACCGCCTGTTGGCGAGGTTATGTAATGCGATATGTAATTACTGATGACCATTTAATCTTAGATAGTATTTGGTTTAAACCTAAATACTTGCTCCCTCTTGAACCACCCTACAGAGTACCTGATATTAAGGATCTTCCTAAAGTTAATGGAATAGAACCAGTACTTACTTCTAGAGTAATTAGTCCCGCAATGGGATTTTTCTTCACACATGCCTATAAAAATCTTAATAAAATAACACATTTCAATGGAAGTATTAGTATGTTTGATAAAACAAGTTCACAATTGGTTCTTAAGAAGTTCTATTTTGAAGATGGAATAATTGTGAATTTCAAACGTGAATCCTTAGGTCCAGCTGAACCAGAACCCACATTTGAATCAACAAAAAATGAGATGTTGGAAGAGTTAGAGAGATTAAAAAGATTACAGAAAGGTGAGGAATAAAATGGAATTTGAAATACATATAGAACAGATTGAATAGTTAAAAAGAGTGATTAAAAGATGAAAGAGAAAAAAATAAGTGAATATATCACACTTAAAATGGAAAATTATAACATAATAGTATATATCGCAGGTAAAGAATTAGATGGCTATTTTCAAGTAGGAAATAATCTTGAAGTAGAATTTATGAATTTCTGCTTAAAATTTCAAAACTGGGTAGATAATAATTATGATATAACAAAATCACCGCATACTCGTGAATATGTTTTCAATCTTTTAAAGAAACTTATTGGAGCTGGTGATCCCATTGCTAAAAAGGTGTATAAAAACGAATTATTTAAACAATTTAAAAGCGGTTCTGCATTTGAAAACAGAACTTTAAGAAGAGCTGGTTATTTAGATGTTTTGGAAAAGAACGAATTAAGAGACTTAATATTTAAGTTATTTGAAAATGCCAAAATGCACGAGATTCAATTCCTTTGTAATGAAGATTTTCTTAGTTTTTTAGATGAGGAGGATTTAAATGAAATCTTGGAGAATTTGCGAGATATGGATATTGAATTAGTTATTATTTCAGAGAATAAAATTAGAATAGTACAAAATAATGAATTAAATTTAAGAAGTCTAAGTATTAATGATCTAAATAAGATAAGAGGATTAGATAAGTTAGTTTCCTTAAAGAAACTTATATTAAGTAATAACAGGATTGATGGAAAACAACCAGATAGACCTGGATGGGTTTGGAAAACTCTTCCAGAGGATCTTAGTAAATTAACCTCCCTAAAATCCTTGATGCTAAATAAAAATTATCTAATAGAATTCCCTGAAATTATTCTAAATTTGTTAGAGCTTCAAGAACTTAATTTATCTGACAATAAGATTGCTAATATCTCAGAGTTAATTGAAGGTTTAAAGTTTCTTTCTATACTTGACCTGAGTCATAATCAATTAACACAAATTCCAGAATCATTTGGAAACTTAAATTCCCTTTACAAGTTATTCCTAAATAACAATCAAATAAATAAAATTCCAGAATCTTTAGGCAAACTAGATTCTCTCATCACATTAAATTTAGACAATAATCAATTAACAAGTATTCCCGAATCTTTAGGTAATTTAAAAGTTCTTCAAAGGTTGGATTTATTTGCTAATCAAATTAGCACATTACCAGATTCAATAGGCAATTTAGCCAATCTTGAGTCTCTTGAGCTTACTAATAATAAATTAAGTTCACTTCCAGAAACTATTGGAAACCTAAAAGCACTCAAAAGATTAAGGATTTCAATAAATAATCTAATTAAACTTCCGGAATCTATTGGCAGTCTAAAATCTCTTGAAGAGTTAGAATTGGGTAATAATCCGATTGCCACTCTACCTGAGTCGTTTGGAAATTTAAGTTCTCTAGAGAAACTTTTGGCTTATGAAGCAAGTCTGGAAACTCTTCCAGAATCAATAGGTAATTTGAGATCTCTTCAAGAATTACAACTATTAAAGAACAAATTAACCATAATACCTAAGACTATTAATAATATCAACACTCTTCAAATATTTACTATTACAAATAATGCATTAAAAGAATTCCCTGCTATCAGAGATTTAAAATTCCTATGGAATCTGAATTTATATGGAAATAATTTAACAGAAGTCCCTGAATCGATTGGTACTCTGGAATCTCTTAAAATCTTAAATTTAGGGAAAAATAAGATATCTAAATTACCCGAATCTATAGGAGATTTAGGACTTTTATCTGAACTTATTCTTGAGAATAACCAATTAATAACACTCCCAGAGAATTTACTTAATTTAAATAATTTACTAAGGATAGATTTGAGAGAAAATAGCTTTAAAGAACCCCCACAACTGATTAAAGAATTAGAGAAGAAAGGTGTACAAATATTATTGTAAATCAACATATTAAAGATAAATTTGTTAAAGTATATATCGAAAAAATAAAAATTTGAATTTAGTGGTGTAAAAAAATGGAATTTGATATACATATAGAAAAAATTGGAGAGCTGGATGATATATTCGGCTTTTATAAGTATCTAGTAAAAAAGTATGATTTGAGAAAGCATGCGCTATTAGAGTCCGCGTCAGAAAATACTAAGGAGACCCTTTATAGTTTTATTGCGCTAGATCCGGATTTCATGCTAGAAATTAATGAAGATAAATTTAAAATGTATGATGTTACCACAGCAAGAGGCGAAACTATTAAGGAATATGTGGAATCTAAAGATCCTGCCCAGGAGAGACCACATAATCCATTGCCTTTCAAGGATAATGTGGATTATAATATGGTTGCTCTTGATACCCTCAGCCGTCTTACCCCCTATTCTAACCTTCCTTTCACAGAATTGTTCCCAAGGAATATTTATTACGGCGGATTAGTAGGGGCGATATCCTATGATGTTGTCGCTCCTTATGTTGGTTATAAATCTACGAGTGAATTTCCCGACGTTCTAATGGGATTATATACGAAAGTCCTTGTTTACTCTCACAAGTCTAACTCTTTATTTATGATTGATAATAGTATTGATGATTATTCAAAAGATCAAGACATTCGTTACCAGCTTAGTTTATTCAATAGAAATAATAATAAGAATGGAAAAAAAAAAATTTCATTTGATATTGAAGAGATTGACGAATCTGAGTTTAAATCTAATACGAGTAAGAGCGCTCACGCAAGAATGATAGATAAGACAAAGGAGTATATTTACGCTGGCGACATAATCCAGGCCGTTATCTCTCGAAGACTATATGCAGAAAGTAAGATCGACCCGATGGCGATCTATGAGGTCTTACGGCAATTAAACCCTAGTCAGTATATGTACAATATTAGTTTTGATGAAATTAAGATAATTGGCAGTAGCCCAGAAGCTCTGATATCAAAGAATAAAGATATTCTAAATACAGTGCCAATTGCAGGAACGATAAGAAGGGGCAAGACACCAGAAGAGGATTTTAGGCTAGAGAAAGAGCTTCTAGCAGACGAAAAAGAGTGTGCCGAGCATGTAATGTTAGTTGATCTTTCCCGTGACAACATTAGTAAGGTGTCCTTTCCAGGAACTGTCGATACTTACGAGTTTATGAAAATTCAAAAATATCGAAAAGTTCAGCATATAGTAAGCAAAGTAAGGGGTAGAACTCCCCTTGATGGTTTTCAGGTTCTCAAGGCTGTCTTTCCAGCAGGAACCGTTAGCGGTGCTCCCAAGCTTAGAGCAATGCAAATAATCCAAGAATTAGAAACAGAACCACGCGGCTTCTATGCGGGTGCTGTAGGATATCTCTCATTTAACGGTGATCTAGCAATGGCAATAGCAATTAGGACCTTATTTGGAAAGGGGAATAGATATTTTGCCCAAGCTGGAGGTGGGATAGTTCAAGATAGCATCCCTGAGAAAGAATTCGAAGAAACCTACATGAAAATGTATAGCATATTAAAATCAATTAAAATTGCAGAGGGAAGAAAATAATGAAAATTTTATTCATAAACAACTACGATAGTTTCATATATAATTTAGTGAATTATATTTGCCAATTGCAGCCTGATGCGACAATTTTCGTTGAAGATAATAAGATCTCAATAGAGCATATTAAAAACTTAAATATTGATAAAATTATAATTTCACCCGGACCAGGTCATCCCAAATATGACACAGGTACAGTCATCCCGATTATTAAAGAATTTTATAATAAAATACCTATCTTAGGAATTTGCTTAGGTCATCAGGCAATTGTGGAAGCATTCGGAGAGAAAATTGATGAGGAATATGTTGGACGAGCTAAGGTAGGACCTATGCACGGGAAAGAATCCAAGATATTTCATGATCAAGAAACTATCTTTAAAGACATCCCAAATCCATTAATGGTTATAAGATATCACTCATTATCAGCCAAATCTGATATTTTTCCCCAGAGTCTTAAGATTACAGCTACAGCTGA
>Ga0114925_10002071_pt1 | contig 10141 bp, 11 predicted proteins | sample SumtaG_2_FD_87287 | JGI IMG/M metagenome (GOLD analysis project Ga0114925, IMG submission 87287) | Deep subsurface microbial communities from Indian Ocean to uncover new lineages of life (NeLLi) - Sumatra_00607 metaG | ecosystem: Environmental > Aquatic > Marine > Oceanic > Sediment | place...
AGCGGCCACGCCCGGCTTCGCCCAAGCAGGCATAGCTCCTTCCAAATAGAACTTGTATGTGTTTGCACCTTGGTACAAAGTGAACGACGAGATTGTCCTTGCTTGGTCACCAATGCCGACGATCTTGGCGGAAGTCTTGTCGATCTTGCCGGCCGTACACACGATATCTCCCGCCTGCAATTCGCCGAGACTGGCTATGGGGCAGAATCCCTCAGCTCGCTGTGGGGGCGCGATCGGTGGCTGCGGTCCAGCCTCGGGCGGTGGCATATCATCCGGCAGCAGGTGCTCCGCGGTGGCCTCGGCGGCGGCTTCGGCTTCGTTCAACTTGTCTGATGCGTGGAGTCCTTCTAAATCTGCCGCCTGTTGAGCTTCTGCGGTTCCCCTGACTTGCCTAACTTGTTCGCTGGCCGTGGCCTGAGTTGCTGCTCGCCTATCCGGCAGCGTGGCAATTGCTTCTGCTGATTTCCTCGCCTGTTGGGCATGGTCGGCCCTGACCCGCTCGACTTGCTCGGCCATCGTGGCAGGCGTTCTCGGCTCCAATGCTGTTGATCTAGCCTTCGCTTGGGCAGCCTGCTCGCGAGCGGAAATCGCGGGGCCCTTGGGCTCGGGTGCTTCAGATGCCTGCTTGAGTTGGCGATCGAATTCAACTCTGGCTTCGTCAACCCGCTTTCGCACATCCTTGGCTTTGGTCGCCTCTTGGGCCTGAGCAGCGTCAGCAGGAATATCGATGACGTCTAGCAGCTTGTAGCTTTGTGGTGCGCCTCGTTCCGCTTCGAGGTCAATCTGGACTGCCCGAGCCATTTCTACTGATTTCGGAATCCAGGTACTTAACCGCAAGACGCCTGTTTTCATCCACATCGCCGCTTCTGATTCTTCGTGAAGCCAAGGTGTATCGGCTCCTGATTTGATTGCAGGAGACATTCGCTTGTATTTCATGACCTCATCTCGCGAGAGGTATACGAAAGGCTCCCCACCACCTTTAATGTATCCGACCGCATAGACGCCGATCATTTGCCCACGATCACCCTCAGCGGGCTCATGTTCTATGCGCTCATTAGTACCGTATTTGAGCACCCATGGATCATGTTCGTGGCGAACCCGAGCACTGATCTTTGCGAGTCTGTCGCTCCGATAAGCAAGTTCAATATAACCCTTGTACCCAATAACGAGCGTAGCAATAGTGATCTTGCGCTTGTTGTCACGGAACGGCAGAATCCAGGCATAGCCAAGCGGTGTTTCCACTTCCAGGCCGATGATGACGCTCTCGGTTATCGCCGCAATCAGCGATAGATCAGTGCATTCGGCTAGCCTTGGTCGCTGAGCAACGGCCGCACGAAAGATGCGGATCATGCGGTCCGGAGTAAGATGGCGAGGCACCAAGTCCGTTATCTGCGGTCGCATCTTGTCGATCAGCCCTTGGACCCTTTTCACTTTGTCGGGTAGCGGTAACAGTGCGGTCATGTGTTCCTCCTCATGTCATAGACTCGGAAAACTTCGTAGGGGTCGCCTGTACGATAGTATCGTTTCAACTCCGGATCATCCCGGACAGCTTTCTCGTGGTCGAAGATTGTCTTGCCGCCCATTGCGATCCGATGGCAGCGGACAAGCGAATCTTGCCCATCCTGGATCTCAAATGCGTGTCCGATATCGGCGATGATCTTGAGGCGGTCACGGGCATTGTCGGCGAGTTCCTTGGCTTCAGCAGCCAGTTGCGATGCTTCTAGGTGGGCCTTTGCTATTGCAACAGCCTCCTTGGTTGAGACATATCGCATCTTGCCCGGAGTCGTCGGCACTTCGATCTCACGTGGTTTGGCATCTTCGGCTGGCAGAATCCCCTTCTGGATGTTTTCAGCAAACTCCTGCTCAGTTAACATCATCTCTGTGACGAACTTCTCATCGTATTTGATTGGAACAAGTAGAATGTCCATCGTGATACAGCAGCCAACGGCGCACCACATCTGATCTTGTGCAGTGATGGCCAACTCGTGCTGAGCGGAGATCATGTATTCTTCATTGAGTCCAGCCATACGCATCTCTTGAAACTTCGCCGGACGGGGCCACTTGATCTGAACGCTTTTGCCATCCATCCAGGCGTCGGGAAGGGCGTGAGCAAACGGAAAGACACGGTTGTAAACAAACTTGTCTTGTGGATGTAGCTGGACCCGTTGGCCTGTCGCCTCTTGAACAAGCTGCCGGCCGATGGGTTCGAGTATGATGCCACGGCGAACGTCTTTGTTCTGGGATAGGTCCGGAGGCTCGCGTTGTCCGAGCATGAGTTCGGCAACTTGACGTGGACTCCCGAACTTGGATTTGCCGAGCACCTTGGGAGCCGTGCTGCTGCCGATCGTCCGAACCTGCTCAGCCAGCCACTCTTTCGTTTTCGGGCGTCTCATCTTGAACCTCGGGACTTCTCATGTCCGTTATCTCGACGGTCTTGGCGCCTTTCACGCGCAAGACACATTGACCATCTACGCAAACCCAGATACGATTGCGAAGATCCACTTGGAATCCAACAACTTCTTCGGCAACCAGATCGCGCAGAATGTTGGTTGAATCACTCGCCATTCGTGGGCTCCTTCGTCTCATCCGGCTTGTGTGGAAAGACTTGGATCTGTTTCAGCTCTCCTCCGACAATTCCAAAATTAGGATGAGCGGCATCCAAGTAATACCAAGCTTGTTCCAGCGTCATATCGCCAGCACATTGCAATGTCCTGAATTCTTGAAGGACGTTTGGATCTGATTGAAAGAACCCGCGAAGCGTGAATGATTTGGGTACTTCACTCGGCATTACTACGGATTCTCCTTCATCCAGCGACACAATGCTCGGCGGCCAAGTGAGGCCCACCGTCTTTTTTCGTCGTCATCTTCTTCGTCAACAACATTGTCCTTAACATCCTTCGTCCAACTGCGCTGAGGATTTTGCGAGTTCCAGTACCAATCTCCGCAGGTGTTGCCCTCAGATTCCATTTGCGACATTCCGCCTTTTAGCCTCTTCCCCATATCGGAGCATCGCCTGCTCAACGTACACCGACGCGGAAGCAGCGGCCAATTCAGTTATTATGGCACGACACTGCATGGTCTCTACTAGATCCTCCATGTCCGCGCAGGCACCCCTAAAATGGTTGAAAATGGCCAATGCTCGATCACGCGGGCTCACGTTGTAACCGTAGAGCGATAGGGCCACTGCCACATCAATCGGTCGCATAGTTGTCATCACGGATTCTCCTGCATCATTTCGCCCTCACCAGCATCACCTTGATCGGCCCGCCGCTGGGTTTGAGATGGACGGAGGGGTCGGCGAAGGATTCAAAATCATTGGCGCATAAATCCATCCCTTGTGATCTCTTGCTGCGTTTGCACCGATGCACTCTGTAGTCTGCCCAATGATCCGCATCCCTCGTCACCCAGAAATGCTTCGGTTTCTTCTTCGCTTTCGCCATGTCAATCTCCAATACTGCCCGCTGGGACTCGACCCCAGATCCGGCGTACAATTCTGATGAATCGGCGGGGATGGCTACCCGCTTGCATCCCTACTTTGGCCAACTCGGTATTGCGCCAACATCAGACTTTCCACCACTCTGCCAATTGAGCTACGGGCAGTTCAGACCAGCGGTGGCGAATCTCCCTATTCGGTGCGGTTGCGACCGCCGGCCTCAGTGACTCTCCCACTCGCTGACTCTCCTGCTATGTGTAATCAACCTCGGCCTGTGAGCAAACGGCAATCCAAGTCTCAAAAGATCAACGCTCCCACCACGAAACCAACGATCCCGGCGACCACGGCAATGATTGCGAAACCTGTTGCGGCTCCAGTTGGGGATAGTGGTGTAGTAACCTCTCTACAAAGAAACGGCTTTGGAGGCGGCGGATAATACTTTGGATATTCGCCTGTACTCATTGCCCCATCTCACATTCGTAGCACATGGTATTCTCGGACGGAATCTTGCCCCCACAGCCGGGACACGCACGAGAAAGGGTGCCAGGGGGCCTCTGAGCACGACCCCCCGGCAGTGGCACAGGGAAAGAAACCTTCGTAATCGCTTTATCGACGGACACTTGCAGGATGTGGCGTCCCGGATAGTTCGGATTGAGGATGAGCCGTTTCGCTCTCGCGATCTTGGCAGGTCGAAGCATTGTCAGTTCCTTCCTTTTCTACAGATAGATCTAAGCGCGTCATCGAAAGCGCATCAATCCAAGCCTTTTTGTAACGATCAGCCTCAGCCTGAAGCAGGGCCTCAAGTTCATCAACTATGGAATTCCCATCACGGGCAGCTAATCCCCTCAGAATGGCGTAGCTCGGTCGCCGGATGCGGATTGAGATCGTATCGTGGTGTCGTTTCTGGCCCATCAGGGAAATGTACCACATGGATCGCTCAGAAGCAAATCCATTTCCCCAGATTTTTCGCCGAGGGAGTCTAACTGTTGCCCAGGACTAAAGTTGCGAGCAAAAAAGAACTATCGCGGAGATACATTTATGATTTGGACATCGCTGATCTCAGGGATATCCCGGTCCAAGTGGCGATGAAGATGGCGATGGTCTCGGCCACCTTCTCGTCAACGAGGCCATAACTCCAGGAAAGCCCCAATATCCCGGCTGCTATCAGCCCCAGGTACGTCTTCTTGCCCTTCAGGAATGTCAGAATCGTTTGCATCGGATTGAACCTCCACAATGGTTTCCAGCTCGGATTTGCACCGCATGATCTTGATCAACACGAAATCGCCCGACGCACAGCCGCTCGTCGCTACGTAGTAAGCGAGAACTAAGGCCACCAAGGCCAGTAGCAAGAAAGTCCCCATCCATGTCCAGCCCTGCTTTACAGGCGGCCGTTCGTCTAATCCCCATCCTGGTCTGGATTCTGTAGGATGATGGCCCATTCTTCGTAGTCCTCCGCTGCTTGTGGGTGAAACCTACGACACCGTTCGGCCTTTTTGCGCAGATTATCTATCCACGCCTCCAGGGTCCAACCATCGGCGATCTTACCAAACAATGGGTGATCCCGCGGTCTCACATCATTCAACCGGGCTGCGTCGCTGGCGTGCCTAGCGTCGCCGAGCCCGCTCCGTATGGGGTGTCCAGGCTGATCGAGGAGCCACGCAGGATCGCCTCCACGGTCCGGGACAACACGCTAACCGTATCACCAATGGCTCGAAGCGATCCGATGATCCCCTCGTTTGCCGCCTTCTGCTGCTCGACGAACGCCATCATCTGGGCGACGTTGGCCTCGATGACCGGCGTGGCCTTATCAGACACGACCCAATTTTTCAAGATAATTTCACCCCCGCCTTCCTTGTCCCATTTCGCGGTGATTTCATCAAATGACAAGTCCACATCCTTGTTATTAGTGAAAGTCACAGTCCGCGTGATTGGATTTATCTTGAATGTTGTCGCTGGCTCGATTAATCCGCAACCCGGAGCCAGTACCACAACAACCATCAGTAGCCATCGCATTACACACCTCCTGTCTCCAAATAGGCTTGAACCCAACCCGCCACATCGCCCACAAGGGCTTGGGCCGCCCGGATATTCAGGCTGAGATCTATCAACTCCTCGGCCACACACCCGCTTGTCAGCGGCAACAAACACAGTAACCATTTCATGTTCGGGCTCCTTTTGTTAGCGGCGGAAGCGCCGCCATTGTCCAAATCGCTTCCGAATTGTATCGGAATCCTTGTACTTCCGTTGGAGAAAACGATACACTTCCCTATCGCTAATGTCAACTTGTCCAAGATAGCCTTCTGCCTTTTTAATCTCCGCCCGCCGTCGTTCCTGTCGGGCAGCAAAGGCTTCACGCTTTTCCCTGGATCTCTGTTTCAGTGATTCTGGGGGAATTGTGGTGGCAGCCACTATTTGGCTTTCAATGAATTCGGGTGTCAACTCCGGTTCTTGTTTCTGTTTGGGATAGGTGGTTGCCGTCATCAGCCCCAACCCCTTGCTGATACTGTCAAAGGCGTCCGCCTCCCCAGCCATGAAAGCGATGGCATTCTGCACTTGGATCGGGACGGACTGGCGGGCCTCATACAGAAGCCATGATGGAACACGGGCGAGGCCTTGCCTTTTTCCTTGGTATCGCGCTCTCGTGACAAGTTGCCCTTTCAGCTTCCCGCCTTTCGGTTCTCCGGCCTGATAGAATCCAGGCCGGGAACTCTTATAAACACCCTTATCATCTACTCCCAGTAATTCAGATAGGCTCGTGAATGACCGATCTGCATAATCTGAGCCCGTATACCAATCAGCAAAAATACGGGTGAGAACACTACCTTTGTGCTTTACTGATGGCTTAAAGTTCGTCACGAACTTGATCGGATCTCGGAAGTGGCCGATCAGGCTGAAGTATTTATGCTTCTTATCTTCGTAGCCCAAGGCACGATAGATCGGCGTGATATCTATATCGAGCCATCGCAAGTGTCCTTCTTTCCACGCTCGCCGATACCGGTCAAGAAAATCTTCCTCATCGTCACCGAATAAGCCGGTAGCCAACATGGACATGAGGAAGTTGAATGTAATTGTCGCCAATCCGCCGCGCAGGGCAACGCGCCCCCACAGTGCTCGGTAAGCCTGTCTTTCTGCGAGGCTGCCCGCCGTAATTGCTTTAGCCATCGAGCGTACATTCGATTCCGTCCAGTCGGGAGCGAGCAACAAAAGGCGCATACCATGTTGGACCGTAGGACTGCGTTTCATGCGTCCAAGATGGAGCCCACCAAAATCATCATTGGCGATGTTGGCAGCAATTTTCGCAAGGTCATCGTGTGTCATGTCGCCTTTGTCTAATCCAGTACGGTGTTTTTGAACAAGATGAGCGTACTCAAGTAACGCATAATGGATTTTTAGATACGGGCCCATCCTGCTAAACAGGAAATCAAGTTGCTGATCTCGCCATTGGATAAGCGTGTCTTTCACCTGCTTGGCACCTGGCACTTTGTCAATCAATTCGCCTATGCGGGTTTTTTCCTGTAGGTATCGTTCTTCAAAATCCTGCCGTCGGCCCACTGTCAAACCGTTTTTGGCGAGCAATTCTAATTCTGGGGTGAAGTTCAGCAATGCCTTCCGCCCTTCTCGCCAACCTTGAACGACATTCCAGCCACGCCCCGCAAGTAGATAAGAGCGAAGGAATGCCTGATGGTGATAGAGACTTGTGGTGAGGATCGTGGCTTTGATGATAGCATTCCATTTGGTGACGGTCTCCATACCTGGAATCTTATACAGCCCGGAGACCCCGAGCACTTTATTCAACGTCTTGCCTAGTTTTGGTTCAGCATACATCGGTACTCGCTGAAAGATCGTGCCCTCTTTGCCGATGAACATATCGCGGCCGTAAACCTTGCCCTCCTCTGCCTTACCCACCGGAATCCAGCGCTTGAAGTTGGGGTGCTCTATGGCTACCCATCCTTCCGGCTGTCTGGGAGAAATAAGGCCAAGTTGCGACGCAAGATCGAGAAGTTGCTTGTCAGCCACCGCCTGGTATATCTGATTGCGCATGACATTCTGAGCATTCGTCGCACTTTTGATTCGCAGTTCTTTGCCCCTTGCCCAACCCTCAAGCATCGAACTCAATGTTCGTTGGCGTGCCCGTTCCGTTGTCGGAGCAAACTTCCTAGTAGCGCGTGTTTCCCGGCCAGCAGGCGTCTTCTTCCATAAACGCATGGTGTAATTGTCGATGACATTGCGGATTACTTCCTCGCCCATTGCTTCTAAACCAATCCGCGTATTTTCCTCGATGATCTGGTCAGCGATTGCCAGTGCTTCGGGTGAAAGCTTTTGCGAATCGTCTACCATCTTCTGTTGTTCCGGCGTCAAGTCTTCATAGTATTTAGCAATTTCCTCCGTGGCCTTGCCGCGTAGATCAATATTGAGCTGGATAAGTTGATCCAGTTGTTTCGCTTGGTCATTGTACTTCTTGGTATCAGCAGCTTTGACCACATCCTGTTGATGGCGTAGGGCATCGCTGCGCGCGTGCATTTCCTCAACATCCTTCGTTGCCCACCATTCATCGAGAACTTTTCGCGTCAGATTCACTTCGTCCAAAGATGTTTCCTGTTCGGATGCTATCTGTTGTCTCCATTGCTGAGACAATTCTTTCCTGCTTTTCGTGCCCTTCTTTGGCAACTCCTCATAGCCTTGTACCTTAGCAAATTCCTCAAGCGTAGTGGGGGGCTTGGTAGGTTCGGCAGCCTCAGCGGGCTTTTCCGCCACCATCTCGGGCCCTACCGCTGGAGCAGCCTTGGCGGGAACCCCAGTAAGAGGTTGTTCCTGCGCGGGCTGAATTGCCTGCTGAGCTTTCACCATTGCGTCAGCTACGATGCGACCGAACTCTTTGCGGTCCTCAGCCTTCGTCAGGACTTGCGATAAGTTGCCGACATCGGCCCTGCTGATATCCTCTCCCTTTGCCGCCTTTTGAGCTATGCCGGCGGCACGTTCAGGGTCCGCCATGGCAAGAGCGACAGCCCCTTTGCCGTCCTCATCCAGCAAATAACTTCTTACTTTCTCGGTTGCACCATATTCTCTGAACTCTCTTACTCCGCCGTATACGCCACCTGGCAGGGTAAGCGCAAGCAAAGGACCGAATGAATCGCGGGTAGCCTCATAGGGCTTACGAATCAGTTCCATAACGTCAGTATCAGGAACTTCCTCGTTCAGCCGGGTCATAACTGCCTTGACACCTTCGCCGCCTATGGCCTGGAGCGGCTCTTCTGCCCATTCCTTACCAAGCTGCTTGGCATATTGGATCACGGCCCGCTTGGCGAAAGCACGAAGTCCACGCCGTACCGGTTCGGCCACAAGTTTCTTCGGCGTCAGCGGATTCACCATAAGTGATTCGATGGCTGCCTGGAGAGATGCACTGATTCGTGCTGCCAACTTTGCCTGATCGGGTGGCAACCCAGCTTCTCGCATTTCACGAATCTCATCGGGGTAAATCTGTGTATACCAGAAGGCAGCATTGGCAATCGGCCCTGCTACTCTGCTTGCCGCTAAGCCTGCCGCTGCCCCTCCCGGCGGCCCGCCAACAGCCGTTCCTGCCGCCGCCGCCACGGGCGCCGCGGCGGCCCTCGCCATGGTAGCCACCAAGATTCCGGCCGTCATGGGCGGCATCGCTTCGGCTCCTCCGATCATCGAATTGGCTATCCATCTCCAGGGTTGCCCGAGATCCTCCTTGCCATAGTGCAATGGTGCCCCCTTGCGTACAGCCATCAATAGATCCTGAGCAAAATCTCGCTGTTCTTCGGATAAATCTTCTCTCACAAACTGCTTAAGTCGTTCCCCCACTTGCACTGTTGATTCTGCTAGAGTTGTGCCAAGTCGGGATGCCAGACCACCTTGGCCCCGTTGGGCAGCAAGCGCTTGAACAGTATGCAAAAGCTCATCTCTGTTCTCAGCGGTTACGTTTTTAGCAAAGAACGCCGCCGCCTGAGTTGCTTGTTGAGGATTTGGTTGAAGGATTGCCTGTGCCTGATCGAATGTATTGCGTAACTCCTCAAAGGCTGGCTCCCGTCTCTCAAGCCCTTTTTCCATGTGTTCGGGAAGTGGTCCAGCCGGCCCACGCACTGGTGGGATTCGTTGAGCGGCATATTCCTGATGGAGCGGCCCTTCGGGTTTCCATTCGCCTGTCTCTTCCAGAAATTTGCCAATCCTCTCCGTAAGCGCCTCATCAATGGATGGCGCAGGCTCGGTTTCGCGGAGAAAGGTTTCCATTCTATCAAGGAGTGTGGCGGAAAGAGCCATGCTGCTACCTCTGCTGCTGTGCTCGAATGTCGTCAAGTATTTCCTTGGCTTCTCTGCGCACTTCAGGATCGGGATCGTTCAGTCGGCTCTCAAGCTCCGCAATCATGGCAGTCTGCGATTGGTCACTCCCCCGCCTACTCATTCCTGCCTCGAAGTTGGCCTTGAATGACCACCACGCATCCCAATCCATATTCGTTCCAAGTCTCTTTCCTTTTTCATCAACTTCCCCCTTTCTGTATATTTCATGCTCTTCGAGTCGGCTTACTAGCTCATTTTCCAGAAACACATTGATCTGCTCATAAGCTTCCGGCGCCTTCAAATCCTCCACTTCCGAGCCGTCAGCCGTCATCCAGCCAATGCGATCGCCGACCTGGACAGTTCGTCCGGCAATGTCTGCTTGGTATACGGCATTAACCTGGGCGGGCG
>Ga0114925_10002072_pt1 | contig 10138 bp, 9 predicted proteins | sample SumtaG_2_FD_87287 | JGI IMG/M metagenome (GOLD analysis project Ga0114925, IMG submission 87287) | Deep subsurface microbial communities from Indian Ocean to uncover new lineages of life (NeLLi) - Sumatra_00607 metaG | ecosystem: Environmental > Aquatic > Marine > Oceanic > Sediment | place...
AACCCATTATGAGTAAAGACATTCTCGTTGTCGGTGGCGGCATTGCCGGAATCCAGGCATCCCTTGACCTTGCCGATATGGGACTGAAGGTTCACCTGGTGGAAAAGCTGCCCAGCATCGGCGGAAAAATGGCGCAGCTGGACAAGACGTTCCCCACCAACGACTGTGCCATCTGAATACTTTCGCCCAAGATGCTGGATGTCGGTCGACATCCCAACATTTCACTTCTGGCCTACAGTGAAGTCGAAAAGATCGAAGGTCAGGCCGGCGACTTCAAGGTCACCGTTCGCAGAAAGGCACGATTTGTCGATGAAGACAAATGCACGGGCTGCGGGGCCTGTGCCGAGAAATGCCCGGTCTCGGTGCCGAACGCGTTTAACCAAGGGCTGGGGACCCGCGGTGCGGTTTACAGCTACTTTGCCCAGGGCATACCCTCTACCCATACCATCGATCCGACTCACTGCCGACAGTTAAAAGGGAAAAAATGCGGGATCTGCGCGAAAACCTGCCAGGCGGACGCCATCGATTTTGAACAGGAGGACCGGGTCATACCCCTCGATGTCGGGGCGGTGATCATCGCCGTTGGATACGACATATTTGATCCGGCGCAGATTTCCGAATACCGGTTCAACGAAATTCCAAACGTGGTGACGGCCATTGAATTCGAGCGGCTCCTGAGTGCCAGCGGTCCTACCGAGGGGCACTTGGATCGACCGTCGGACCTGGCGGTCCGGGCTGAAATCGAGTCTTTGGAAAAAAAGGCGAAAAAGTCACTTCGGATGCTCGAAAAACTGGAGAAGAAATACGAAGAAACGTCCGATCAATTTTATAAAAAATACCAGGACGGCCAGTACCCGGACGACAAGGACCGGACGAAATGGGCCGAAAGGTATGCTTCCCATCTGGCGGTCATCGAACCGCTGGAAGCTTTGAAAAAGAAGGCGGAGAGCTTTACCCATGCAAAACGGCTGGCTTTTATTCAGTGTGTCGGCTCCCGGGATTTTCGTTTCTACCCGTTCTGTTCGGGATACTGCTGTATGCACTCCATCAAAGAAGCCATTGTCGCCCATGAGCACGAGCCGGAGACCACATCCTTCATCTTTGGCATGGATATCCGGGCCGTGGGCAAGGGGTTTGAAGAATATAAAGTGCGCGGCGGCAATAAATCGAACATCACCTATGTGCGCGGGCGGGTCGGAGAGATTATGGAAGGCCCCAATCATAATCCGGTCGTGACCTACGAAGATACCCGCGAAAGAATGGTCAAGAGCCAGGAGTTCGACATGGTGATTCTGGCCACGGCCTGTGCGCCGACCCAGGGAATCGTCGAACTGGCCGGGCTATTCGGCGTCGAATTGGATGAGTACAACTTTATAAAGACCAGTTTCCTTTCGCCGGTAGACACCTCGGTGCCGGGCATTTTTGTCTGCGGCTGCGCGACAGCGCCGATGGATGTTCCGGAATCGGTGGCCCAGGCCTCAAGCACCGCCCAGCGCGCCGCGGAAATCGTCTTTCAATCGCATTCGGAAAAGGAGAAGATCGTTGCCTGAGAAGAAAGATAATGACATCAGAATCGGTGTGTTTATCTGCCATTGCGGATCCAATATCGCCGGTTATCTGGATATGGAGGCGCTCGGGGATTACACCGAAACACTTCCCCATGTGACTTTCGTACAGCGGAACCTCTACTCGTGTTCCGAAGGCGGCATCAACCAGATCAAGGAAGCCATCAAAGAGCAAAACCTCAATCGCGTGGTGGTATCCTCCTGTTCGCCGAGGACCCATGAACCCCTGTTCAGGAGTTCCTGCGAAGAGGCCGGACTCAATCGGTATCTGTTTGAAATGGTCAACATCCGCGACCAGTGTTCCTGGGTTCACATGCAGGAAAAGGAAGACGGCACCGCAAAGGCCAAGGACCTCATCCGAATGGGTGTCGCCAAGGCGGCGCTTTTGGAGCCCCAGGAACCTATTTTGTCCGGTGTCCAGACCCGGGTCCTTGTGATCGGCGGGGGAATCAGCGGAATGACGTCGGCAATCTCCCTTGCGAACCGCGGATATGAGGTGGTCCTGGTTGAAAAAGAAGAAAGACTCGGGGGCATGCTGAACCGGCTGTACAAACTCGGACCCACCATGATGGATGCCGGTGACCTCGTTGAAGAGAGAATCAAAGCGATTTCCCAAAACGAAAAGATTACCGTATTTACCGGGGCACGCGTCACCGCGGTCCAGGGATTTATCGGTAAATTCCAGGTGGATGTGGAGACCGGAACAGGGATCAAAAATATCGACATCGGTGTCATCCTCGTGGCCACGGGTGCCCGCGTTTTTGCATCCGAAGACCTTTACGGCTATGACGGGAAACGGATCGTCACCCAACTCGAGATGGAGCAGCTTCTCAAAAACGGTTTGAACCCGGACATCAAGAACGTCGTCATGATTCAGTGCGCGGGCAGCCGTGATGAACAGCGGCCATACTGTTCGCGGATCTGTTGCCAGATTGCCGTCAAAAATGCCATGCTCATCCGGGAGCAGAACTCCGAGGCCAAAGTTTCGATCCTCTACCGGGACATGCAGATGTACGGTGTCGAAAACGAAGAGATGTTCCGGGCGTCCAAAGCCAAAGGGATCCGGTACATCAATTATGATCCGGCCCGACCGCCTCAGGTGGAACCGGACCGGGTCATCGTTTACCACGCCCTGCTCGGTCGTGAAATCGATCTGACGGCCGATCTGGTGGTGCTGTCCACACCCATGGCGGCCCAGGAGGACGCGAACACCGTTTCTCAGCTTTTGAGGGTCCCGGTGGATGAAAACGGGTTTTTTCTGGAAGGGCATGTGAAGCTGAAACCGCTCGACTTTGCCACCGACGGCGTCTTCCTCTGCGGAAGCGCCCGTTTCCCGTCCAACATCCGTGAAGTGGTTGCACAGGGCTTGGGCGCGGCGTCCCGGGCGTCGATCCCCCTGTCCAAGGAGTTCATCGAGGTGGAGCCGATCATCTCCGTCCTGGCGGACGTGGACGCCTGCCGGGGATGTGGTCTTTGTGTCGCGCTCTGTCCGTACGGCGCGCTGGAGATCCAGGACACGGAAAAAGGAAGAAAGGTCCACGTGATCGACGTGGCCTGTAAGGGGTGCGGCATCTGCGCGGCCACCTGCTACCAGCACGCGCTGGAGATCAACTCCTATACCGAGGAGCAGATTGACGCGCAGATCAATGCATTTTTGGAGACGGATTAAAACCGGATCACATGAATGCTTGTAAGCATATTTTTCAAAAGAGTAATTTAATACAATTAATGAGATTCTAATCTATAAAGAAGAAGAGTAGGAGGATCCATTGGCTGATTTTATTCCCAAAATTCTCGCGTTCTGCTGTACGTGGTGAGGATACTCCGCTGCTGATTTAGCTGGAGTTTCCAGACTACAATACACCCCGGAAGTTAAGATCGTACGGATTATGTGCACCGGCCGGGTGGATCCGGCAACCGTTGTCAGGGCTTTAAAAAAAGGGCTCGACGGTCTCATGGTGATCGGCTGCCACTTCGGAGACTGCCATTATATCAGCGGAAATATCCAGGCGAGTATTAAAATGGACATGACCCGCAGATTGCTGAAACATGTCGGCGTGAATGAAGATCGGCTTGCTTTTAAACAGTGCTCTTCCGGCGAAGCCGCCCTCTTTGTCGAACTGGTGACCCGATTCAACGACAATATTCGAAAGCTGGGGCCTGTGGGTGCGGGGGGCGACGCCTTTGAGGCGCCCGAAATTTTCAATAAACTGGAAGCGGCGGAGGCCGTGCTGGCCGGAGAAAAGATGCGATGGGTTATCGGCAAGAAAACCGAATTTCTTGAATCCGGAAATAAATACGGTGAGATATTTACCGAACACGAATTTGACCGCGCCATTGATATGATCATTGTAGAGGAAACCGAGACTCAGGAAATTCTTGGTAAATTAAAAGAGGGGGCCCAATCCGTAAAAGATCTGGCCAAGGCACTGGCCATTCCTTCGGAAAGAGTTTTTCGATATGTTACCGCCCTTAACCGGAGAGAGATGATAAAGCTGGAGCAGGTGTCCGGCAGAACACCGCTATACCAGCTGGCATCCGCTTAGAACTGAACTAACCGATAGGAAAATATATCTGCCACAAAGACACAAAGGTATTATTAATATTGTCTTCTTCGTGTCTTGGTGCCTTGGTGGCGAAAATAATAAATTTTGTCACAAAAAGTATGAATAGCTTGTTTAATAACTAAAGAGGTAAAACACGGTGGAAGATAAAAAAGTGTTGATTGTCGGCGGTGGACTGGAGGGCGTCAAAGCCGCGCTTGAACAGGCCGAGGCCGGTGCGAATGTGACCATTCTTGAAAAGTTCCCTGCCCTGGGGGCGGAGCGAATTCCCAGAGACCGGCTGATTAAACCCGAAGAAGCCTTTATCAACCCGGACCTGGAAAAGATTCGTGATAACCCGAATGTCGAGGCATTGACCTTCAGCGACATTAAAAATGTCAAAAAAGAAAACGGGCGGGTCCAGGTACGGATTTTGAAGAAGAGTCTCCGGGTGGACAACGAAAAGTGCAACGACTGCAAGGCATGTATAAAGGTCTGTCCCGTGAATATGCTGGACGACTTTGACGAGGGCCTGGGGTTTCGAACCGCCGTTGATTACTGCAATCCCAAAACCGGCGAATACAACATCTATAAAGAGGATATGCCGGTCTGCCAGAGAGCATGCCCGGTTAACCTGGATATCCGTTCCTATGTCGGACTCATCGCGGACGGCAGACACCTTGACTCTTTGGCCAAAATCAGAGAGCGGCTGCCTCTGGCGGGAAGTATCGGCCGCATCTGTCCCCATCCCTGCGAAACCGCCTGCAACCGGCAGTACCTGGACGAACCGATCAGCATCTGTTTCCTCAAGCGTTACGCCGCCGATGTTGAGCTGGAACAGGAAATAGAGCCGGTGTATGAAACGCCGGAAAAGAAATACCCGGAAAAGATCGCGATTATCGGCGCAGGCCCCGCGGGTTTGACCTGCGCCCACGATCTGGCCAGAATGGGATATGAAAACGTCAAGATTTTTGAAGCCCTTCCCGTTCCCGGGGGGTATCTCTGGGTGGGTATTCCGGAATATCGGCTGCCCAAAAAGCTGCTTCAACGAGAGGTGGACCTCATCTGTAACATGGGTGTGGAGATACAATACAATGCACGTATCGGAGAAGATATCGCCTTTGAAGATCTTAAAAAAGAATATGACGCGGTCTTTGTCGGCGCGGGTTGTCACACCGGCCTCAAGCTGCGAATTCCCGGCGAAGACGACTATGAGGGAATTATCGACTGCGTGACCTTTTTGAGAAAACAGGCCCTGGGCGGTCTCCCGGAAGCCAAGGGGAAACTCATCGTGATCGGCGGCGGTAATGCGGCCATCGACTCGGCCCGGGTGGGTTGGCGAATGGGATACGACGAGGTTTATATTCTATACCGAAGGACCAAAAAGGAGATGCCGGCCAACTCCTGGGAGATCGACGCGGCAGAGCACGAGGGAGTTATCATGCAGTACCTTGCCGCACCGGTGGAAATCCTGGGCGAAAACGGCAAGGTCACCGGCATGAAATGCATCAAGATGGAACTGGGAGAGCCGGATGCTTCGGGCCGCCGCCGGCCGGTTCCCGTGGAAGGCTCTGAATACGTTATTGATGCTCAAACCATTGTGCCCGCCATCAGTCAGGGCGCGGATCTTAGTTTTCTTGAAGAAGGACACGGCCAGCAGCTTTCGCGGTGGAACACATTTGATATCGATGAGGAAACCGGCGTGACCAACGTAGACGGCGTGTTTGCCGGCGGCGATGTGGTCACCGGCCCGAACATCGCCATCCGGGCGGTGGCCGGCGGCAAAAGGGCGGCTGAGGGGATTCATGCGTACCTGAGGAGGTAACATTTTAACTTTTTGAAACCATTAATCGCATTGTTTCAAAAAGCCATATTAATACCTTAGGAGTAGTAAATGATTTACGAGAAGGAAAAGCGCTATATTATACCATTCGAAGATGTGCCCTCTCCAAGGGCGGAGATGCCGGAGATTTCAGTGGATGAAAGAAGAAGGAGTTTCACGGAAGTTGAGACCGGGTTTCCCGAGGAGGTGGCTGTTCAGGAAGCCAAGCGATGCCTGGGTTGCCGACGGTGCCTGGGCTGCGCTCTTTGCTGGGCGGAATGCGAGCCGGTGGCCATAGACTTTGACATTCCGGACGAAATACTGGAACGCGAGTTTGACGAGGTCATTATCACAAGGGGACAGGACAACGCGTTTCATCCCGTCGATGATCAGCTGGGGTTTGGAACCTACCCGGATGTTATCACGGATTTACAGTTTGAACGCATGCTTTCCCCCACCGGTCCCTCCAACGGGATGGTGCTTTCCCCTCTGGACGGAGAGGTGCCCGCCCGCATTGCCGTTGTTCAGGGCCAGGCCGATGAAGAAGAAGAATATCTTCTTTCCAGCATGGTTCTGGGTGTGAACGAATCGATCATCGCTCTTAACAAAACCGAAGGCCTTGAGGTGGTGCTGATCTCTCCCGCCTGCCAGTCTTTTCAGGATCAGTTCTTTTCCGAGGCGGAAAAAATAAAGGGGTTTCAGATTGTGGCGGGATTACCGGAATCGATTGAAAGGAACCAGGAAGGCGAACCGCTGACCCTTACCTATTCAGAAAATGGCGTTAAAAAACAGGAGACCTTTGACCTGGTTGTTATTCTGACAAAACCGAAGATTTCTCCTGAACTCCAGCTGCTAAGCAAAAAGCTCGAACAAGAGATTGTATGATTTGCCTTGACCTATAACTAAAAGCGTCGTCCTCCGCCCCGTTGTCCTCCGCCATGCCCCGGTCCGCCACGCCCTGGTCCTCCAAATCTTGCGCCACCTCGGCGACCTTCAGCGCGAGGGCGGGCCTCATTGACATTAAGATTTCGCCCTTTCAGGTCCTTCCCATTCAAACCTTCGATTGCAGACTGTGCTTCAGCTTTAGCGGGCATCTCCACAAATCCAAATCCTTTTGATCTGCCAGTGTAATTGTCTTTTATAACCTTGACGGTGTCGACCTCTCCAAAGACCTCAAAAGCCTCTTTTAAATCCGCTTCGGTCACCTCATACGATAGATTACCTACGTAGATATTCATTCTGATCTCCTTCTAATTACAGAAAATTTACAGGTTAAATTTATTTATTTGATCTTGACATCAAAATGCTAAGGGCACTCCATCATAAATTCATGGAATATTATTGATATCCGTCTTTCTAATCTGTAAATGTCAGAAGCATGGCTTATGAAAGGTTTCATTACAACTAATTCAATATTATTCATCATCCTTGGAAAAAAGGGCTTGATCGTCAAAAATCACTTCAGAAAATGAATCTGAGTTGTGTTCGAATAATTCATTCACTCTTTCGGCAATAATTTCCACACAGGAACGAATTGGGAAAAAATCATCGGATCGAAGCTCTGAAATCAAAGCCTCCGTTCCTTCGCTAATAGCCGTACGAATTATATCACCGTCGTAGGTCACCTTGTGAATAAACAAATATTTCTCATTGATGGGCTTGAAATATTCACGTTTTCGTGATTTCTGCCCAAGTACGGCAAATTCTTTGATTGAAAGACGATTTGCCTTATCATCCATCGAAATGTCATATCTTTGAAGCATGATATCCTCCATGAATCAACAAAGTCTTTTTTATACTTTGCCGTTTTAATTGCTTAATGACGAAAAAAAAGGCCTTTCCAGTAAAGGGGATGAACGTCAAGTGTATGCGGCCTAACGTTAATCAGACTGATCTGGATTCTCTTCGGGTTGTACAGTCTTTTTATCCAGTTTGCGTTGTCTTTTTTGTTCTTTCTTTTTTTTCCTTGCTAATTCTTTCTGACGTTTATTAAATTGATAATTTGATCTTGCCAATTTGTTACCTCCTTGGCCGTTATCACTAATAATGACAAAATGAGAAGATTGACGGTATCGTAAAAAGTCTGATTTTGCTCTCTCCGTGAGCAATTTTGGGATTCATAACTCGCCTGGCTAAATTTCAAAAACTCGGGCTTACGTCCTCAAACAGTTTGAAATTTTTAACGCCAGGCTCATTCCGAATCTTTCTCCAAAATTGCTCAATGTCGTTCGCAAAATGACTTTTTACGAGTTTATCAAGATTCTTTGCCCGAACTTTTTCAGGTCTAAGATCTGATGATAGCGAATCGAGCAGTATAGGTTAGAATGAAAAAAAGGGCATTCCATTGCTATTGGCAGGAGTGCCCTTTTTTTGTCAGGGACAGGAAGTTAGATTACAGTGACATTGGCTGCAGCAGGACCTTTGGGTCCTTGCTCTATGTCAAAGGAAACTCGGTCGCCTTCATTGAGGGATTTAAAACCGACTGCATTGATTGCGGAATGATGAACAAACACATCCGCTCCGTCTTCCTGCTCAATGAATCCGAACCCTTTTCGGTCGTTGAACCATTTTACAGTTCCATTGGGCATGATACATCCTCCTTTCTTTAAAATTTTCAACGTCTCATGCTGGAGGATGTCACAGTAAAATATGAATTGTTCCTTCAGAAAGAAACTGCCTCGCCAATTCCGGGCAGGGCTAAATGATCTTTTGAACACTAACTCTTTTTTATATTGAAAGCAACCTAATTATCTATTTTTTAAAAAAAAATTAACTTTCTCGCATATAAACATGTAAAAATAAACTGTTGGGATATGATTAAGGAATCAAAAAGAATAGTTTCCAGCCGGACAATGAGATATAGTTTAAGCCGCCTTCATATGGACGGCCGACGCGCTGACTTCTTATCTTTTTTCGCCAGGTACAGTTTTTGATCCGCTTTTTTTAAAAGTTGTTGATGGTTCTTAATCGATGTATCTTTGGTAGACGCCACGCCAAAGCTGATGGAAATCGGGATGGTAACTCCCCTTTTTTTCAAGGGGTACTCTGAAAGATCTTTTATGAGGCGAAATATTAGGCGTTCTGCATTTTCAGGAGAAGTTTCCGGAAGGATAATGACAAACTCATCTCCGGCAAACCGTGCCACAACATCAGTTTCACGGCACATATCAATCAATAGTTTTGCCACGTGTTTTAAAAGATCATCCCCACGATCATGCCCGTAGGTATCATTTATCGTCTTAAAATCGTCGAGATCGATAAAGACAATCGTAAGGCTGTTTTTGTATCGGACTGCACGGGTAAATTCCCTTTTCAGAACATCTTCCATTACTCTCCGGTTAAGCAGGCCTGTAAGTGGATCATGATAGGCAAGAAACTTTAATTTTTCATGTGCGACAACATTTGAAAGACAGAGAGATACCTTTACGGAAATGTGGTCGAGAAAAACCGTGTCAAGACCGGGCTGAAAACGCAATTTGGAAATATCCGCCAGGTTCAGGCTTCCGACAACCTTACCGTCAAGAGAAATAGGGCTAACGGCTATGGATTTGATATCGTATTTTTGGCCCCTGGGGAAAAGCTTGAAATAAGGTTCTAAGTCACTGTTTGCAAGTATCGGCTCCATCATGCTACCGAGAAGCTCCGCAAACAGAGTTCTGTCGATCATGTTCAGATGTTTTTTTAAATTATCAGAAGGGCCAATAGATCTGATAAGCTTTGACAACTCGCTATTTTTAATTATGGAAATCCAGACATGGGACACATCGAATTTCTCCCTGATTTCTGAAAGGAGCATATCAAAAAAATCACTGAAATTGAGTATGGAGAGAATTTTCGCCTCAACCATGTAGAATTTCTGAGCAATTTCCTCGTTTGTCTTTAATCTTTCAATAATAAATTCTAAATTATTCATGGTTTTCTAAAGGTGTTGAACTGTTCAGGAAACAGGGTTTTTTATTATTTTTGGTTCTCCTCCCAATGAGTTGGTACAAGGGGTCAAGCCCACCACACAGACGGCGGGTAAAGATTATAGGAGTCGAGTGTTTTTGCACTTAAATCGCTCCATGGAGAATCTTTTTTTAAACCGTGTAATCACGCCTGAGGCGGATAAAACTCGTGCATAAGGGTTCGTAAGGAAAGAACAGAGGCCTTTATATAAAAAACAATAGGTTAACATCATGAAGTCATGTCTTCCAGTGAAAATATCT
>Ga0114925_10002074_pt1 | contig 10137 bp, 11 predicted proteins | sample SumtaG_2_FD_87287 | JGI IMG/M metagenome (GOLD analysis project Ga0114925, IMG submission 87287) | Deep subsurface microbial communities from Indian Ocean to uncover new lineages of life (NeLLi) - Sumatra_00607 metaG | ecosystem: Environmental > Aquatic > Marine > Oceanic > Sediment | place...
GGAAAAGATGAAGAAACAGACATATGACCTGGAAGAAAGACTGCTCGAGTATTCGGTGAGAATCATAAAGATCGTTGAACAACTACCAAATACCAAAGCAGGCAACCATGTTGCGGGCCAACTGTTAAGATCGGGAACTTCAGCTTATCCAAATCATGGTGAAGCCCAGGCAGCGGAGTCCCCAAGGGACTTTATCCATAAGCTTCGTATCTCATTAAAGGAACTTAGGGAGACCCAAAGATGGCTAAAACTTATTCAGCGTGTACCACTAATTAAAAAACCTGAAATACTAAATAATATTTTAGAGGAAACAGAAGAATTAATTAAGATTTTCGTTACGAGTATCAAAACGGCTGAAAAGAAACAGAAATAGCTTCGGCATTGAATATTTGTTTTTCATTCGATGTTGGACGTTCGATGTTCGATGTTGGATGTTCATCTTTTAAAGTTCAACGTTAATCTTTCAAAACAACTTAGCGTTTATGGGGCTCATCCATGTGATCCTCTGTCTGTTTTGATAGCACTAAGGCTGGTTGCTATATGAGTATAAAGATAAACATTCACCGAAGTCAGCGTCACTTTACTAATGGTAAGGAGACCGTCGAGGTTAAGGGCAATACAGTAGGTCAGTGCCTTAATGATTTAGCTCAACAATTTCCAGGTATTGAGGCAAAATTGTTAAATAAAAAAGGTAAATTGTTCAGCCATATTGACGTATTTGTTAATCTGGAAAGTTCCTACCCAGAAGAGCTTACCAAGCCTGTTAAGGATGGAGACGAGCTTTCCATAACGCTTATGATTGGCGGGGGTTAGGGTTGATTAATTATGCCTGACCCTATCTATAGACTTACGCGCATTAAAGACTTCCTTGGATTGCGAAGAAGTACGGTTGGTATGCTTTGCATGGTCATCCTCGTGGGCATGGGCGAGAAGATGGCCGAGCGATTTCTGCCGATTTACTTAATGGCGCTTGGCGGTGGCGCTTTATCAATCGGATTCCTCAATGGTCTTGATAATCTGTTGTCTGCACTTTATTCCTTCCCAGGAGGTTATCTATCCGACCGTCTTGGCACTAAAAGGGCATTACTGGTATTCAATATAGTCGCCATGTGCGGATTCCTTGTGGTTATATTGATACCTGCATGGCAGGCTGTTTTGGTCGGGGCAGTGTTTTTCCTGTCATGGACGGCGATTTCTTTGCCTGCAACCATGGGCCTTGTGGCTAAAGTCCTGCCAATGAACAAGCGCACCATGGGGGTTTCCATGCATTCTCTCGTTCGACGTATCCCTATGGCGCTTGGACCGATTTTAGGTGGCCTGTGCATAGGGTTTTGGGGAGAACGTGATGGTGTCCGGATGGCATTTGTTGCCGCCCTTCTGTTATCCATTGTGGCAGCGGTGTTACAACAAAAGCTCATCGAAGATGATCCGCCTGAAAAAGCGGGTGACAGACCGTCTAACAAGCCTGAAAAGAATCCTTTAAGGCTCTTCCATAAAATGAGCCCATCACTCAAGCGGCTGCTTGTTTCTGATATCCTGGTCCGGTTTTGCGAACAGATTCCCTATGCCTTCGTCGTGGTATGGTGTATGAAGACGATTTCAGCGCCTGTTACGGCATTACAGTTTGGTATTTTAACAAGTATTGAAATGGCTACGGCCCTGCTTATCTATATACCGGTCGCTTATCTGGCCGATCGAGGAACCAAGAAGCCCTTCATTGTTACAACATTCATTTTTTTCACACTATTTCCATTAGTGCTTCTTTTATGCCAATCTTTTATGTGGCTGTCCCTGGCTTTTATTTTGCGGGGCCTTAAAGAGTTTGGCGAACCAACTCGAAAAGCGCTTATCATGGATCTTGCACCGGAAGATCGCAAGGCAGCCATGTTCGGGCTCTATTATCTTTTGCGTGATGTAATTGTTTCAGTAGCAGCCTTTGGCGGTGCTTTCTTATGGCAGATAGGCCCTGCCACAAACTTTTTTGTTGCGTTTTTATGCGGTCTTTTGGGCACGATCGGATTTGCCTTGTGGGGGCGTGATCTGTCAGGTGACAAATAATCTTAAAGAATTTGAGCATGTGCAACATCTCAAATGCGAAAACTGGTTAAAAGAAGCATAATAGGCGCTCGCATTGCTTTTTTTAGTCCTTTGCTTCTTTTTCAAGGTGATATCTTTTTTCACTCTTCCGACACATTTCCCAGATGATACATTGCGGCCGGAACTTACAGTACGTGCAAGGATCGGTACATGCCTCGCAGTTATCAAGGCATTCCTTGCAGTAACCGATTTCCATCTTCTGGCATTTAATATAGGATTCACGATCAGGATGGTATCTGCATTGCATCTTTAACCTATTATATCAGTTTTATGGATTCCGTTATTAATTACTCAATCCCTGAATTCCTAAATTCCTAAATCTTTTACCTTCTTACAATCCACCCTGACTTCATAATAAGGAAAACAAGGGCCATTAAAAGATATAACAATGTGTGTTGCAAAATCGTAATAATCCAGCCTATTCCATATGCTTTCCATGTTCTGCAAGTTTTTCCAGTCCACTGCGATCGAGCAGCTTAATGTTGCGTCCATCCATTTCAATCAGATTCAGCTCTGCCATTCTTGAAAAAATCCGTGATAACGTCTCCGGAATCGTACCCAAAAGACTTGCAAGCTGTCCCTTGGAAATGCTTAAGGTAATGATGTCTTTATTTTCCTGCTCGTCGGCAAGGTAAACCAGGTATGCGGCCAGACGACCCGGGACCTCTTTTAAGGAAAGGTTCTCTACCTGAACGGTAAACTCGCGGAGTCTCTTTGAAAGGACCGCTAACATGTTCATTGCCAGAGAGGGAATCCTGGTTATAAGGTCAACAAATGCTGCCCTGGGAAAAAACAGGACATGGCTTTTTGCAATGGTCTGTGCGCTTGCAGGGTAAGACCTTCCCGCATAAACGGCAACCTGGCCGAATGGTTCTCCCGGCCCGTAGATATGGAGAATCTGTTCTTTTCCTTCTAATGAGACCTTAAAAATTTTCACAAGTCCTTCAACAACCACAAAAAAGCCATCCCCTTCATCCCCGTCTGAAAAGATGATCTCGCCCTTATTGTAATGCCTATCAACAGAAATATTTTTGATTTCCTCTAAATTGCTTTCAGGAAGGCCACTGAAGCTGGGAACGCGTGATATTATATCCAGCATTTTCCTCATTAATTCTCCCATTTTTTGAAAAAATAACACCCTTTCTTGACTTAAGTCAAAGACTATCAATTAGAAATATTTTAACTTTACGGCTAACAGATGGAAGAGAGGAAAGCTTTAGCTATGAGATGGACTAAAGAGGCCCTGGCTAGGACCCCTTTCTTTGTCAGGAAACGGGTGGAAGAGGAGGCCGCCAATCGCAAGGCCGGTGAAGTGACCTTGGAACATGTTTGTACATGCCAGAAGATGTTCCTTAACCGCATGGAGGATGAGGTCAAAGGTTTTCAGGTAGAGACCTGTTTTGGCTCTACCGGTTGTACCAGCCGGGGTGTGAATTCCGATGGCTTGCCCGGGATCCATGGACTTGAGGAAGTCCCCTCGATTGTTGAGCAGTTCTTGAATCACTATAAGAACCATTGCAAAAAAGGAGAGCGTTTTGGTATCATCCTGGAGCGAACCGGAATAAAGGATTTTATTTGAAGAAAGGAAAAAAATAACAGAATTTTGACTTAGGTCAAGGAATGCAGAGATGGATTTCTATACTATAATGGCAACAAGTGGATGAAAATGGGGTTCGAGTCTGAGCCTTAAAATCATCAAAACCCAAATTTCAAGGAGGAGAATCATGTTTTGTTTTCAATGTCAGGAGACAGCCAAAAATACGGGCTGTACGGTTAAGGGAGTTTGTGGGAAACCGGAGGACCTCGCTAATCTTCACGACCTGTTGATTTACGTGTTGAGGGGTATCTCCATTTATGGCGAAAAGTCAAAAGAGTTAGGGATTGCGGATAAAAAAGCTGGCCTGTTTATTGCGCAGGGCCTTTTCTCAACCATCACGAATGTAAATTGGAAAAACGAATGGTTTGTTGATTTAATAAAGAAAGGACTGAAAGTCCGCGAAGAACTTAAGATCAAGTTCTTGGCTGCGTACAAGGAAAAGAACGGTGAGGAGTTCTCAGGGGAACTACATGATTCGGGTGTCTGGTATTCAGATGATGAAGCGGAATTTCATGAAAAGGCAAAATCCGTGGGCGTTCTTGCAACAGAAAATGAAGATGTTCGCTCGCTGAGGGAGCTTTTGATAATCGGATTAAAAGGTGTTGCCGCCTACGCCGACCACGCGGCTATCCTGGGACATCATGACAATGCCATTGATGCCTTTTTTATGGAGGCGCTGGCGTCCACTACCAGGGATTTATCTGTGGATGAAATGGTCGCAATGGTCATGAAGTGCGGAGAAGTTGCTGTTAATACAATGGCACTCCTTGATGAGGCTAACACCTCTGCCTACGGGCACCCTGAAATTACCGAAGTCAATATCGGCGTTCGCAACAATCCAGGGATCCTTATAAGCGGTCACGATCTCAAGGACATGGAGGAACTTCTGAAGCAGACAGAGGGGACTGGCGTAGATGTCTATACGCACGGCGAAATGCTGCCTGCCAATTACTATCCCGCATTCAAAAAGTATGATCATTTTGCGGGGAACTATGGCGGTTCCTGGTGGCATCAGAACAAGGAATTTGAATCCTTTAACGGGCCAATCGTACTGACTACCAATTGCCTCATTCCACTAAAAAAGGAAAACACATATCTGGACAGGCTTTTTACCACCGGAGTGGTCGGGTATCCCGGTGCAAAGCATATACCGGACAGGCCTGCGGGTGGAGTAAAAGACTTTTCCGAGGTCATAGAACGGGCAAAGAAATGCGACCCGCCCGTTGAGATTGAGACCGGCAAAATAGTCGGCGGGTTTGCGCATAACCAGGTCCTTGCGTTGGCGGATAAGGTGGTGGATGCCGTGAAATCCGGTGCAATCAAGCGCTTTATCGTTATGGCGGGCTGCGATGGGCGTCACAAGACAAGGAACTATTTTACGGAAGTTGCACAGGCACTCCCAAAGGATACGGTTATCCTGACCGCGGGCTGCGCGAAATACCGTTATAACAAGCTTGATCTTGGCGATATCGGGGGTATTCCAAGGGTGCTTGATGCGGGACAGTGCAATGATTGTTATTCACTTGTAGTTATCGCTTTGAAGTTGAAAGAGGTTTTTGAACTTGATGATATCAACGATCTCCCGATTTCTTTTGATATCGGATGGTATGAGCAAAAAGCGGTTGCAGTTCTCTTAGCTCTTCTTTTCTTGGGAGTTAAGGGGATTCGTTTAGGACCGACACTTCCGGCATTTGTATCTCCCACTGTCCTCAATGTCCTTGTGGACAAATTTGATATCAAACAGATAGGGACGGTTGAGGAAGATATTGAAGCAATGATGGCCGGAAAATAGGAAAACGTTGACAGGATCTACAGGATGATCAGGATATTAATCATGTAAATCTTGTTAATCCTGTCAAAACAATCTGTAATCTTCAATCATCAATTTTACCCCGTGAAATGCCTTTTCTTTTCTATTTCACCGGGGCATCAACCCAAAAAAAGGGAGGGAAAATACCATGAAATGTCCTGGCCAGGAAACCCAATTCTGGAAACCGGGGTCCATATTTGAGGTAAAATGCCCAAAATGCGGGCATTCGGTGGAGTTTTTCAAGGACGACCCAACCCGTAAATGCCCAAAATGCGGACACCGCTTTCTGAATCCCAGCCTCGATTTTGGCTGTGCCTCTTACTGTCAATATGCCGAACAGTGCATAGGAACCCTTTCGCCCGAACTCCTTGCACAGAAAGAGGACCTTTTAAAGGACAGGGTTTCCATTGAGATGAAGCGGTATTTCAAGCAGGATTTTAAGAGGGTCGGACATGCCATACGGGTAGCCAGATATGCCGAGCAGATCGGGAGGGAGGAAGGCGGCAACTTAGCCGTTATCCTGTGCGCTGCATATTTGCATGACATCGGGGTAAAGGAAGCCGAGCGAAAACACCAGAGTACTGCCGCTAAGTACCAGGAGGAGGAAGGTCCGCCCATAGCAAGAGAAATCCTGAACAGGCTTGGGGCAAAGGAAGAGTTGATCGATGAGGTCTGTAATATTGTCAGTCATCACCATCATCCTAAGGAAGAAGAGACCATCAACTTCAAGAGCCTGTACGATGCCGATCTGATTACGAACTTAGAAGAAAAGCACAAGAAGAGCCCAATCGATTCTAAAAAGTTAACGGGTGTTATTGAAAAGTCCTTTCTGACCGAGAGCGGAAGAAAATTGGCTAAGAGGGTACTTCTGTATCAGGATTGATATGACAACGAAAGATATAAGTGAAAAAAGATATCCCATAGGGCGGAATAAAGCTGTAGGACAGGCGAGACGCCTGTCCTACGATATTTTCAATCCTATGGTTTTTAGGCGAAATGCTTATCCCATGGCCATACAGCTATACAATATAAATAGGAGAAAGTAATGAAAGTAATGCGAAAAATAATTAAAATCGACGAAGAACTCTGCGACGGGTGCGGAGAGTGTGTTCCCGGCTGTGCCGAAGGGGCCCTACAGATAATAGACGGCAAGGCCCGCCTCGTGTCCGAGAGTTACTGTGACGGTTTGGGGGCCTGTTTAGGCGAGTGCCCGAACGGGGCCATTACTATGGTGGAACGGGAAGCCGAGGACTTTGATGAGGAAGCCGTAGAGACATACCTGAAAGAAAAGGCTGAAAAACCGGTTGATATACCTTTGGCCTGCGGCTGTCCCTCCACCCAGGTACAGACTTTTGTTCCTTCAGTTTCCAACCTCTCTCACTGGCCGGTGCAGATCAATCTAATCCCACCAATTGCTCCTTTTCTTAAAGGGGCGGATCTTTTGGTGGCCGCAGACTGCACGCTTGCAGCATATCCAAATTTTCACCAGGATTTTCTTAATGGAAAGGTCCTAATGATCGGATGTCCAAAATTCGATGATGTTGAGGAATACATACAAAAGTTCACCGAAATCTTCAGGCTCGCCGATATTAAGACCATCACTGCCATTGTCATGGAAGTGCCTTGCTGTTCGGGCTTGCCTGTTATCATCAAAAGGGCTATGATGGATGCCGGTAAAGAAATACCTATTGAAGAAATAGTCATTAGTACAAGAGGAGAAATTCTTAAAAAAGAGGGAAAAAATGATTGATAGACCAAGAGGAGCTTTTGTCCAGAGGGACAAGGAGACATATGCTGTTGTTCCCAGAACACCAATGGGTTTGGTAACGCCTGATATCCTGGAAAATATAGCTAAAGTGGCGCGCAAATATAAAATACCTGTTATTAAAATCACATCAGCCCAGCGGATGGCATTAGTAGGGATAAAACCAGAACTTGTTGAACAGATATGGCAGGAACTTGGCATGGATGTGGGACCCGCTGTGGAACTTTGCGTGCATTATGTGCAGGCCTGCCCGGGCAATTTGCTATGCAAGTTCGGTGTCCAGGACTCCCTGGGGCTTGCCGGCAAGTTAGAGAAGATTTTAGTAGGTATGGAGCTGCCTGCCAAGGCCAAGATCGGAGTTTCGGGTTGTCCTATGACCTGCGGTGAAAGCTATGTGCGAGACTTTGGCGCATTGGGCAAAAAGTCAGGATGGACCGTTATTTTCGGTGGAAATTCAGGCGGTCATCCCCGTATCGGCGATGTGATTGCAGAAAATTTAACTGAAGAAGAAGTAGTTGAACTGGCCAAAAGGTGTTTTGAGTATTATAGCGCTAACGCCAAGAAAAGAAAAAGGACTGCACGTTTCATCGAACGTATTGGTATCGAGGAATTTAAAAAGGCGGTTCTATAAAAACGCAACAAAAAAAGGAGGCATTGAATTATGGATTTGAAAGGTAGCAAGACAGAGAAGAATTTGTTAACCGCATTTGCAGGCGAATCACAGGCAAGGAACCGATACACCTATTTTGCCAGCCAGGCGAAAAAGGACGGTTTCGAGCAAATCGCTTCCATCTTTGAAGAGACTGCTAACCAAGAAAAGGAACATGCTAAGAGGCTTTTCAAGTTTCTGGAAGGTGGTGAGGTTGAGGTGACAGCGGCTTTTCCAGCCGGTATAATTGGGACCACCCTGGAAAATCTTAAGGCCTCTGCTGCAGGAGAAAACTTCGAACACAACGAGATGTATCCTGAGTTTGCAAAGACAGCAAGGGAAGAAGGGTTTGAGATCATTGCTGCTGTTTTTGACGCAATAGCAGTGGCAGAGAAGCAGCATGAAAAGCGGTACAATGACCTTGTTGCAAATATTGAAGCGGACCAAGTGTTCAAGATAGATATAGATGTTGTGTGGCGTTGCAGAAATTGCGGATATCTTCACACTGGAAAAGAGGCCCCGGAGGTATGTCCTGCCTGTGCTCATCCACAGGCACATTTCGAGTTGTTGAGTGAAAATTACTAAGTTGGGACGCAGATGAACGCAGATTTTATAATTAGATGAACTACCCTGCCGCAGAGCAACTGGGTATCTACAAAGGCATTGAATGCTCCAAGGGACGGGGAATACAACCCTTGTCCGCCTATCTCTGGCGGATTAATCTTTAACAGGGAGGGATAAAATGGCGGAAAAATTAGAAATTTATAAGTGCGAAGTATGTGGTAACATTGTAGAGGTGTTGCATGGTGGTAAGGGGGAACTGGTCTGCTGCGGCAAGCCCATGAAACTCTATAAGGAAAATACCGTTGATGCGGCTAAGGAAAAGCATGTGCCTGTGGTGGAAAAAACCGTTGATGGTTTCAAGGTGAAGGTTGGCGACGTTGCTCACCCAATGGAAGAAAAACACTACATCGAATGGGTGGAAATTATTGCTGACGGAAAAGCATACCGCCAGTTTCTGAATCCTGGAGAAGCACCAGAAGCTACATTTAATATAGATGCTGATCAAGTCACAGCCCGTGAGTATTGTACCCTTCATGGCCTGTGGAAAGGATAAGGAGGTGTGCCCATGTCAGAAAAAAATACAGGGTGAGGGCTGAGTGTCCACAATGTGCTTGCGGCACGGTCAGTCATTTAAGCCCTGAGACCTTGCGCGAAAAGTTTATTGGTGATGAAAAAGAAATCGATATCCTCTGTCCTCTTTGTGCCACAAAGCATAAGGCAAAGCTGGAGGAAGTAGAGGAAGAATAGGTCATTCAGAGAAGAGGCTATTATGAAGAGATCCTATATTTCTATTTTTTGTTCCCTAATGACTCTGTTACTCATGGTAGGCACTGCTTTTGCGGAAGAGGGGGAAGTCTGTATCAAGTGCCATAGGGCGGTTACTCCTTTACTGGTCAAAGACTGGCATAGTAGTGAACATAGCGATAATGATGTTACTTGTTCAACTTGCCATGGATCTGATCATAAAAGCCGTAAGACTGTCAACCTGGCCAAGATGCCCACAGAGGAGACCTGTGCCGACTGTCATGAGGAACAATTTGATCAGTTTTCTAAAGGAAAGCATAGATTCGGATGGATATCAATGAATGCCCTTCCCGTTACTCATATGGAACCTGATGAACTGATGGAAGGGGGAAAAGGCTGCGGCGGATGTCACAGTATGGGTATAAAATCTGAGGCCCAGAGGAAGGAATTGCGAGACAAAGGTTATACTTATAGGACCAACTCCTGTGATGAATGTCATACAAGGCATACCTTCTCTAAAAAAGAGGCGCAGGATCCCAAGGCATGTCAAATGTGCCATATGGGGTTTGATCATCCCCAGTGGGAGATGTACGAAAGCTCCAAACACGGAGAAAGATATAAAATGAAAGAGATGGGCAGGTTACCAAAAGATGCTGCAGCCCCTACCTGTCAATTCTGTCATCTACCAAACGGAACCCATACCAACAAAGTTGCCTGGGGATTTTTCGGGGTTAGGCTCCCTCTTCCTAAAGATAGACAATGGGCTGAGGACCGGACAACAATCCTTAAAGCGCTTGGTATATTAGATCCTAAGGGAAAACCTACTGCCAGGTTGGATATCGTCAAGGCCGCTGATATGGCCAGGTTAACTGAAAATGACTGGAAGATCGAGCGGGAAAAGATGATCAAGA
>Ga0114925_10002075_pt1 | contig 10135 bp, 2 predicted proteins | sample SumtaG_2_FD_87287 | JGI IMG/M metagenome (GOLD analysis project Ga0114925, IMG submission 87287) | Deep subsurface microbial communities from Indian Ocean to uncover new lineages of life (NeLLi) - Sumatra_00607 metaG | ecosystem: Environmental > Aquatic > Marine > Oceanic > Sediment | place...
AGAGGACAAAATCGTTGGGAAAGATTACGAGCATTTAATTGTTGTTGAAAATTTACATAAGACTTACTTATTGGGAACTACAGCTGTAGCAGCACTACGAGGTATAGATTTAACAATAGATACAGGTGACTTTATTGATATTATGGGCCCTTCTGGCTCGGGAAAGACGACATTATTAAATCTAATTGGTGGTCTTGATACTCCTACAAGGGGAAAAATATTTCTTGAGGGTAGAAATATCTCAATGCTTAATGATAATGATTTAGCTGAAATTAGAAGAGAAAGAATAGGTTTTGTTTTTCAGTTTTATAACCTACTCCCCCAAATGACTGCTATGGAAAATTTGATGGTTCCACTTCATTTTTCGGGTAATTTGAGTCGTCGAGGAAAAAGAAAAAGAGCAATGGATCTTTTAAGATTAGTTGGTCTAGATGAAAGAGCACATCATACACCCTCAGAACTAAGTGGTGGAGAACAACAGAGAGTTGCTATAGCAAGAGCTTTTGCTAATGATCCGAGTGTAGTAATTCTTGATGAGGTCACTGGAGATCTTGATAGTAAGACAGGGATCATGATTTTAAATCTCCTTAGAGATTTAAATAAAAGAGGTGCTACCTTCATTGCTGTAAGTCATGACGCAGCAGTTTCAGAATTTGCAAATAAAGTACTTCATATGAGGGACGGGAAATTAACAACTGAGGGTGAAATTGGGGGATTAAAGGAAACTAAGATTATGGAAATTACAAGAAAACGGGAAACTGAGATTAATAAAGAAAAATGTAAGAGTAAAATCTTTCAATATCTCTTCTCAAATCAAGGAAAAACCGAATTAAAGGTGAGTGAAATTAAGTCATACATCCCTAACGGTATAATCAACAATTTACCTGAGCATTTTGAGGATATTTTGCAAGAATTGATATATGATAATAATCTCAGTGCTAAAATTGATGGAGAATTATTAATCTTACAGTAAAAACAGTTTTATATTTTTCAATAAAAAAATAAAAGAAAAAATACCCCATGGTCCATCTTAAATTAATATTAAAATATGCATTTTTAGATCTTAAAAAGCAAAAAATCAGAACACTACTAGCAATAATTGGATTACTCATTTCCGTTGGGTTGCTTACTGTAATTTTATTTCTAAATGATTCAATTTCTTCTAGTTATGTAGATTATCTCACAATCGAGGCGGGCAACCAGGATGCTGTAATTACAGTGAGGCACTTTACAGGAGAACCAGAAGACAGATCATCTTACTTTGAATTTGATCGAATTATAAATACAATTAAAAACGTATCAACAAGAATTAAAAATAATATTCCAAGAATGGATATATCTGGAACAGTAAATGTATCTAAGGGTTTCAATACAACTGAATTAACGGGGGAAGAAGAATGGAGCGTAATTTCAGCAGTTAATTTTAGTCTTGAGAATGACATAAAATTTGGCTCTTTTATCAATCCTGATAATAACGACCTTCTTAATTTAGAGGAATTACCCTTAAATCGTTGCGCAATCTATTATGGATTTAATAATATTATACGGTATGCGGTAAATGATACTATTGAAATCAAAATGCGATTAAGACATGGAAATGTCACTTATACAGTTACAAAAAACCTTACGATAGATGCCATATTCGATTTTAATCTGAAATGGCCAAATGAATATCGAAACAGACACCTCATTGTAGTTGATATTAACACATTATATCAATATTTTGGATATGAAGAGTTTAATAGGCGGTGTAGTCAATTAATACTTACATTCAAAGAGGGTAGCAGCATCTATGATATTAGGGATTTGGAAGGTACCAAATCGATTGTTAAAGATATCGCAAGTGATATTCAGGTAGCTATTGGGATTAAGGAGTATAGTATTGATTTACCAAAATTACGAGTTTTAGGATGGGCAGAGTTTGTGAGTGTAATAATCGTTATTGTTTTCATTTTTGTATCTATTGTTGCAATGCTCATCTCGGGAGTTTTAATTAATGGAATCTTAAAAACATCAGTAGAAGAGAAAATAAGAGAATATGGTATATTCCGGACTTTAGGTGCTAATAAAAAATATAGCCTAGCAATTGTCCTAATGCAGGGATTTTTGTTATGCAATTTAGGAACAATATCAGGGATAGTTGTGGCAGATTTGATATCTAGGTTTGTAATAATACCATTTGCAAATACAGTAGTATCAACATCCGCAATAGGTTTTACTAGAATATCATTTTCATTTAGTTTAAGTTCAATATTAATATCTTACGCAATGGGAATAGGTGTTGGAATGATTGTGAGCATATCTCCAGCCTTAAAAGCAATGCGACTTCAACTAATTGAATCAATTCACCCGTATCGCCATGAAGATACGTTGTATCGTTTACAAAAAAGAAGTTCAATTAACTATAGAATAATTCTTGTTGGTATTATTTTGGCAATAAATGGTGGTTTTGTTTTTTATTTCATTCCGAGGTTATTAATTTCTAATGATTCAACTCTATTTGCAGGAGTATTAATCGTTGTTTTATTACTATTTAATATAGGTTTGACTTTAGCTGGCCTAGGTTTGATACCAATTGTTCTAAGATTTGTGATACAAATCTTTAGACCTCTTGCAAGGAGGTTACATAATGTAATTAAGATTTTCGTGTTTCGATATCAGAGAAGAAATTCAAGTACAGTAATGATTTTTGCGTTATCTTTTTCTTTTGTAATTTTTACATCTACTTTAATAAATACTCTTTCAGCACAATCAGCAGCAAATACTCAATTAACATATGGTTCAGATTTAGTTATAGAAACCTCCGGTTGGGAAGAACCTGACGAATCATATACGGGAGGATTAGGGGGAGGTCCTTTTTTTCCTTTGTCTATCAATGATGGAAATTTAAGAACTAATAATCTACAAATTCAACAAATTTCTATAAATATTGATAAAGTTATGACAATAGAATTAGAGGAACAATTACTTTCAATTGATGGAATTGAAAAAGTGTCTTCTGTTATCGCAAAACCTTATCAGTTAACTCAAATCTATTCTGAAACTGATAAAGAGTTCAGTGCGGAAATAGAAGATTATACTGCAAGTCAAGAAATTACCCTTATTGGAATTGATGAGGAATATCTATATACTGTTAAAAGACAATATATTGAAATGACTTCAGGAAGTGTAGAAAGTGCATTTAGTAATTTATTTAATGATGAAGATGAGTATACCTGCATTATTTCTGAAGCGATATCAACCGGATTTAATTTCCGTATAAGAGATTCAATTAGAATAGTAATACGCAGAGGAGATGAATTAGAAGTTTATCTGTTTAAGATTGTTGGGATTGCTAAAAGTATTCCAGGATTTCCATTTGAATTTGGGGTAACGAGTATGCAAGGAATAATGAGTGGTGTTTTAATTTCCCAGAACACATATCTACAAGTTTTAGATATTCCCCCAATACCATATGTTGATAGAATATTTATTAAATTACGAGAAGATGGTATTGTGTCTCCTTATTATATTGAGAGAGTTATTAATGAGTTTTATAGAACGGACTATAATTATAATTTGTATAATCTCGAAAGATTAATAATTCAACAACAATCTGCTTTTTTTATAATAGATACTTTATTTACCTTGATCGCGATGACTACTGTATTTATTTGTATTTTTGGATTGCTTTCTTCATCCTATTCAACAATAATTGAAAGGAAAAAGGAAATTGGTATTATAAGAACTTTAGGGTTAAAAGGGAGAGAAATAAATCGTCTATTCATAATTGAATCATTAATAATAATGTTAAGTAGTGGAACGATAGGGATAATTGTTGGATGGCTTTCTGCATGGATAGTAACCTCAAATTTAAGCGTATTAACGGGTGAGCCAAACGTAATATATGTTCCGTGGTTTAATATACTTTTAATATATTTTATTTCAATATTTATAATACTAATAGGAATGAAATTACTTTTACGTAAAGTCCGAAAAAAGAAAATAATAGATATCTATAGAGAGACGATGTGAGGTTATGTTAACCATGAAAACATTAAACAAATCAATCAAAATTCTTTTAATTCTCATAATCCTCATTATTCCCATATATTTCAATATTAATTTAATAAAGTTGAAGTCTAAAGGATTAAATGAAGATAAAAATGATTTCTTAAGATCTACGGATATTGCTGGAACAGATCTTTATGCTGAGCAAATTGAAGTATATGTAGCGGGAAATAAATCTATCATCAAGCAATCCCTCTTTTCAAATGATACAAATATTTTTTCTCAATTTGATTTAAATGATCCTGCTTTCTATAAATGTAATGTATTAATTAGTGCTTCAAATACTCTCAAACCAGATATATTCCCAATTCCTTTAACAGAAAGTATGATCCCTGATCAGTTTGCTTCAGGATTCAATAGATTTGTAGGTTTCTTATATTATGATGATGAAATTATTTCAAGTGATGCAAATTCAAAAGCTGAAAGGGCATTAGAGATTATTCGAAGGAAATTTCAAATTGATCTTATCATGGTTAATGTATCTGAACCCAATTTTTTTCCTTTTGTAGGAGATTATCCTGATTGGGCTCTTTTACTTAATGAACTTACTAATAATCTACCAATGGATGGATACTGGAAAGCCTTAGATCTTTCTCGCTTAACTAGTGAGGAATATTTCAATAATCACCATTTATCCTCTACATTTATAATTTTAAATTCTTTAGACTTTTTCGAAGGTGATTTCGAGATTACTACTTCTCAATTAGACTTTAGTATTAATTCCCTTGATTTATCTTTCTTGGAGAATATAGAAAATAATGAACTCATTGAGCAATTTAATAATATTATAGAAAATTATGGTGGGATACTCAATGCTACTATTTCAGAGGATGAATTGGAGCAGTTTTTTGAAATTCTAAGTTCATTTACTTTATTGAATAATTCTCATTATACTAATTTAGTAATACAGTATGAGGGATTGCCTGAGGGAATATCTAAAATAAAGGAAAATCAGTATGAGTTTGATCTATGGGATGCTATTGGTTATCACAGTGAACCTCTTGCACCCAGTGAGAAAATTTATATTGCTCTTGTAGGTGCTTTTATGACAGATATTGAGATTAATATATTATGTACTGAAATAATAGACACAACCCCGGTTAATTTCGAGTTTTATGATTATCTTTTGGAGCAAATCGGACTAATTTTTTATCTTGCTGGTATTGAATTCGACATACAAGCGCTTAAAGATTATTCATTTGAACTCTTTTGGGTAAATGAAGAGGGATTCAAGACTACTCATGTTAAACCTGTTAATATAGATGATCCTAGAGATATAGTTAATTTACTCCAACAGTTAGGATTTAAAGGTTTTTCTTATATTCCTACTGGTATCGTAAATCCTTTTGAAGATTTTACAATTACCTATAATATTTCTAAATCAGAACCCAATTTATTACTTAGGAAAGAACTTGTTGGTGGTAATGCTTCCTATGGATCATATCGAGATTTTTCGTACTGTATAACAGCTGAAAATGTAGGAAATACTACTGCTTTGGGATATCCAACCCCAATTCCCCTAGAGCTTAACGATTTCTTTTTACTTTTAACATTAGGTAGTCAACCATTAGCAGATGAATTTAAAAATGTACTTTGGGATGTAATTCGCATTGAATACCCTAATCAATATAATTCCTTAGAGGATTTTTTTAACTTTGATGAAGATCCCCTTATTTTTTATTTTGATTCTCTAGGTACGGGAGTTTATGATATCTTTTTTCCAGATATATTGAATTTTACTAATTTTTGGCCTTACAACAATAAAATAGAGAACGTTATTGATATAATTGTGGTAGGTTATCCACAAATAATTAGTACCTTAGCATTATTAGGTGTATCTACTGAAGACCTTAGGAATGTATTTACTAATAATTATAGTGTATGGAATGATGAAAACTGGAAAATAGATCCAGGAAATAATATTTCTTACTATCTCCACAATATTTCAATCAGCGAAATAGATTCTTTTACTCCAATATTTTCTAATAATTTTACCATAGGAACTGACCCTCAGACTCCGGAGATAATTTATGGAACATCAATCAATGGAACTATCCCCGAAATGGCACTTTCGATGGATACAGAAAATTGGGTTATAGAATCAGTTGAACGGTTTTTAGATCAAAGGATTGAATTAAATTTCGTTTTTAGAAATGATACTTTTCTGGATTTAAAGAAGGATCCGTTAGAAATGGTTTCAATTATTATTAATTTTAGTACCCCAGAATCGTTAGATTCGTTAGATTTTGAAATATATAATTTTGAGCTTGAGCAATTTGAAAATATGGCACCATATTTAACGTCTATTGAGAATAACTCATGGAAATTCTCATTTGTTAACAACAATAATAACTTAGATTGGTTATTCTATCCATTAGAACAAGACAATCATACTATGCTTTTCAAACTTAGAGGAATTGATTCTGATAATTTTAATATATCTATTAATGACCTTGATGTAGAATTTTTAACACGTGATATAAATATTAATGAAGATTCAGGTTCAAGAGTTGTTTACGGCTCAAGTACGGGTAATGTTCAATATGAAAGAAGATCTAATTCGATATCATTGAGTAATTATGATATGGCATCAATTATCTTCACTTCTTCTCTAGATAGTTATAGTTCAAAAGAAGGAGATCTTAATAATTATTATCTTAATCTCATGAATATTGGTTCTAGCTCTGCAGAGAATATTTCAATATCTTTAAAAATTCCAGGGATAATAGGAAATACAGGCAATTTCACTCTTGAAAATAGTAATTTAACACATTTTATATCAAAGCTGGAGCCATTCGAAAATAAAACAATTAATTTTTCTTTTTATGTACCAAATACAAGAAGCATAAGTGAAATATCAATAACATATAATAACCCCAAAAACGTTCAAGGAGGAAATTCTTCCGAAATTATTACACTAACCAATGAAGTTTATGTATCAGCACCACTAGATTATGAGAATAAGTTTCCTTTTGTAAGATTATTAGAAATCAAATGTGATTATGACAATACCTTGCTAAATCAAAGTTTGTTTAACTTGACTTATAATCTAAAAAGTTTTAACCCTAATGGAATTAAAACTCCCGATATTAACATATCTATAGATGACCAAATCGGAGATCTTAGTAGAGTAGATACTAATGACTTATATTTTGAAGGTTTAGAATTTAATGAAACAATTACATTCAATATAACAATTCGTAAAAATGGATGGAGAGGATACTATTATCCTGCAATTAATTATATTGAAAGTTCAGAAGCTAAAACTATTCAAATCTTAAGCTCCTCATCAAGTATCCTAGGAGTAATTAACTTCTCAATAACAAAATATGTAGATAAAGAGCATATTAGAATTGGGGAAGAAATAACTGTATTCATCGAAGTCAAAAATACAGGTACCTTAATAGTAGAAGATATCGCGATCAGAGATACAATTAGTTATTCCCAATCAGATTTTATGCTAATTAGCGGTAAATTGATTAATTTTATAAATAACTTAGAACCTGGAGAAATCGTCTCAATAAATTATACAATTCGAGCAAGGAAACAAGGTATAGTCACTTTAAAACCAGCTTTCCTTGAATTTTATTATTTACATAAATTGGAGATTTTTTCTAATAATGTTTTCATCAAAATCAACTCATCTCCATTTGATCTATCTGTCTATGTTATAGTTGCTGGAATTGTGGCTATCACTATTCTTTTAATCTACTTTATACAAAATTCTAGATATAAAAAGAATAAAGACGTGTTAGAAAGGAGAGAAAGGCTTATATTAAAGATGGATTCAAGAGAAGCAATTATGCGTAAAAAAACCACCTTAAGAGACCAATTAAGAATTTTATCGAGATCTACCAAAGAAAAAAATGATGAGGGGAGGAAATCATGATGCCAAATAAACGATCGAAAGTACTACTTATAGTTCTTAGTCTATTAATCACATTTTTCTACTCTAACTTATCGGTTTTTCAATTATCTCAAAGTTCTTCTAATACTTCAGAATTTGGTTTTAAAAATGATTATATTTCATCCTCAAGTAATTTTCAAAAAGAAATTATTGTGTACTTCAATAAATCTACATACAATAATTCTGTCATTTCAAAATTTAATTATTATGGAGGAACAATTCACGATGAATGGAATAATTTATTTTCTTCTTTTTCTGGCTTTGCGGGGATTATTCCTTTAGAGCAAAATAAGACACTATTTCAAAATGAATTCCTTGATGCCCAAATAGAAAATGATGAGATTTTGGAAACTTTAATGAATTATGCTTCAATTCAAACAGGAGCAATTAATTCTAGTTGGTTTTTAAATGGATATAAAGGGGAAACTAATTGTTCTATTGCCGTGTTAGATACAGGGATTAATCCAACTCATAGCTTTTTTCCAAATGGATATGACTCTACTGATCTCAGAGGAGATATTGTTGGTTGGGATAATTTAATCAACTTTAATCCTATATCTGATGAAAATGGTCATGGGACATATATATCTTCAATAATTTCTGGTACTGGTAATTATGAATATAATTCAACTAATCCTATATCGTTAAAAATTAACGGAAACTATTCTCATACAGAGCTGTTTGAAGAATCATCTCCTGCGAAAAATTATAGTCTAAAAATTTTTTCATTTAATGCTAGCAATCCTGGTTCAGAGATTTTGGTAAATTCGTCATGGAATTTGCATAGCAGTGGAATAGATGATCTATGGTTCGAATTGTATTATGAAAATAATTTAGTAGGATATTCTCATAACTTAAACACAGATGTAAATTATATTATAAATTATACAATTCCTCAAAATGACATTGGAATTTATGATTTATTTATAAAATACCACAAACAATTACAAAAAATCCCGGTATTTTCGTTTAAGGCCTCAACACGCTATTATCCTGAATTCTTTATCAAAGACTATAGATACAACACTGGAATAGCAAATGGAACAAAGATAGTATCCTATAAAATTCTTAATCAGTCTGGAATCGGATATTCTTCAGATTTAATCTCTGCTTTAGCTCATGTTATTAAAAATAGAACTGCATATCATATTATTAGTGTTTGTTTGAGTATCGGTACAATAGGGGATGATGTGGGGGCAATTAATAATGCAATAAATGAGGTTATTAAAAATGGTGTTTTGGTTGTTATTGCTGCAGGAAATTCAGGGATTGAAACATCGGAAGCTTTGAATAAATTAGCAACAAACAAAAATGCAATTGTAGTTGGAGCAATAAATGACAAAGATCAAATTGCTTCTTTTAGTAGCATGGGGAAAATAGCAGGAAATACTCTTAAACCTGATATTGTTGCTCCTGGGGGTAGTCAATTATCTGGACACCGAACTATAAACTCTGCTGGTGAAGAATCAAATGAAATAACAACAGGTTATGGTACTTCTATTGCTGCAGCTATAGTATCAGGAGCAATAAATTTACTAATTGAGGCTAAATGGGTAAATTGGAATCAATGGAATCAAATTAACATTTCTGAATCTGTTAAATATCTGAAAGCAATCTTATTAATGACTGCTTCAGAAACGGGTATACTAAGAGAGGATGACCCAAATACTATAGAGGATGAGAGTACTTATTCTCCAACAACCTCTTTTGCTCCTTTTACTTATGGTTTAAAAGATATTCATGAAGGATATGGAAGAGTAAATATTCAAGCTGCTATTGATGCAATTTCTAAAACTTTTGAAGTTAATTCTTCTGTTAACGGGAATTTGATGAGTTCTCAAGAAGACCCAAGGGGTTCTCACGTGTTTGCTCGTGAAATAGAACTAATTGAAGGTTACCAGTATCTATTTAATCTCTCTGATGTAGATGCAGTAGCTGATTTTGATATGTATTTGTTTTCAAATACATCAAATCAATATGGAGAACCCATTTTACTAGAGTCTTCAAGAAAATGGTATGGGGATTATGACTATTTTTACTTTACTCCAAAAAATAATCAAACAAACTGTATCCTCACGATAAAAGCAATTGAAGGAAATTCTCAATTCTCTTTGGATGTTTCAGTGGTTGAAAATCTTTTTAAACCTGAATTAAGAATTCCAGAAATTTATTATTTTG
>Ga0114925_10002077_pt1 | contig 10129 bp, 9 predicted proteins | sample SumtaG_2_FD_87287 | JGI IMG/M metagenome (GOLD analysis project Ga0114925, IMG submission 87287) | Deep subsurface microbial communities from Indian Ocean to uncover new lineages of life (NeLLi) - Sumatra_00607 metaG | ecosystem: Environmental > Aquatic > Marine > Oceanic > Sediment | place...
AGCCTCTTTTTTGGGGGTGAGTCTTGAGGAGATTATCTTTACAAGTGGAGGAACAGAAAGTAATAACTTTGCCCTAAAAGGTGCCGCCTATGCCAATCAGTATAAAGGAAATCATATTATCACCCTATCTATTGAACATCATTCGGTAATTGAGACCTGTAAGTTTTTAGAAAAAATGGGCTTTAATGTAAGTTATCTTCCTGTAGATAAAGATGGATTAGTTAGTCCAGCGGATATAAAAAAGGCAATCGATGATAGGACTATTCTTATTTCTGTTATGCATGCCAACAATGAGATAGGGACAATTGAACCAATAGTTGAAATAGGTAAGATTGCGAGAGAACGAGATATATATTTTCATACAGACGCTGTCCAAACCTTTGGCCATCTTCCCGTAAATGCAGATGATTTTAATATAGACCTACTCAGTATATCTGCCCATAAATTATATGGCCCTAAGGGGGTGGGAGCACTCTATATAAGAAAAGGCACAAGAATGGTTTCATTTATGCACGGAGGTGAGCAGGAGAGAAGACGCAGGGCATCCACAGAAAATGTTCCAGCCATTGTAGGCTTTGGTAAGGCAGTAGAGATTGCTCAAGGTAGGATGAATGAAGAGATAAGGATATTGACTGCTTTGAGAGATAAATTAGTAAAGGGTATCTTAGAGAAGATAGACCATGTCCGCTTGAATGGTCACTCTATAAAAAGACTTCCTAATAATATCAATATATCCATTGAATTTATAGAGGGAAAATCAATGCTTCTTAATTTAGATATGGAAGGAATTGCTGCTTCTACAAGTTCTGCTTGTAGTTCATCGAGCTTAGAACCATCGCATGTTTTGCTGGCATTAGGGCTATCACCCGAATTAACCCAAGGCTCTTTACGGTTTACTCTTGGTAGATATACCAGGGAAGAGGATATCGATTATGTTTTGGAAGTATTACCAAAGATCGTAGATAAACTTCGTTCTATGGCACGTCTTTAAAAAGTAATACCGTTATAGTAGTATTTTATAGTGGTGAGGAAGTTCTCTGTGGAGGGATGATAATCTGAGGGATGATAATCTGAGGGATGATAATCTGAGGGATGATAATCTGAGGGATGATAATCTAAAGAAGAACAATGGACAATTCAAAATTAGTACAAAAAATCCAACAACTTAAAAACCAGAGAAATGCAATTATCTTAGCACATAATTACCAGATAGGCGAAGTACAGGATGTAGCTGATTATATTGGCGATTCTTTAAGTTTAAGCAGAACTGCCAGCAAGACCGATGCCGATGTCATTGTTTTTTGTGGAGTTCACTTTATGGCTGAGACCGCATCTATCCTTTGCCCGGAAAAGAAAGTCCTTATACCTGAAATAAATGCTGGATGCCCTATGGCAGATATGATTACTAAAGAGGGATTAAAAGCTTTAAAAAGAGAACATCCACAAGCAGCGGTAGTGAGCTATATTAATACTAGTGCTGAGGTTAAAGCAGAGACTGATATTTGTTGTACCTCTGCAAATGCCGTTAAAGTAGTAGAATCATTAAAAGAAGCTAAAGAAATTATCTTTGTCCCTGATAAATATTTGTCTCATTATGTATTTACAAAAATTAATCGTAATTTTATTCCCTGGAATGGTTACTGCCCTACCCATGTTAGAATTCTGCCTGAAGATATCTTGAGACAAAAGAAATCTCACCCTAAAGCAAAGGTTATTGTTCATCCTGAATGCACACCCCCAGTCATTCAACTTGCTGATAAAGTCCTCTCTACAGAGGGAATATGTAAATATGCCGGAGCATCCAAAACCTCTGAGATAATTGTGGGTACAGAGATAGGAATACTACATAGATTGCAAAAAGAGAACCCTGAAAAGAAATTCTATCCTGCTTCTCTACATGCTATATGTCCAAATATGAAGTTCACCGGCTTAGAGAATGTATTATGGTCACTAGAAGATATGGAGTACGAAGTCGAAGTCCCTGAAAATATTCAGGTTAGAGCAAAGAGAGCAGTGGATAGAATGTTAGTAACTTGTGGAGGAGATTGATCTAACGCTTCAGGCTTTGGATAAAATCGCAAGGACGAAGCTTGATTGACCATAATCACAATTTACTTGACATATTATCAGTTAATAGCTTATTTTAGTAGGAAATAATTGGGGCTTGTAGGCGAAAGCTGTACCCCGCATAGCACAATCAATTAAATAAAATTGGAAGAGGCATATATTATGAAACTTTATGAATTCCAGGGGAAGCTCCTTTTTGAAAAATATGGTATTCCTGTCAACAAAGGCATTGTTGTTGATAATCCAGATGCTGCTTTAGAGGCTTCAAAGCAGTTAGGGAACAATGTAGTCATTAAGGCACAGGTACTGGTTGGAGGGAGGGGCAAAGCAGGGGGAATTAAAATTGCGAGATCCCCTGAAAATGCTCGAAAATATGCGCAAGAAGTTCTCTCAATGAAAATAAAATCCATTCCAGTAAAAAAGATTTTGGTCAGCCAGGCAGTAGATATTTCAAACGAGTATTATATCGGATTAACCATAGACAGATCCTTAAAAAAGATCGTTCTCATTGCAAGCCCAGCTGGTGGCGTTGATATTGAGGAGTTAGCGGTAGAAAATCCGGAAAAAATCTATACGCTGCCAATAAATCCGTTGTCAGGCATCGACGGAAAAAAAGTTTCGGCCTTCCTCTCGCCAATATTTAATAAACAAAATCTTCTCGATCAGGCTGTGCAAACAGTAGTAAATATGTTCAAGCTCTTCATTGAAAACGATCTATCCCTCGTTGAGATAAATCCTTATGTCAGGACAATATCAGATAAACTCATTGCTCTTGATTCAAAGATAATCATCGATGATAACGGGCTCTTTAAACACCCCGATATTGAGGCTTTAAAGAATCCTGAAGAGTACAGTCCCGATGAATTAAAGGCACGTGAGTACGGACTCAGCTTTGTAAACATGGAAGGAACAATCGGGTGCCTTGTCAATGGTGCCGGATTAGCAATGGCAACAATGGATATCATTAAACTTTTTGGCGGGTCTCCTGCCAACTTTCTCGATGTTGGTGGAAGTTCAAGCCCTGAAAAGGTCATTCACGCTTTTGAGATTATCACCAATAATAGAAATGTTAAAGCCATACTCATAAATATATTTGGCGGCCTTACTCGCTGTGATGACATAGCAATTGGAATCCTTAAGGCAAGAGAGGTGTTGGCAGTAAAAATCCCCCTTGTTATTCGCCTTATCGGAACGAATGAAGAGGAAGGAAGAAGAATTCTTAAAGAAGCTGGCCTTACTGCCTTTGAAGACCTTGCTTCAGCTGTAAAGGAAGTTGTAAAATAAACCTTTGAATAGAGAATGAACAATCCGGAGGTAGTATGAGTATACTCATCGATAAGGAGACTAAGGTTTTGGTGCAGGGGATTACAGGACACGATGGATCATTTCATACAGCATCTATGCTGAAATACGATACCAGGATTGTCGGAGGAGTTACCCCGGGTAAAAAGGGACAGAAGATACATAATGTTCCTGTATTCAATACGGTAAAAGAGGCCATCTCAGAAACAGGGGCAAACTGTACAATTATTTTTGTACCTGCAAGATTTTCAACGAATGCTATTCGAGAAGCAGCTGATGCAGGTTTACCCTTGATTGTGTGTATCACTGAAGGTATCCCCGTTATTGAAATGGTTGAAAACTATATTTATGTAAAGGAAAGAGGTGCGAACCTCATTGGGCCTAATTGTCCCGGAATCATTTCATCGGGAAAGTGCAAGGTGGGCATTATGCCTGGGCGCATTCATAAAAAAGGTACTATTGGTGTGATATCGAGAAGTGGAACACTGACCTATGAAATTGTGTACAACTTAACTCTCCAGGGTCTGGGTCAGTCTACATGTATCGGAATAGGGGGAGATCCAATTGTTGGAACTGGATTTGTTGATCTTCTTGAGATGTTTGAAAGGGATAATCAAACAGAAGGTGTTGTTCTTATAGGTGAAATTGGCGGAGAAGAGGAGGAGGAAGCTGCAGAATACATTCAAAAAAATATGAAAAAACCGGTTGTATCTTTCATTTCAGGGAGAACTGCCCCGGCCGGGAAGAGGATGGGGCATGCAGGTGCAATCATCTCAGGAGGGAAAGGGACTGCCGAGGCTAAGATAAAAGCTTTTAAAGAGGCTTCAGTGCCAGTTGTTGATAAACCGGATGAAATTCCCAGGTTGCTTAATAGTATGTTGGAAAAATAATGATTTATTTGGATTTTTCTAAAGCAAGGCATGGGATTACTCACCCCCTAAATAGAGTCTCTTCACCTCATCGTTGTTCATTATGCCCACGCCTGTGTCCTCTAACCTATTAATTCCCATGGTCAGGACATATCCCCTGTTTGAGATCTTCAGAGCCTCATAGGCATTCTGCTCCACTATGATGATGGCAATCCCCTTTTGATGGATCTCTACTATCTTCTCAAACATCCACCCCCTCACCAGAGGGGAAAGGCCGCTGGTGGGCTCATCCAGCAAAAGGACCTTGGGTTCAGTCATCAAGGTCTTGCCCATGGCGAGCATCTGTCTTTCGCCACCGCTCAAGTTCTTTGCCTTTTGATCCCTCTTTTCCCCTAACTGTAGAAATAGGCTGTAAACCTTCTCAACCTCATCTTGAATCCCCCTGTTCTTCATGACGTATGCCCCCATCTCCAGGTTCTCTTCGATGGTGAGGGATGGAAAGACATTGTCCAATTGAGGAACATAGGCTATGCCTTTCCACACCCTCTGATATGGCTTAAGATGGATAATATCTTTCCCCTGAAATACAATATTCCCTTCCGATGGGCTCAGAAAACCCATGATCGTCTTGAGGAGAGTCGATTTCCCTGCCCCGTTAGGGCCGATGATGGAGACGATCTCATCCTGTCTGATTTGAATGGAGGGCCCATGTAAGATCTCAACATCTCCATAGCCGCAGAAGACCCTGTTTACTTCAAGAATGGGCATCCTTTCTCCCTCCGAGATAGGCCTCTATGACCCTTTTGTCTCTCTGTATTTCCTCAGGACTCCCAACAGCAATAACCTCCCCATTGTTCAGCACATACACGATATCACAGAGGCTGCTGATGACATTCATATCGTGTTCCACTATTACGAGGGTCCTCCCCCTTTCCCTGAGTTCCCTTAAAAACCCGAGAAGCTTCCTGGTTAGGGTGGGATTCACCCCTGCAGTGGGCTCATCTAATAGGATTACCTCCGGATCAGCCATCAGGGCCCTCCCAAGGGAAAGAAGCTTCTGTTGACCCCCGGAGAGGTTTCCCGAATATTCGTCCTTTAAATTTTCCAGTCCCAGGTCATCCAATATCCTGAGTGCTTTCTTGATATTCTCCTCTTCCTGTCTCCTGATGACCCCTGGAGTGAGAAATACCCTCCATGCCTTCTCCCCAACCTGCCCAAAGGGTGCAAGGAGCATATTCTCCAAAACAGTCATCCTTTTTGGCACAACTGTGATCTGGAAGGTCCTAAGAATACCTTTCTTGGCGATCTCATGTGGGGGGAGACCATCGATCCTTTCCTCTTTAAAGAATATTTGCCCCGCATCCTTTGAATAAAACCCTGAGAGGACATTGAAGAGTGTTGTCTTTCCTGAGCCATCGGGGCCGATGAGGCCTGTAATGGAGTTTTCTTCCACGCGCAGGTTAATCGCTTTAAGGGCCATCAGGGCATCGAAACTTTTATATACCTCTTTAACACTTAACATTTCTATTTTATCTTGTGTGACCTCCTCTTTTCACTGACAAGACCTTCCGGCTTGTAAAGTATGAAAATCACCAGGAGGAACCCGATCATGAACATCCTTAAACTTGCCAGGATGTCAGCAGGGATTCCTACATAATCTTTAAGAAATCGTGTGGATATGTACAGGCTCTCTATGGTCAATGCCCCTATGATAGCCCCGATATTGTTTCCCCTTCCTCCGATCACGATCATGACCCATATCAGGAAAGTCTCTATTGGCATGAAGTGATCCGGGCTTATGAAGGTCATATAATGGGCATAGAGGCTCCCGGCTAATCCGGCAAAGATTGCGCCGATGACCATGCCATGTATTTTGAAAAGATGCACTTCTTTACCCATTGAGGAAGCCAGGGCCTCTTCTTCCCTGATCATCTTAAGTGCTCTCCCAAATGGGGACCTGATCAATACCTCCATAATGAAATAGGTGAAAGCCATAAAGAACATGGCCATCAGGAGGTAGAAAATGGGGTAATTTTCCGGAAACAGGGAGGCCAGAGGCCTTGGGATACCCCGAAGCCCAAAGGGCCCTTCGGCCAGCCATTGCTCATTGAGAAAGAATAGCCTGATGATCTCTCCGGCAGCGATGGTGACGATAGCCCAGTAGTCCGCCTTCAAGCTCGCGGTAGGTAGAGAGATGATAAAGCCAAAGAGCCCGGCCAGTGCCATTCCTGAAAACAAGCCGAGCAAAAAAGGGCAACCCGCCATGGTCAGCAGGGCTGATGTGTAAGCGCCAATTGCAAAGTAAGCCACATGACCAAAATTCATCAACCCGCTGATACCCACCTGGAAGTTGAGACTGAGTGACAGAATTGAATAGATACCAACCATGATAATCACGTGGATGAAGAAGTTAACTATGGCCATCCTTATCTATCCCCTCTTTTCCCAAAGATACCGCCGGGCCTTACCAAAAGGATAATGATCAGTATGGCAAATGATATGGCCGGTTTGTAACTGGGGGATATGTAAATACCTTCCGGTCTGGATATTCCAACTATATTAATCAGGATGCCAAAATCAAAGCTGATGCCAATGTTTTCCACAATACCGAGTATCATCCCACCCATCATGGCCCCATAAACACTCCCTATCCCACCCAGTATGGCTGTGGCAAAGACAGGCAGGAGAATGGCAAAGCCCATGTTAGGGCGCAGTTGAGTTTCAAGGCCGATAAGTATCCCCCCAATCGCAGCAAAAGAGGCACCGATAAACCATACCCACATAATCACCCCATCGGTGTTGATCCCGCTGGCCTGCGCAAGTATCAGATTGTCAGAGGTTGCTCGCATAGCCTTACCAATTCTCGTTTTGATCAACAAAAGATGAAAGATCAGCATGCAGACCAGAGCGACAATCAATATTGTGATCTGTATGGGAGTAATCCGAATCCCAAGAAACTCCATGCCCCGGAATAAATCTATAGGATAACCCCTGATCTGTGCGCCCCAGATGGATTGGATACTGCTTCTAAAGCATATTGATAGCCCTATAGAGAGTACCATGAGGGACACAGACCCGGCCTGCCGCAATTTCTTGAAGGTCAACTTGTCAACTATCACTGCCACAAGGCCGGTCAGCATGACTGCGATGGGGGCTGAAAAAAAGATATTGATCCTTAGAGTCGTTGTTAGCATGAAAGCCAGATAAGCACCAAGAGTGGCAAACTCGGTGTGAGAGAAGTTGGCAAACTTCAGTATTCCATAGATCATGGTAAGACCTATGGCTAAAAGCGCCAACTCCCCTCCTCTAATGACCCCATTGACAAGGCTCTGTGTCAGAATCATAATCTCGTCTTTCTTTCACACCCACATCCTGCTTTTCACCTAACTGGCCCACCCGGTTATTGATTTTAATCGGTCTACTTATAAGGTTTTACCTTTCCGCGGGTGTATTTCAATTTAGAATAGTCTTGATTGGCCCTCTGGCCATCCTTATCAAAAGTGACATCTCCTGTTGCGCCTTTGTAATGTTTTGCCACTATAGGCAGGGCATCTTTTATAGCCTTACGGTTCAATCCAGCTTTGCCTATAGATAGGGCGGCGAGCCATACAGCGTCATAGGCATATGCGCTGAATGAGGTAGCAGGTTCTCTTCCATGCTTCTTCATAAAAAGTTTCCTGAAGTGCTCTGCCTGGGGACCAAAATATCCTGGTTCAAGGCCGAGATGGCCCTCGACCGCCTTGGGCACAGAAACGCTGGTACACATTGTCAGATAGGCTCCAAACCATTCAGCCTTATATCCCAGCTCATAGGCCTGCTTGGTGATAATCTTGGACTCCTCTCCATACGCAGTGTAGAGTAAGGCCTGGGGCTTCTTACCAAAAATCCTTCCCAGCTCGGCGCGGTAATCGATTTTCCCCATCTCATAAGCCACACTGGTTGTGATGGTTCCACCTAACTCTTTGAACGTCTTTGACACATTCTCCAGAACACCTATCCCAAAAGGATTGTTGGGCACAAGCACGGCAGCCTTCCTGTGTCCACGTTCCCAGGCAAACTTGGCCAGTTCCTTCCCCATCAGATCGTCCAGTCCCATAACACTGAATAGGTAGTCTCCAACCTCCCTGAGCTTTGGTGAGGTGGAGGCAGGGTTTATTACCACAACTCCCTGCTGTTGTGCGTATTCCGCAACAGGCAGGGTAACCCCGCTGGAGAAGGTTCCAACGATAACAGGGACTTTATTTACATCTATCAATTTATGGACTGCATCCACACCGGCGACGGGCCTTAACTCATCATCCTCAAAGATGATTACCAATCTCCTGCCGAATATTCCGCCGGCAGCATTGATCTCGTCCATGGCAACCTCTGCTCCCATCTTCTCATCCTGGCCTTCGGCAGCAGAACCACCGGTCAGGGGAAAGATGGCACCGATCCTAATAGTTTCAGCATTAACCGCTACATTCCCTATCAGGAAAAAAGCGGTTAAAAATACCAAACAAGCAATAAAAATATTTTTCATCTCCTTTTCCTCCTTATTTGTATTCAAGATTAATCAGGTAAACTTTCAATCCTTTACATATTCATTTGCAATAAAAATAAGTTAGCTAGATTGAAGTCCAGTACAATTACTTTTCTGATACATATTTGCTGCCTGCACAATACTGGTACAAAATACAACAATTTGTAAGGATAAAACCTTAAATTACTTTTCCCTTTGCTTCCGGGCTCTATCACCTCCCTTCCAGATCTGTGAAGTCTCGATCCCTGTCTCATTCTATGAAAAAACCGTACTTCAAAGGATCATCCGGATCGATGATCCATTGATTGGTTCCGATGATATAGGAATTACCGGTAATCTTTGGCACCACTGCCTCAAATTCACCTATCATTACAGATCTGTCCAGACGCCCTTCGAATAGTGTCCCTATGATGCTCTCGTTTAAAAACCTTTGACCCAGCTTCAGTTTTCCCTTCCTGTAAAGGGCAGCCATCATTGAGGATGTCCCTGTGCCGCAGGGTGATCTGTCGTATTGTCCTGAGCCAAAGATTGTCACGTTCCTTCTGTGGGCTTTGGGATTCTTGGGGTCGTCATGGATAACTACCAGATTAACCTGATTTATATGCTTCTCTATGGGATGTTGAATAGTCAATGCCTCGTTCACCTTCTCTCTAATCGTCAATGCCGCCTTGATCAAGCGGGATAAGTTTCTATTGTCCAGCTCAATCCCCAGGTCTTTTGCATTAACCATGGCGAAGAAGTTCCCGCCAAATGCTATATCAATCAGTACATTGCCCACTCCTGGAAGCTCAACTTTGAAGTCCTGTTGAAAGAGAAAGGAGGGAACGTTCTCTATGGTGATACTCTTCACTCTACCATTGACTAACTCGACCTCCGCATTAATTTTCCCAGCAGGGCTGTCGATCTTTAGTGTAGTAACAGGTTCTATCATGGGTACAATGCCAGTCTCCAGTACTGCCCTTACAGCCCCCATTGATCCGTGAATACACATATCCAGGTAGCCTTTGCCATCCATAAATATCACCCCAAAGTGCGAACTCTCAGACTCTGGTGGCGTCAATATGGCACCAAACATATCTTTATGGCCCCTTGGTTCATGCATCAAAGAGGTTCTGATAAAATCCATCTCCCTTTGAAATCTTGCCCTCTTCTCAGCAATCCCTTGCCCGTAGATATTAAAAAGGGGAGTGACAACAACCCGGGTAGGCTCTCCCATTGTATGCAAATCAATAGTTTGGATAAGTCGATTAAACTCCAAGCCTTTCCTCTTTGCCTTTATTGACGACTTTTTATGGTTGCAAAAATTCTAAAGTAATCCTCTTAAAGATAGGAAAAATTCTGTATGCTTTCATCTGCGAAACTCATCAGC
>Ga0114925_10002078_pt1 | contig 10129 bp, 10 predicted proteins | sample SumtaG_2_FD_87287 | JGI IMG/M metagenome (GOLD analysis project Ga0114925, IMG submission 87287) | Deep subsurface microbial communities from Indian Ocean to uncover new lineages of life (NeLLi) - Sumatra_00607 metaG | ecosystem: Environmental > Aquatic > Marine > Oceanic > Sediment | place...
ACGGATTCTCAAAGAAAAAAGCATCAGAAACAGTCGAAACCCTACTGGAAATTATGAAGAAAACCCTTGTGTACGGAGATGATGTCCTCATAAGCGGCTTCGGTAAATTTTGTGTAAAGAATAAAAAGGTGCTTATTTAAAGGTATGAACCCCCACTAAATAAAAAAGCATAAATCTATGTCAAAAAAATATCCTGAATGCCCGTTATATAATCATGATAGTTGCAAAGAGATTCATAATTCCAAACTCTGTGCAGTCGTTAGGGGAGATAAAGTTTGTTTAAAAAAACATAAAAAGTCTAAACTTAAAATAAATGATTCAAGCGATTTGAAGGAATGAAGGAGGATGATTTGAGTTGCGTCGTATTTCAGTATCTATATATTTAAACTGGACTTGCCAACTGGGGGTTTTTCATTTATGAATAATAAAAGTGTGGTTGTGATTGCGAAAAGAAATGAACAACTTCGCGGAATTGAAATAAGATTGTCTTTCCGTATATTTTTCTCCTCACATAAATTTAATCTCCCGATTTAAACAATATTAGGCTACAATATCTCCATGGTAGGCATGAATTTATTATTAACTTTTTACCAAGGAGGTATAACTATGAAAAGTGATCTCAGAACTCAATTTCTCAACTTCATGACTTTGCAACGATTTTCGCATCACACAAAAAGGCTTTACATCAACAGTGTTAAAGGATTAGCCAAATTTTACAATCAATCTCCCGATACACTGACTAATGACCAAATCCAGGATTATCTTCGTTATCTTCTTGAAGACCTCAAGCTTTCTTGGGGAACATGCAACAATTATTTTTCAGGTATTGTGTACTTCTACAAAAATATTTGCAAATGGGATGAACAAAATTTCCAATTCCCCCTCAACCACGCATTAAAAAGCTACCCGCAGTCTACAGCCTGGAAGAAGTAAAGCGGCTACTCGTTGCGGTAGACAACCTTATCAAGAACTTGTAGTAGTATACTACAGCTGCATTCCTGAGTGCCTTGTCAATGAACCCATCATGGGCGTGAAATATTCGGGCTAACCACTTATAGAGTGCTATTTCCTCCTCTGGTGCAAATATCCATGACATGATATTGTATTGGTGATATAGAATTCGAAAGTCTGTTTTGACGCATCGCGACCGCTATCCTCCTTTTTTCGTAAAAACCTGGGTGGCGTCATAAATTCGTAAAACGAATTTATTTAATAGAAGTGGGTTTAAGGGAGTCGAGTTTGAATAATCTCATCCACGGTGATGCCCAATTTGGATGCCTCACTGAGATAGTATCCTCTGGCTTCACGGCCAAGGACTTCGGGTGGGAACACTCCATGAGCATCAATTTTGTCGTTGACGAAAAGCTTGGTGAATAAAAAGGCTGATTGACCGGTCAGGAAGGATTCATGGGTAATCCCATGTTTTTCGAAAGCTTCGGTCAGTCCAGGGGCATTGATGTAGTTGTCCATGCAGACCGGTTTGCCATTTTTCTGCCCCTGTACCCGAATCAGGCTGGCGCTTTCTTCGAGCGCCATTCCTTCGGAGAGTGCCTCTTTGATCGTATCCGGGTCAGATGGTGCCGGAGGCGTCAGCTGGCACACCAGGTCGAGCGGGACGACCTTGACGCCATTGACTTCCACCGGTTCGGTTCCCAGCAGCCCCATCCTAAAGAGGGATTCGGAAAATTCACACGCGGGTCCGCCATACTTGAAATTGGCCCGCTTCAGACCCTTGAAAAACAGGCCGAAGGTTACCGGTTCTTCATGCTCGTGGTCCACAAGTCGCCGGGGACCCAGTCCCCTGAAGTCAATCATCTCCGGATTATTGAATGGCGGAACACGTTTGAATTCGCCATCTTCGAATGTGATGGGCTCGGCAGCCATATCGCCGAAGGCTGTTTCCGGTGACCACCAGAAGGGGATAAACCGGTTGGTCCAGATTCCGTCGTAGATATAAATGTCAATACATTCGAGAATATCCAGTTTGTCTGCCGCATGTTTGGCGATAACATTCACCAGCCCGGGAGCCGAACCCGTATTGATCAGGGCGCTCAACCCTGCCGATTTGAACTTTTGGTCGAGGGCCAGCTGCCGCTTGACGGCTCCGACAAAATCGATGTCCGCCACAGGACCGGACGCCATGTCCTGGTAATGCATTCCATTTTCCAGTGCGACCTCCATGACGACGGGATTGAAATCCGGCGTCAACCCGTTCACGATCAGCCAGGCCCCCCTGGATGCTTCCAGTATCTCTTGCGGATTGCGGGCATCGACTTTCACCGCCACGGCCTTATCGAGCATTTTCTCGTATCTGGCCGCAGCGCCCAGGTCGTAATCGGCACAGATGATTTTTCCGATATTCGGCTCATCGTTCAGGCGCATGGCGATGGTGCCACCCTGTGCGCCGGTTCCCATAACGATTACAGTTTTTTTCATAATTTTTCCCATTTTTACTTTTTATAGGTGCGAGTCCCTGTCGTCACATATGGCCCTTTGGTTTGAGAAACAGGCCTCCGAGAGTATTGGGTAGCGCAGCCTGGAAATGATGTCAAGAAAAAACTTGACAAATAAATCGAAAAGAGTAAATTTGATCAACATGAACTCGTGCAATCGGATTAATTGATTGGTAAAACATCGAAAATAACAAAATCGGATGAATAAAAACGGCAACCACAACAACAGACTGGACCCGCTGGATTGCAGGATGATTTGTCTACTGCAGAAAGACGGCCGGATGTCAAATATCGCCATGGCTCAGGCGCTGGGAATATCGGAATATACCGTGAGAACACGCCTCAAAAAGATTCTGGAAAGTGGTATCATCCGAATTGTGGCGGTGGCCAATCCCATCGATCTGGGATTCGAGATTTCGGGTAATTTGAAGATCCGCATCGATCTCAAAAAGACAGTCCAGGTTATCGACAACTTGCTGAAAATCGACGAACTGATCTGGGTGGCCTTGACCACAGGCGGCACTGACATTGATGCGGATTTTGCGGTTCGCTCGATGAAAGAGCTGCAGGAATTGATTTTCAATAAAATAAGCATTATCGATGGCGTGCTGTCCACCGAAACATCCCTGATGGTAGACCTTATTAAAGAAAAGACCGATTATGGAACGGCCTGGGACTGAAAATGGCGGTTCTGTGAGATGAAGAACCGGTGCTGCTGCATTCCTCGCTCACATCGGGATTATTCGTTGCCATCTGGGTACTCCTTTTGACAGGTTTTTCAAGGTTTCTGTTTCGTTTCCAGGCACAACTGGCCCAGATCCGCCTTTATCAAAAAATTAAGGAGAGTCCCATTCAATTTAACTATATAGACGAAGGAGGCCGAAAATGATGGAAAAACTGAATAAATGCTCATGGGTGGCTGTATGCCTGATCGGCGTGTGCCTTACACTGTTTGCCTTTTCTTCAAACGCCTTAGCAAAAAAAAGCAGACTCAGTGTCGGTTTTACAACCGAAGAAGCGCTTGAGAACCTGCAGACCGGTGAAGCTTGGCAGTACACGGAGATGGGTGCTGTTTTCTGGCCGCTGGTATATGACCAGCTCTGGATAATGGGACCGGCTCCGGATTATGAACCGCTGCCCATGATTGTGGAGCGTTGGGAGACAGACGATTATCAGACCTGGCGTTTTTACCTGGTCAAAAATGCCAAGTTTCACGACGGCAAACCGTTAACCGCAAAGGATGTCGCCTTTACACTGTGGTATCTACCGAAATCAAATCCGGCCTGGGATTATCCGGATAATGATATCGAAGAGAAGAAATCTATCAAGATTATCGACGACTATACGGTAGAATTTACGCTGGCAGCCAAATGGCCTGGCAAATATCCGCCGGCCTCATGGATGCCGATCCTGCCAAAACACATCTGGATGCCCCACAAAAGGAAATTGGTCAATTTCGAGAACAAAAAATGCATTGGATCCGGGCCGTTCAAACTCAAGAAATTCAAAGGCGGCGAGTATATCTGGATGGTGAAAAATAAAAAATACTGGGGGGAAGTGCCGGCAGTGGATGAGGTTGTCTTCAAGAGCTATGGTAGCCAGGATGCCATCAACATGGCGCTGAAAAAAGGCCAGATCGAATTTATCGGCTACAATGGGTCCTCCCCTCTGTCTGTCGAAGATTTTAAAAAAGAGGAGAATATAGATGTCGCCATTTCCCCGGGAATCGCACTGGTCTGGCTGAGTTTCAATCTACACAAAGAAAATGCCATCCAGGACAAGTTGGTACGGCAAGCCATCATGTACGGAATCGACCGTGACCGCCTGATCCAGATGGTATACCTTGGGTATGCCAAACCAGCGGACAGCTTTATCTATCCGGAGCTGCCTACATACAACCCGAATCTACCAAAATTCGCCTACAACCCAGATAAAGCCAGACAGATGCTGGAACAGGCCGGATATTTGGACAAGGACGGCGACGGCATTCTGAACGACAAGAAAAGAGGACAAAACATGTCCTTCGAGTTTTTGGTACCCTCGGCCTGGCCGGACGAGGTCAAGCTGGCCAAGGTGATCAAGGAGCAAATCAAGGATATCGGTATCGAGATTAAATTGAAGGTGGTCGACCTGGATACTTATTATGAATTCATTTATACGCCCAAAGAAGATAAATTCGACATTTCCATATCCAGCGAGGAACCCGGCCCTAACGGATCGTGGATCTGGGAGTTTGCCCGGGGGTATCACCACGGTGGTTCAGGCTGGAACCAGGCCTATTACGACAATCCAGAGTTCGACAAGACCCTCGACGCCATGAACGCAGAGTCCGATCCTGAAAAGCAGAAAGCACTTACGCTCAAACTCCAAGAAATTATTGCCGAAGATTTGCCCTATGCCATGTTGGTGAGACCCGATTTGATCAGTCCTTACCGTACCGATAAATTTGAAGGCCATGTGGAAACCATGGGCGGCCTCTCGACCTGGATCAATGCCTGGACCTATTTCAAAATTCGGCCGAAAAAGTAAAGGCGTTTAAGGCCTGATGTTTCCGCAGTGCCTGGATTAGCTGGAGTAATTTAGATTGGGTTTAAAAGGATTTATTTTCCGAAAAGTCGTGGCCGCATGCCTGACCATTGTAGCCATCGTCTGTGTTAACTTCGTCATATTCAGAATAGCTCCGGGCGATCCCGTACGGATGATGTTCCGGGATCCGCGGGTTAGTGCGGAGAATCTGGAGGAGATGAGGCGCACATTTGGTTTAGACAAGCCTCTGAGCGGACAGTTTGTGGCCTATGTCAAGGAATTGGCCCACGGTAACCTGGGTCTGTCCTTTTCGCACCGGCGCCCTGTTCTGGAGGTCGTTGCGCAAAAGATTCCAGCGACACTGATCCTGGTGGTCACTGCCCTAATGATCGCTGTTTTTCTGGGTGTGGCCCTGGGGGCCTTGGCGGGCTGGAAAAGTGGTACGAGACTGGACACCTTTATCCTCACGGCATCGCTGACCATGTACTCTATCCCAACGTTTGCCTTGGGAATCATTCTGCTTCTGGTGTTTTCCTACCATATTGCCATCTTCCCTCTGGGTGGCATGGCCACGCCCGCATCGCTTTTCGAAGGCTCCGAATTGGTATGGGATGTGCTATGGCACATGTTTCTTCCGGCCTTGTCCATTGTGATCTGGTATGTGGGTGAATACGTGCTTTTGACCCGCAGCTCCATGATCGACGTCATGGGCCAAGAGTACATCACCACTGCCTATTCCAAGGGATTAAAAAAATTCAGGATTCTGAAAAACCACGCCCTGCGTAACGCCCTTCTGCCAGTGGTTACGATTACGGGTGTCAATCTGGGGTTTGCCGTCGCCGGTGTCATCGAGGCGGAAACAGTTTTCTCATGGCCGGGTGTGGGAAGACTGGTGTATGATGCCGTATCCCACCGCGATTACCCGCTGCTACAGGGTGTGTTCCTGTTGTTTGCTTTTTCGGTGGTTCTGGCCAATCTGGCGATCGATCTGATTTACGGATACATCGATCCTCGGATAAAGGTGAGCGGATAGGAGACGCCATGAACCGATTGAACAACAAAATCGAAAAATTGAGCGTGTTTTTAAGACTCCTTTTCAGCCACAAGATGGGTCTGACCGGATTCGGTGTTATTTCTCTGTTTGTACTCATGGCGGTTTTTTCTTCGTTTTTAGGAACGGTTGATCCGGCCCGTACCGGTGCTGTCGAAAACATTCTGCAGTCCCCAACCTCTGGATTCTGGTTTGGAACCGATGATCTGGCCAGAGATATCTGGAGCCAAACAATTTTTGGTTCCAGAATTTCTTTGACGGTTGGGTTCGTGGCTGCATTGATTACCGTGGTATCCGGTACACTGGTGGGCTTGGTAGCGGGTTTCTACGGCAAGATCGTCGAAGAAGTGCTGATGCGCATCGTCGATTTTTTCATGATGCTGCCGGAACTGCCCCTCATGATCGTGCTTGCAGCAGTACTCGGCCCCAGCATGTGGAATATCATCCTGGTTGTAAGCCTGGTGAGTTGGCCCACCACGGCACGTGTGGTTCGTTCCCAGGTACTTTCATTGAAGGAGCGGCCATTTGTAGAGGCTTCGCGGTGTATCGGGGCGGGAAGTCTCCGGCTGATGTTTGGTGAGATTTTACCCAACGTCGTGCCGCTAATGTTTGCACAGGCCGTGATCATGATTACCGAGGCCATTTATGCCGAGGCCGTATTGAGTTTTCTCGGGCTGGGTGATCCTACCAGCATCAGTTGGGGGATGATGCTGCACTTTGCCTTTGAATCCGGTGTGATGGCCAGGGCTTTGTGGTGGGTCATGCCGCCGATTTTCAGCATTGTTGCCTTAATTGTCAGTTTCAGCCTCCTAGGCACCGCCATCAGCGATGTACTGGAGCCGGGATACAAGGAACAGAAAGGATTTTAGAATGCGGAAGTCGGAGGTTGGAATTCGGAATGCAGTGATTTCGGTTTGAAAAGATAGAGCCGAAGTTAGTTGACAGAGGTTAGAATTAATTGGGGCATTAAAGAATTCCGAGGAAACAGAAAAACATGCCTTTGCTGGAAGTCGAAAATTTAAAGCTGCATTTCTTCACCCGCAATGGGGTGGCCAAAGCCGTAGACGGCGTTAGTTTCCGGGTTGAAAATAATGAGACCTTGGGGCTCATCGGAGAGTCCGGATGCGGCAAGACAACCATAGCCATGTCCATCATGCGGTTTGTCAAGCCTCCGGGGCGCTTCGTGGGAGGAAAAATTTTTTTCAACGGATCGGATATTGTTACCCTGAATGATGAACAGATCCGACAATTGAGAGGGAATTATATATCCATTGTCCGGCAGGAGGCCCAGAATGCCTTGAATCCGGTCATGACCATCGGCAGACAGATCACGGAACTGATTCTGGAACACGAACCGGTCACAAAAAAGGCGGCTTTGGCCAGAGCCCAGAACCAGCTCAACCTAGTAGGCATCAGTGATAAAAGGATCAGCAGTTACCCACACGAGTTCAGCGGCGGGATGAAACAGCGGGCCATGGTAGCTATCGCTACTGCCTGCAATCCCAAGCTGTTGATTCTTGACGAGCCTACTACAGGGCTGGATGTGATCGTACAGAGACAGATCTTGAGTATGCTGAAGAACCTTAAAAAGGAGCTTCACCTGACATCGGTCTTCATATCACACGACCTTTCCGTGGTTGCGGAAACCTGTGACCGCGTTGCTGTCATGTATGCTGGAAAATTGATGGAGGAGGCTGATACAGTAGAACTGTACCAGCGTCCCAGGCACCCTTACAGTCAGGCCTTGATCAGCGCATACCCCGGTTTGAAAGGGAAAAAGCAACAACTGAGGAGTATTCCTGGCGCACCCCCCAGGCTGATCGATCCCCCTGCAGGGTGTCGGTTCGAGCCACGATGCAGTCACGCCATGGCGGTGTGTGCCGAGGAAGAACCCGAAATAAAGGAGCGGGAGGGGCATAGGGTGGCGTGCCATTTAATCACCTATAAGTGATTACAAAACCCCATCTAACACCCAATTACGGTGTTAAGGCCCATCTCAAAATGCTCACATACGCCAGAGTATGCTGCGCTTTTTCGTCAGCCCGCGCCTTGTACTTGAGTGCGATCCGGGTTTTTGAAACCACTTCTCGTCAATTTACATAAAGATACAATTAAAATGAATCAGAACAACATACTTAAAATAGAAAACCTGAAAAAGTACTTTCCATTAAGGACAGGATTGATTTCCAGGCTTGCCGGTAAGGAAGGATCTTTTTTCAGAGCAGTGGACGATATCAGTTTTACCGTGGGTCAGGGTGAAATCCTCGGTTTTGTAGGTGAGAGCGGCTGTGGCAAATCAACTATGAGCCGCACTATTCTGAAGCTTGTGGAACCGACCGCGGGTCGGGTGTACTTCAACGACACCCGTGTCGATGCCATGGGAAAATCAGCCTTCAAACCATTTCGACGAAAAATGCAGATGATTTTTCAGGACCCATTCGGGTCGCTGAATCCGAGAAGAACAGTGTCGGAGACATTACGCCAGACGATTAGAATTCACAAACTGGCTGATAACAAGGTCGAAGAGGACGCCCTCATCAAGCAGACACTCGTCGAGGTGGGTTTGATGCCCGTGGATGAGTACTGGGATAAATACCCCGCACTGTTGAGCGGCGGACAGCTTCAGCGTGTGAGTATCGGAAGGGTCCTGGTGCTCCAGCCGAAACTGGTAATCGCTGACGAGTCAGTATCCATGCTGGATGTGTCCGTGAGAATTGGTATTCTGGACCTTTTATTGAAAATGCGGGACAAATATGGAATCTCTTTTATTTATATCACCCATGACCTTATTATAGCCCGCTATATTTGTGATCGGATCGCTATCATGTACCTGGGAAAGATACTGGAAATCGGTCCTACTGAAACAATCATCAACCATCCGTGTCATCCCTACACCCAGGCATTGATTTCAGCAGTCCCTGTCCCTGACCCCACAGCTGAGATACACGAGCTCCCCATCAGGGGATATGTACCCATAACACCGGATGATACAATTGGATGCTGCAGTTTTGCACCGCGCTGTCCAGAACGAAGAAACAGATGTCGAGCCAAAGAACCAGAAATGGTACAAGTGGGAGACGGCCATTTTGCCGCCTGCTTTTTAGTTGATAAAGATAAAAAGAATCTATCTCAAAAAAACGAATCAGGGTTCAGTACAAGGCATGGGGAGTCGAAAAAGCGCAGCATACATGAGAGTATGTGAGCATTTTGAGATGACCCGCAACGCCGTAATGGACACTTAGACGCTTTTTGAGATGGGTTATAGTTACCACAAGGGCGACTAAGTCGCATTTAATTAATTCGTTAGTTGATATTGTTCAATTAACCAAACCAAAGGAGGGAATAAGAAAATGAAATCAAGAATTATTGTTTTGATGATTGCGTTGATGAGTGTAACGTTGCTGTTCGGCTGTGCAACATCAGGTAAGCTGGACCCCAATTCGGTGCGTATCGACGATCTCAATTTTTGGGAGGAAGCCGGCTGGGCAGATTTGACAATGGCGGAACAAGCACTGTGGAAGGAGCTGGGTTGGGATGAAGATAGCTGGGAAGGCGAAGCCAAGAAGCCGCCCTCGGAAGACTTATACTGGAATCAGCTGTCCGACAAAGAGCGTATGGCAGCCGAGAAACTGGGATACAGCAAGGAATCCTGGGACGAATAATCCACACCCAAGCTGAGTGTTTTAATTTCACAACATCTACTGCGCCACATGCCGTTGCGCATAGTTTACTATCGCGCAACGGTATTTTTCTTGTATAAGCGACCATCTTGAAAATCGTTCATACGATTTTATTGCCAACATAATGTTCCGATTGAAGCGAAAGGTGTTCCCATATTTATGGCAATGAGTATAGCGATCAAGTGAGCGTCAAAAACGTGAACATATGCCCAAAATAGATACGAGTTATTTTAAGAAAGTGATTATGCTGGGAGCCCCTCTCCTTGCCGGACTCGTATCTGAATTTTTAATGATCATCGCGGATTCGGTCATGATCGGAAGGCTGGGAATCGACTACCTGGCGGCGATCGGCATTGCCTCTATGTTCGGCGAATTGTTGTGGGTAATCGTATGGCCGCTGGCGCCGGGCACCCAAACAA
>Ga0114925_10002079_pt1 | contig 10123 bp, 23 predicted proteins | sample SumtaG_2_FD_87287 | JGI IMG/M metagenome (GOLD analysis project Ga0114925, IMG submission 87287) | Deep subsurface microbial communities from Indian Ocean to uncover new lineages of life (NeLLi) - Sumatra_00607 metaG | ecosystem: Environmental > Aquatic > Marine > Oceanic > Sediment | place...
AATGCAGATATTAATGGAGCATTAGGTATCTTAAGAAAAGTAATTGGGGATAGCTTTTTGAAAGAAAAGTCGGTACTCAATAGAGGCTACTGTGCGTTAGCCTTTGAAGGATTTAAATTCTTCAAGAACTCTGTATAGAGGAGAGTTTAACTCCTAATTCGCATTACCAGATATTCTTTTAGACATTTTAAATCTCCTGTTACCAAACACTATAGTAGTTTTTTAAATAACCGTTAGGTAATGTGGTAATAAGCTTAAAGCTAGCGATTTTATTGAAGTGTGGTGGAAACCAGGAGTTGATATGATAACAAACATAGTTCCTTATAAAGGTAATCTTGAATATCTCTGGGAGAAATATGAAGGAGGAGCACAATCTGCTAATTTTGCTATCAACAAAACAGGAATGACTATCGAACCCCAAATGATGTACACAAAAATAACTAAAGAAGAGTATAAAAAAATTTAAATAATAATTAGAAAGGAAAACATTATTTTATTAAAAGGTTTAGATAAAAATATGACAAATAAAGAATTAAAACAAATTATTAAAGATATGTTTTACGATTATAATGAACCGGCTAGTCAAAGAGGCGCTATGGATTGTGTAAAAGAATTAACTGGGGAAGGTTGGAGATTAGATTCTCCTTATTTAAAAGTTTACGTACTTAGAAAGCTTTTGGGAATTACTAATATGTTTGTTATAAAATATGGCAGAAAAGATAAATATAGAAAAATTTCTAAGTATCATTTTACGCTTCCTGAATTATTTTTTAACGAATTAGATGCTTATAATTTTGCAAGAAAACCTTCGATTAAATATATTAATTTGATAGGTCAACCTTTTTCTATAAAAAAGATATAGATGTTTTTGAAATGAAAATGCCAATTAAGAATTAAAAACTTTTATGAAAAGAACTGAAAGACATATAATATTCAAATCTAAAATATTAGATAATATTTCATTGTTATCTAAGAACCTTTACAACAGAGCTAACTATTTAATTAGGCAATGTTATTTTGAAACGGATGAAATCTTAGATTATATTGAAATAGAAGACCTTTTAAAACAGGAAGACTATTATAAGGAGTTGCCAGCTCAAACGGCTCAACAGGTACTAAAACTTTTAGATAGGAATTGGAAATCTTTCTTTAGTTCCTTAAAGGAATATAAAAAGATTTCTAAGAAATTTAAAGCTATACCTAAGATACCTGGATATAAAAGAGATAAAAATATTGTAATATTTACTAATCAGCAAATTAAATATAAAAACGGTTATATTCATTTTCCAAAGAAAAGTTTTCTTAAGCCTTTAAAAACGCTTATTACTTTTAAAGATATCCAACAAGTAAGAATTATACCCTATTCTACTTGTTACGTAATTGAAGTAATTTATAATAAGGAGATTAATATATGTAAAAATTTAAATAGTAGTTTGTATTTAGGTATTGATTTAGGAATTAATAATCTTACAACTTGTGTTGTAAATAAGTCAGATGTAGAGCCTGTTCTTATTAAAGGTAAGATATTAAAGTCCGTTAATCAGTATTTTAATAAAATGAATGCTAAATTTCAAAGTTACATTGGCAATAGGGGAATTAGTAATAGGATAAAGAGATTAACTTTTAAAAGGAATAATAGAGTAGCTAATTACCTACATCAAGCATCTAGGTTTGTAATAAACTACTGCTTAAAAAATAATATAAAGAATATTGTTGTTGGTAAGAATAAGAATTGGAAACAAGAAATTAATATTGGTAAAGTTAATAATCAGAAATTTGTTAGTGTTCCATTCAATAAATTGATACAGCAAATACAGTATAAAGCAGAAGAGGTAGGAATTAATACTATTCTAACTGAGGAAAGTTATACAAGTAAAGTAGACCATTTAGCTTTAGAAAAGATGAAACATCATAAAAAGTACTTAGGTAAAAGAGTAAAAAGGGGATTGTTTAAAAGCTCTACAGGATTAGTACTTAATGCCGACATTAATGGGGCATTAGGTATTCTAAGAAAAGTAATTGAGGATAGCTTCTTAGAGAAGTCGGTACTCAATAGAGGGTTAGTGGTTAACCCATTAAGGATTTAAAATTAAATTTTTATAAAAGAAAGAAATTTCTAAACCATAGAGGTAAGATTAAAAATAAAAAGTTTAGGAAGTAGTATCTTATTAAAAGGAAAAACTTATGAATAGCTTAAACATAGATAATGAAAAAGGTAAAGATAAGAAATTAACTTTTATTTTATTTACTTTATTTGCAATAATTGGTAAAAATATTATAAAAGCTAGTACTAAAACTTTCGAGTACTGTCTTAATGTTGTTAATTTTCAGAAGAAAAAAGTTATTCATGAAGTACAATCTGAAGTTGTTAAGATAGATCGTGGACCAGTTAGGAGAAATTGGATGTTTGAGTATTTTTCTACAGATTTAACTGCTGTAAGTTTTATGTTTTATATGTCCATATTACCTGAAGAAGTAGATTATTTTTTATATTTTTTTGGAGAAAATAATTTAGAAAAAGTATCCTATCAGGTAGTAGATTTTTTTAAAAGACAATTATATGAAGTAAGTAATATAGAAAAAGCTATTTATAGTACTAAATTACACTATGTAAATTGTGGGATAGATGTAACTATATTTTATCTGGAAAAAAGATTTGAAAAATATAATATATTATCTTGACATTTTCTTTAGTTTGTAGTATATATTAGAATACATAAACTATTAAATTAAGGAGTAAAAATGAATAATAAAACTAAAGCGATCGATCTAAAAGACGTTCCTCTTAAGACTTTAAGAGCTGAAGTTACCCGAAAAGAAGAGATAGGGAGACTGAAGTATGAAATTGAGAAGGCAAGACAAATTGAGAAGGCAAGACAGAGAGATTTATGGTTTAAGCATATAGATGCTCTTATAGAATTGATTGGAACATGATCGTACGTCATGTAATGATAAAAACCTCAACAATAGTTGTGGTAGATGTTTTCGGTACGTACTTTTTATATATTAAAAGATTAAACTATTGGGATGAGGACTTTGAGTTAGGTATCACTATATATAAAGTAAACAGTTAGACGTAAAGAGTATGTAAATTAGCTAAAATAGAAGATTTATGTAAAAAAAAATGATGAGCAAATAAATACTTGTACTCATTACCGAGTACGTAACTTCTGATTATGTATATCATGAGCATAAATATAAATTAACCGCTTGGGTATGTGGCAGGGCGTAATATTTTAAAAACCTTATAACTAGCCAATTCAGTTGACCGGCATAAGAAGTAAAAACTTACCATATCATAAATATTTCTATGGTATGGCGTATAAATAATGGGATAGACGAAACCGTCCAAACAAAGATGAACTTCGTCTATTAATTGTTAAATCTAAATAAGGCATTCTACGAAAGGAGACACAATGTTTTCAGTACAGCAAAAAAGGGATATATCAACAAAGGTACAAGAAATTTTAAGGGCAACCAACCATTCAGAATTACCGGAGGGAGAAATCGATTTTCAGCTTCATGTAAATGGTGCAGAATCTTGGTCATGGGCTGATATAAAAAATAATTTTGCGGTGATCAACCCTGGGGTAAATCTACACAATGAAAAACAGGCAAAAGTGATTTAACAAGTTAGTGCAGTTGAGCTTCGCATAAGGGCTCAGCCAACTGACTTAATTGTTATATTTTAAAAAGATGACAATTGCCTGATTAAACGATTGCGGGGAGGAACATTATGAACAAAAAATGTGATAAATGTGGACATCCTTTTCAACAGTATGTATGGACAGACTATTTTCGTGCTTGTTGTCCAGTACAATTTCTTAGAATTGATGAGTTGATCTGTTTTAATTGTTTGGAGGTAAGCACGGCGATTTTAGTATATTATCGGCTAAAAAATCCGATAAAAGATTGTGATAGCTGTGAGGGGTCAGATTATTGTCCCGGTAGCAAAAATGCTGAAGACTCCAGAAAAAAGAACGCTGTCTTGGCAGACGGAATTGATGACCACACAAGCGTTTGGGGTGGTGCTGGCCCTGATTGTATGGCCGGGCGGTTAGTGTCCGCTTAGAACGAAAACATATAACCAGCGCATTCAAGGGACGCCTCGCCGATGAAGCTAGCTCACCGCCCCTGATGCATCCGTTAAATCTAAATAAGGCATTTTATGAAAGGAGTTAGCCGTGGCACGAAGTAATTGTGAAAGATGCATACATAGAAACAATTGTCCGTGGGACAAACAATTTGTTGAATGCAATGACTATGAACCCGAAGAAGATGAAGAAGATGAATCTATAATGCCCTAAAGATTTTCCTTCTATTTTAAATTTTTAATAACAAAGAGGAGTAAATAATTGGCAGATATTGATATTAAAATTAAAGTGGTACATCCAGGGGATGATGTAAAAAGAGAAGCTTGTTCTTTTTGTAAAAAAGTATTTAAAAAAGATGATGAACAAATAAATACTTGTACTCATACCAAGTACATAACTTTATGCAGACCTTGTTATGATAAAGCAGGGAATAAAGTAAGATAGGAGATATGATGTCTAACCAAATTAAGGGATTTACAGTAACTTTAAATCAAGATATTTCTGAAGAAGGAGCCGAAAGATTAATTAATGCTATTTTAATGTTGAAAGAAGTTATTGATGTTGTACCTATTAAAAAAGACCCTCAAGATTATATGATAAAGATGAGGTTTAAAAACAGTATTAAAAAAGCTCTTTTTGGTTTCATAGATGAGCATTTAAGTTTAAAAAAATAAGAAGTAAATTTTACCCTTAACATTAAGAATTAATGTGATATACTTAACAGTGAACTAATAAAATTCTAAATAAGGAGTTGGGTATTATGATTACATTAGAAGGTGAAGCTTTAGATAATATTATTGAAGACTTAGAGGATTCTATTACAGTAAGTAATTCTCCTGTTGTGAAAGAAAAATTATTACCTATTTATAGACTGTTTATCGAGAAGAAAATTGTGGGAGATAGGGTTATAGATATTCCAAATATAGGTATTAAGATTCCGTTACTGGAAGCTAGATCTTATAAAAAAAGATATGATACAGAAAAAATACGGATTTTAAAAGAATTACGTACTAAGTATGATCTAACTCTAAAAGACGCTAAAGATGTACTAGATTATTTAGTAGCTTATCCATTCGATACAAAAGAAGAGGAATAGTTATGATAAAGGAGACTAATGTTATAGTAAAAGATGCTCCATTATTAGTAGATATTACGGGTAATCCGTTAAGTTCTAAAGGTATGAAAGAATCAGCTCTTGTAGATGGAAGCGGAAAAGTTATTAAAAAAACTAAAGTAAATCATAGATTAGAAGCTATGGCTAAAAAATGGGTAGCTACAGCTAAACGTAAGAGTAGAGGTAAAAATAAAAATTTTATATCTATAAAAGAGATAAAAGGAGATTGGTATGGAATACAAGAGAAGATCTCAAAGTGAAGTAACTAAAATAACTAATATTATGTGTTCTTTGGGTTTTACTTTACTTAAAAATAGCAAACCAGAAAATTTACAATTTTGGCATTCGTATTTTAATGCTATAGTAGATCTTTCGGCTACAGCTAGTGATAAGATTGCTCTAAAGCTTTTTGAAACGTTCACTAAAATTGGAAGGGAAAAATTTAAGGAAACTCTTATGGAGCTTATACAGCCTGATAGACTTAAAGAGGATTAAATTTTTACCCTTGACATTAAATAAGGTTATGGTATACTTTATAGTAGAGGGAAGAAAAACCAACAAACTTTTTAAAGAAAGATATTGATATGAACACACCAAAAGTTATTGAAATGTCAAATATATTCGGTGAAGGTCAAACAGGTCAATTAGTATATTGTGGTAAAATTCCTGAAAAAGTTCAAGCTCTTACAAAAGAAGAACTTAATAAAATACCTGGAATTGAGTCTTTGTCGTGGAATGAGTTAAATAAAAGATTGGAGGATAAATAGATGACTAAGCTTAAAAGAAAGAAAACAGAAGAAGAAAAAATATTAATACAGTATTATCCTCATATATTACCAAAACCTACTCGATTTTTTAAAGTGGGAGAATTTGTTCGAATTGGTAGTTTAGATAATCCTGAAATTATAGCTTCTTATTTTGAAGGCAAAATATATAAAATAAAAACTATGGAAAAAAAAGATAGGTATGGTAAAAAATTTATAGAAGTTGAAAAATACTTTGATTGGGTATCCATCCACAAAATAGCATTCGGTAATACTAATTTTGCTGTGGATCTTAATATTAGAGAAAGCCTGACTAGGACAGATATTGAAGAGCTTATTCATACTTATTATTGTACTTTTGGTATAAATATGGATGCTGAATACCAAAGAGATCTTGTATGGACAAATGATGAAAAAACTAAACTTATAGATTCTATTTTTAATCATGTGGAGATTGGAAGAATAGTTCTTCGTCGTTTACTTTTTAAAAACAATAAAACTAAAACGTATGAAATAGTAGATGGTAAGCAAAGACTATACACTCTTGTTGGTTTTTTTCTTGGAAAATGGAAATATAGAGGAGTATTATATGAAGAATTGTCTTCTAAAGACATATATACTTTAAATAGAGCCCCTATAGTAAAAGTTATTATAGAAAACGTTACAGATCTTCAAATATTAGAATATTTTATAAAGATTAACCAAACCTCTCATCCTATTAAAAAGAAACATTTTGAAAAAATAGGTAAATTAATAGAGGAAAAGAAAAATAATGCTAAATAAAGAATTAAAAGAAAGATTAATAAATTTAGCGCAAATCGCTAAGCCTAATGAAAAGCAGTTAGAGAATTTACTTAATGGTTGGAAAACATATTTTTTCTTATTAAATATTTTGAAAGAAAAACAGATAAATGAATTTGATGGGATAATAAGAGCGAGAATATTTAATGATTCGATATCTATTGTCGCTCCTGATCAGGAAAAGTAAAAAACATACTCTTTTTTCTTGATATTTTCTTGAGATATGATATAGTTAATAATGTAAGCAGTTTATGGAAATAATATGTTTAAAAGCTCTACAGATAAACAATTTAATGCTGATATCAATGGCGCATTAGGTATCTTAAGAAAAGTAATTGGGGATAGCTTCTTAAAGAAGCCGGTACTCAATAGAGGCTACTATGCGTTAGCCTTTGAAACTTAAAATTTTAAGTTTCAAGAACTCTATATAGAGGAGAATTTAATTCTTAATTCGCATAAATCCTATAACAATGGAGACAAAAATGGATACATTTAGTAGAATAGACGAAATCCAAAAAAGGTATAATGCATTAACGGGTATTGATAGGTGTCGTAGGCGTGGGTGCGAACCTGCGGAAGGGTGGACGGCTAGCGGAATTCCTATGGAATTTTGGAATAAAAATTTAGTGAAACGGATCAAAACAAAATGTATAAACTGTAGCAGTGAAATACCCGCCTATATTAAAAAATCCAACAATCTCATTGATTAGCTATGGGTTGACGCCCTCGGGTTTGGTCATTACATTCAATGCCTGGGGGAAAGTAGTGGTGAAAAATACAATGAATGTGATGGCGGTTTTAACGAATGCGGTCAACCTATGCGATCAATAGAAGAAGCGTATAATCACGTATCTGGAAAAGGAGCTTTGATATGAAAATCTTAAAAAGTTTATTGAAAATATTAAAAACATAGCTTAATAGGTTTTCTTTTTATGATGATTTATTGTACTTTTATAAAAGTCTTTATTAAGTACACTAATTGTTAATTTGAAGTATAATAACTTTATTTGAGTATACTAAAAAGGAGAATATATGAGAAATAAATGGTAATGATACTCTTCAATTTATTGTAACTAATTATATAAGAGATGTGTAGTAAGAATTTCTAAACTGGAACAATCAACCACTAATAGAATTTTGGAGGGAAGGAAGTTATGAATAAGCTAGAAGAGAAAGATACAAAAAAAGTCAAAAATAGTACTTTTATTAAATTGTGTTTATTGCTTATCTTAGTTGTTACTTTTTTTACTAGTATATATTTTTTAACACGTATTTTTAATAATACGGTTTCTAATACTAAGGTAATTAATGTAGATGAAGAATATATGCAGGTTATCTATTATGTAACTAAACCAGGAATATATAGAATAACTAATACAGCTCTTTATACAGATAAACAACCAGAAATTAAACATAAAATTTTAAAAGAAACAGAAGATTCTTACGGGTGGGCATTCTACCTATCTTACGGTAATAATTGGTTACTTGAAATTGAAAATATTAAATTAAATTCAAATAGCCGAATATCTATTACGGTAGATGGTAAAAAAATAGCTTTTACGGAAGAGAATTATATTGGAAAAAGTATTATAATGAAGAATAGAAAACCTCAAGTTTTAACTATTAATTAAGGAAGGTAGTTATGAAAGACATTCTATGGGTTATACAGCAAAATTTAGTATCTGATGAGGAATATTCAAATATTACAGAAGCTTTAAGTACTTCTCGTCTTTCTTGGATGCCAGTAAAAATTATACCTTTTTCAAATTATATAGTAGGTAGTGAGAAAATAGATACAACCAAAAAAATTATAGCTATCGGTTCTACCTCATTTATAAATATTATTTATAAACTAAACATATGGAAACCTGGAGTATTTTTTGATCCTCAAAAATTTAACTATCGAAATTGGGGAGAAAAATACGGAGATCTTTTACTAAACAACGATTACACAACAACTACTATAGAAAGGTTATATCAAAACTTTGGTAATAAGGATCTATTTATCAGACCTCTTCATGATTCAAAAAGCTTTAACGGGCAAGTTTTTACTAAAAAAGAGTTTCTTGTATGGACATCTCCTGTTATGAGTTATATTAAACCAGATACTGAGATAATAGTATCTATTCCAAAAGTTGTAGAAAAAGAATGGAGATTTGTAGTAGTTAGTAATAGAATAATTAGGATCTTTATATAGAAAAAATAATAAAAGATGTGTAGAGGACGGTTATTCCAGAAAAGCCTTAGATGTGGCTAAATTAGCTGTTAATACCTATTCTCCTCATAATGTATTTGTTATAGATATCGGACAGATAGGAGGCGAATATAAGGTTATAGAGGTAGGCTGTTTTAATGCTGCTGGTTTCTATGCTTGTGATATTAAAAAAATTACAAAACAAGTATCTAAATATGTGCAAAAACAAAGGATATATTATCATGAGTAAAATAATTTTATCATTAGATAATATTTCATCTGACAAAGTAGAGAATATACTAAGATATAAACCTAATATTCATGCTGTAAAGATTAAACCTACTTATCTTGTAAAGTACGGTATTAAAGGATTAAGAATATTTCAGGTAGCGTATATTCCAATAATGCTTGATGTTAAATTACATGATACTCCTGATGCTATGGAAGATATGATTAAATTTTATATAGATCACGGAATTGATTTAATAACTATTCAGGCATCCTCTTGCTTTTCTCCTAAAGATACTTCATTATTAGATAAAATTGTACCTGTTTTGCGTATGACTACTATGGAAGAGGGAGTTTTAAATAAATTATATAATGGAAAAACTGAAGATATTATATATAGATTATCGTGTATAGTAAAAAGGTGCGGTTATACTAAAATAGTTTGTGCTGCAGAAGATATTAAGCATACTGTACATATAGATGGTTTAAAAATTTATTGTCCAGGGATAAGACCTACACATTATACTAAAATAGATGATCAAAAGAAAAAAGCAACTCCAGAAGAGGCTATAAAAGCTGGAGCTGATTATTTAATTATCGGTAGACCTCTTCTTCAATTTAAAGAAGATCCAGAATATACGGCAGAGGTTATCTATAAACTTAATTTAAAATAAGGAACTACAATGAGTCGATTATATTTTAAAAATCTTATAAGTGGAGAAAAAGTTGATATCTTAATTGAAAAAACGTCAATACAAGATATTGAAAAAGACCTTAAATAGAAAAATGATAAGAAAATCAACAATAAATCTTAAATTTACAAATAAAAATAAGCTTAAAAAGCTTAAATTAATAGTTGAAGAGTATCAGAGAGTTATTAATTTATTTATTAACTTTCTTTGGGAAAGTAAACAATTCTCAGGTAATT
>Ga0114925_10002080_pt1 | contig 10119 bp, 10 predicted proteins | sample SumtaG_2_FD_87287 | JGI IMG/M metagenome (GOLD analysis project Ga0114925, IMG submission 87287) | Deep subsurface microbial communities from Indian Ocean to uncover new lineages of life (NeLLi) - Sumatra_00607 metaG | ecosystem: Environmental > Aquatic > Marine > Oceanic > Sediment | place...
GGCTTACGTGGAATTTATCGATACTCCAAAAGCAGCTCCAAGGCCTGAAAACAAAGAGACAAACGGCATGATGTTGAAAGCAGCCGCTTCAGTCAAAGACGAAGAGGGAAAGCTCCTCGGTATCCTCTACGGAGGAATACTGCTCAATCTCAACTACGAGATTGTCGACCGGGTAAAAGAAATCGTTTACAAGGGAGAAATATATAAAGGTCGAGAAAAAGGGACAGCCACAATCTTCCAGCACGACTTACGTGTATCTACTAATGTGAAAACCGAAAAGGGAGAACGCGCTATTGGAACACGGGTTTCAAAGGAAGTTAACAATGCTGTCCTTGTGGAAGGCAAGCCTTGGATTGATAGAGCTTTTGTGGTCAACGATTGGTACATTACAGCCTACGAACCCATTAAAAATATTGATGACAAAATCATCGGCATCCTCTATGTCGGGATGCTTGAAAAACCCTACATAGATATAACCAATAGGGTTATGTCGACTTTCATAATAATTGCCTTCCTCTGTGTTGTCTTTTTATTGGTCATTCTTTATTTTTCAACAACCAGGATAACCAACCCCCTCCAGAAGATGGTCGTTGCCACTCAAATTATATCTAAGGGAGACCTGGCTCACAGAGTTAAAGTTAATTCCAGAGATGAAATTGGATACTTGGCTGAGTCATTTAACCTTATGACATCAAATTTGGAAACAGCTAACGAAAAGCTTATCGAATGGGGCAAAACTCTGGAGAAAAAAGTCGAAGAACGAGCGAAAGAATTGAGAGAAATGCAATCCTACCTTATTCAATCAGAAAAATTAGCCTCTTTAGGAAAATTAGCAGCTGGAATAGCGCACGAAATAAATAATCCCTTGGGAGGTATTCTTATCTATAGTAATCTGTTGCTTGAAGACACAGATAAAAATAGCCCCTATTATGAAAACCTTAGGAAGATAGTCAAAGAAACGTCAAGGTGTAAAGATATCGTTAAAGGTCTCCTCGAATTTGCCCGGCCCAAAGAACCCGAAGCGTCCCTCATAAATATCAACGAAATCTTGGAAAGTTCTCTTGCCATGATGGAAAAACAAGCCCTTTTTCAAAACATTAGTATAAAAAAGACATATGAATCTGACATGCCCAAAATCATTGCTGACAGCGCTCAACTTCAACAAGTGTTTATGAATATTATCCTTAATGCCGCAGAAGCCATGGCCGGAAACGGAACTCTCTCTCTTGGTACTTCACTTAATCCAGATCGTACATTAATAGAGTTGACATTTTCAGATACAGGCCATGGCATAAAGGAGGAAGACAAGAAAAGACTTTTTGAGCCTTTCTTTTCCACTAAAGAAATTGGCAAAGGCACGGGCCTGGGCTTGGCAATAAGTTACAGCATCATTCAGAAACATCAGGGGACAATCGAAGTTCAAAGCCAGCCTGGAAAGGGATCTACCTTTACTGTTAAGCTCCCTATAAAGAAAGAAATGAAACATGACTGAAAAAGCCAATATTTTAATCATCGATGATGAGGAAGCCATCCGAGACTCCTTCAGTCAAGTCCTCAAAAGAGAGGGCTATACCGCCAAAACAGCCAAGGATGGAAGGGAAGGCTTAAAGTTTTTCAAGAAAGAATTCTTTCACGTTGTCCTCCTCGATTTAAAATTGCCCGGCCTTGATGGAATGGAGATCCTCAGCAGAATAAAAGAAGAAAATCCAGAAACTCCTGTGATCATCATAACGGGGTATGCAACTATTGACTCTGCCGTCGAAGCAATAAAGCGAGGAGCGTATGATTATTTAGCAAAACCTTGTAGTCCCGAAGAGTTGCGCTTCATCGTCAAGAAAGCTTTGGATGGCCGAAAAATTTTCTTCGAAAACATTTACCTCCGTGAAGAGTTAAAGAAGAAAAGTGAATTTGATATGGTCATCGGGAAAAGCAAGGCTATGGAAAAAGTCCTAGATATTGTAAGGCGAGTTAGCTCCTCTGTAAGCACAGTTCTTATCACCGGTGAAAGCGGGACAGGGAAAGAACTTATTGCCCGAGAAATTCATAACCACAGTCCAAGAAACGATTCACCTTTTGTCGTCGTGGACTGCGGAGCGCTGGTAGAAACCCTCTTTGAAAGCGAGCTTTTTGGCCATGTCAAAGGGTCCTTCACGGGGGCTTATGAAACAAAACACGGACGATTTGAAGTAGCCAACTGTGGGACGATTTTTTTAGATGAAATCAGCAGTATAGGTTTCAACATCCAGGCAAAACTCTTGAGAGTTATTCAGGAACGAGAAATCACTCGGATCGGAAGCACAAAGCCCATAAAAGTGGATGTTCGTATTCTGGCAGCCACAAGTGAAAATTTGGCAGATTCGGTAAGAAAAGAAAAATTTAGGGAAGATCTTTTCTACCGTCTGAGCGTCGTCCCCATTCATCTTCCTCCTTTAAGGGAAAGAAAAGAAGATATTCCCATTCTTGTCGATCACTTTTTTCAGAAATACAATAAAAGAGCAAGGAAAAAGATCAGTGGCATCTCTCTTGCAATTAAAAAGGCTTTAATGGAATACGACTGGCCAGGAAATATTAGGGAATTGGAAAACACCATAGAGCGGGCCGTGGTACTATCTAAAAGCGATGAAATCGAACTTGAGGATCTTGTGTATCATGGGATTAGTTCCAGCGCGTCTTTATTCCATCTCTTTGGGGGAAAGTATAAAACTCTTGATGAGATAGAAAAAGAATACGTTAAAACTGTTTTTCAAGCTCAACAAGGGAACAAAAGCAGGGCAGCAAAAATTCTAGGCATCAACCGCAAAACCCTCTGGGCTAAAATCAAAAAGTACAACCTTCAATAAAGATGATATACCATATTTCAAAATTCTGAGTATGTCAAAATAGGACAATAACTGGGGAAAAATACCCCAGCCATGTTTTCCCTCTTTTGATTTAAACCGGACTCTTTAGACAAGATATATTCTTTTTCTTTTTGATTCAATAACTTATGTCAGCGCAATAATTTTCGCTCTTCGTCCAAATAGGCATGTTTCTTGCTTATTATTCTTTCTCGGCATCCATCCCTGCGGTATCCATGGCTTGCTTATCCTGGATAATTTCTTCCAGCAAGCCTACCTCGATCCTTACTACCTAGAAGCGAGAAAGTGGACGAGCAATAACTGAGGAGGCCAATGATGAGTAATGAAGCTTTTGAGCCCAAATTAGTCGGTTTCTTGTGTAACTGGTGCTCCTATACAGGCGCTGACTTAGCAGGCACAGCTCGAATGGTTTACGCCCCGAATCTACGAATCATCCGAGTCATGTGCAGTGGTCGGGTGGATCCTCAATTCGTGCTGAAGGCATTTGCTGAGGGAGCTGACGGAGTCCTTATTTCTGGATGTCATCCTGGAGACTGCCATTACCAAGAAGGCAATTATAACGCATTAAGAAGGCATAGACTCCTTTCCAAGATGCTGGAACAATTTGGTATCAAAAAAGAAAGGTTCAGACTGGAATGGGTCTCTGCCGCAGAAGGCGCAAAATTCCAGCAAGTCTGTAATGAATTTGCCGAACAAATAAGAAAATTAGGACCTTTAAGTCTAAACGGAGGTAAAAATGAGCCCAGATAAGCCTAAGGTTGCCTTTTACTGGTGTGCATCCTGTGGGGGATGCGAGGAATCAATTGTCGACTTGGCCGAAGACATTCTAAAGGTTGTGGAGGCTGTGGATATTGTTTTCTGGCCAGTAGCCTTAGATTTTAAGAAAAAAGATGTTGAAGCAATGGATGATGGTTCGATTGCGGTCAGCTTTATCAACGGCGCTGTGAGGCTTTCAGAACAGGAGGAGATGGTAAAGCTTTTAAGAAAAAAATCACAAATCGTCATAGCCCACGGAAGCTGTTCTCATATGGGTGGAATTCCTGGCCTGGGTAACTTCTGGAACAAAGAAACCATCTTCAGACGTGCTTACCACACAACTCCCTCCACTGATAATCCTGATAAAACTATTCCTCTTGAAAAAACAGAGGTAGATGGGAAGGAACTTACTCTCCCCAGTTTTTACGATACAGCTTACACTTTAGACCAGGTTATCGAAGTGGACTATTATCTTCCTGGCTGTGCTCCCCCTCGAGATTTAATTATGAATGCAATTCAGGCTATTTTAGAAGGAAAACTCCCTCCCAAAGGAGCGGTTCTCTCTCCCAATAAATCCCTCTGTGACGACTGTGATAGGAATGAGACAAAGCCTGAAAAGTTAACAATCAAAGAAATTAAAAGGCCCTGGGAAGTTGAGCTTGATCCTGAAAAATGCTTCCTGGAACAGGGCGTTATCTGCATGGGCCCTGCAACCCGGACAGGCTGCGGCGAAAGATGCATCAAAGCTAACATGCCCTGCCGCGGTTGCTTCGGCCCAACTGACCAAGTTTTTGACCAAGGAGGAAAATTCCTTTCAGCCCTAGCGTCGATTTTAGAAACTAATGATGAAAAGGAAATAGAAAAACTCGTAGAGACAATCGTTGACCCAGCCGGCACTTTTTACCGTTTCAGTTTGCCCTCATCAATCTTAAGAAGAAGAAGAATGGAGGCCATAAAATGAATAATAAAAAAAATAAAAAACTAATAACCATTGACCCTATAACTCGCTTAGAAGGCCATGGAAAAATTGAGATTTTCCTTGATGATAAAGGCGATGTGGAAAGGGCCTTTCTCCAGATCCCAGAACTCCGCGGCTTTGAGCAGTTTGCCGTGGGAAGGCCTGCTGAGGAGATGCCCAGGATAACTCCCCGCATCTGCGGCGTCTGCCCTACCGCCCACCATATGGCTTCGACCAAAACTTTAGATGATCTTTTCCACGTCGAGCCTACCCCAACAGCCAAAATGATAAGGGAGCTCATTTACAACGCCTTCCAGTTTGAAGATCATACCCTGCATTTCTTTTTCCTGGGGGGTCCTGATTTTATAGTTGGACCACAGACTCCAGCTGGTGAAAGAAATATCTTGGGTGTTATTGGAAAAGTAGGTTTAGAAGCAGGAGGTAAAGTTATCCGAGCCAGAAGAGAAGCTCGAGATATCATCAACCATTTAGGTGGAAAAGTCATTCATCCTGTCTGCGGTCTTCCTGGAGGAGTCTCTAAGGGACTGGATGAAGAGCATAGAGTCCTATTCCTGGAAACAGCAAAGTTCACAGTAGAATTTGCCCAGTTTGCGCTCCAGACTTTTGATGATATAGTCCTCAAGAACAAGCAATATGTAGATATTATTGTCGGAGATGCTTATAAAATGGAAACTTACTATATGGGTCTAGTTGATAAAAATAACAAAGTCAATTTCTATGATGGAGATATTCGAGTCGTAGACCCTAAAGGAAAAGAGTTCGCTAAATTCAAGCCGCGCGATTACCTCAACCATATCTCAGAGCACGTGGAATCCTGGAGTTACATCAAGTTTCCCTTCCTGAAAAATGTTGGCTGGAAGGGTTTTGTCGAAGGAAAAGATAGCGGTGTATTCCGTGTTGCACCCCTGGCCCGGCTCAACGTCTCTGACGGTATGACTACTCCTCTTGCCCAAGAACATTATGAAAAGATGTACAAAATCCTTGGGGGCAAGCCTGTTCACAACACTCTTGCATTTCACTGGGCACGACTCATCGAAGCTCTCCAAGCTGCCGAGGCCATGGTTCAACTTCTAGAAAATAAAGATATAACAGATCCCAATATCCGGAATATCCCTACAGAAACACCCACCGAAGGAGTTGGAGTTGTCGAAGCCCCAAGGGGCACGCTCTTTCACCACTACAAAACAGATGAAAAAGGGATTATAACGGAGGCTAACCTCATTGTAGCTACTGTCAACAATGCTGCTGCTATCAACATGTCCATCGAAAAAGCAGCTAAGGCTTTTATCAAAGGCGGAAAAGTTTCAGAAGGACTGCTGAACATGACAGAGATGGCTTTCAGGGCTTATGATCCTTGCCATGGCTGTGGAACTCATGCTCTGCCAGGAGATATACCTCTTATCATTAATATCTATGACAAGCACAAAGAACTCATCAAACGGCTCAAGCGGTAAGCCCGTTGTTCCGTAACTCCGTAAGCGGCGGTAAGGGGTCAGATCTCTACATTTGACATTCCCCCCTTTACATAAAAGGATGAGATTGCCACGCTACCCCAAAACTCTGGTTTTAGGCTTAGGGAATGAATTGTATGGAGATGATGGAGTAGGCATCCATGTGGTCAGAAAACTGAGGCATGATCTTGAAGCTATGAAGAAGACTTCGAAGTGGCTTGAAAATGTCGAATTTGAGGAATGCTCTCTTTCAGGGCTCGCCCTCTTGGACGTTATCGTTGGCTATAACACACTTATAATCGTTGATACAATAAAAAAATCGAATCCTGTCACAGGCAAAGTCCTTCTCCTTGAAGAGAAAGACCTGAGGCACATCCCTGGTCCCTCTCCCCACTATGTTTCTGTGCCTCAAACTTTAGAAATCGGGAAAAAGGTGGGACTCAAAGTTCCATCCAGGATTAAAATAATAGCTGTTGAGGCAAAAAATATGTATAGTCTCGGAGAAGGACTGACCAAAGAAATGACAAAAGCTATTCCAGATATTATGCAGAAAGTGAGGGAAGTTTTAAAAAAATGAAGAAAAAGGGAGTCCTCGTCAACGTGTCCATATGGGAAATAATTACCCACCTTTGCTTTTCTCCACTCCAAAAAATCAGAGTCATAATTTCTATCTCGCCATAACTTATTTAAAATCAATAAAATAAGATTTTATGCCCTCCCTTTCTCTCTTTAGAATAATTGGCACATTAATTGCAAAAGCACATATATGAGGAAGTTATAAATGGCTGATCTTGAGAAAAATATTCTTATCATAGATCCTGATACCAAGGAGAGAGAAGATCTGGCTCTGCTTTTAGAAAAGGAAAATTACCATGTTGAGACAGGAAAAGGTCTTCCTGATGCAATAAAAAAAATATCTGAAAAGTGTTTCAACTGCTTGATCATGGACGTGAGTCTTCCAGAGATGAAAGGGTACGAAGCTGTTTCCATATTAAAAAATATCGATCCTAAAATAAAAGTCATCATGACAACAAAAAAAAACACAAAAACATTGGAAGTTAAGGTCAGAGAACAGGACATCTTTTTTTACTTCATAAAATCTTTCGGAAAAAAGGAATTAAAGTTGGCAATCAATGATGCCTTTAGTAAATAAAGGAGGAAAAAATGGAAAAAAGCAAGGCGAAAATTTTAGTCATCGATGATGATCCGGATTTCAACGATGCAGTAACGCCAATTCTGGAGTCAGCCCTGTACGATGTTGTGACTGCTTTAAACCCTGAGCAAGGAAAAGAAAAAATCTTCTCTGAGAAACCAGATCTCATTCTTCTCGACATCATGATGGACAGTCTCTTTGACGGCTTTTCCTTATGTCACGCGATCAAAACCTCAAAAGAATACAAAGAGTTCAAGGACACACCAATTATCTTTGTATCAGCTGTAAAAGAGAAGACAGGTTCAAGATTCTCGTTCAAAGGCGAAGAACAGGGAATGGCTGGACCCGACGATTATATCGATAAACCTGCTAAGCCCGATGATCTCCTTGCTCGAATAAAAAGGCTACTCCAGAAATGAAGAAGGTGAAGGAGACAACGAAAATTCTAGGCGTTTTGGGAAAAAAAGAGAAGGAACTGAGAGATTCATTTCTTCAACAGGTCGCAAACATCCCTGGAGGAGAGAGTATTAAAAAATGCATTCAGTGCGGATCCTGCACCGGCTCCTGCCCAGTCAGTTACACTATGGATATTACGCCCCGAGAAGTCATTGCTCTCTTTCGCGCCGGAGATATTGAATCTATTCTCTCAAGCCGCACCATCTGGATTTGTGCTTCTTGCTATGCATGTACTGTAAGATGCCCCCAGGGAGTTCAAGTTACAGATATTCTCTATGCATTAAAGCGGCTGGCTATTGAACAAGAAATCTTCCCAAAGAAATTTCCGGTGTATTCTTTATCCAAATCTTTCGTCTTTTTTACCAACCGATACGGCCGGAGCTATGAACCAGGACTTATTCTCTATTATTTTCTTAAAACAAATCCTTTGAAATTACTGGGATTGGTTCCCCTCTTTCTTAAATTATTCTTTAAAGGCCGTATCGGGCTATTCCCAAAAAAAATCAAAGGAACAAAGACCTTTTCCAAAATCCTCAAAGAGGCAGAAATCATGGAAATGGTTGTTCCCGTCCGGGAGGCCTGAAAGAGATTCCTGCTTCCCAGCGTAAAAAGACCTTTCTCTTCTCACTAAAATCTGGAGGTGAATATGGAATACACATATTACCCAGGTTGCAGCCTTGAAGCATCAGCTAAAGGCTACAACGAATCTTTCCGTTTCGTCTTTAAAACTCTAGGGCAAGAGCTCGTGGAACTTGAAGACTGGAACTGCTGTGGTGCCACCTACTATATGTCTACAAAAGAAACTGTTTCACTCGTAATCTCTGCACGAAACCTGGCTCTAGCCGAAAAATATGGCCGGGACATCGTTGCTCCTTGCAGTGCTTGCTACACCATTTTGTATAAAACAAATTATATTCTCAAGAACAACCCCATCATGAAAGCTAAGATTGATCAAGCATTAAAAAAAGATAATCTAGAATATAATTTGAGCCTAAAAGTACGCCATCCTCTTGAAGTTTTAGTTAATGATGTTGGGATTGATTCGATTGCTTCTAAAGCCCAAATTGGTCTGGATAACGTTAAAATGGCTCACTATTACGGCTGCCAGATTGTGCGTCCGGATCGCGGCCTTGATGACAAAGATAATCCCCTAATGATGGATTCTCTTTTTGAAGCTCTAGGAGCTGAAAACGTCTACTTCCCGGTGAAAGTCCGCTGTTGCGGGGGGATGCTCATGACCACTTATCCTGATGTGGCCTTAGAACTAAACAAAAAAATATTAGAGTGTGCTCATGAAAATGGAGCTGACCTCCTTGTGACTACTTGTCCACTGTGTCAGATCAACCTGGAAGCTTATCAAGATAAAATTAACAAGAAATTCAAGACTGATTTTCATATTCCTATTTTATTCTTTACCCAAGCATTGGGTCTTGCCTTAAGGGGAAGTCCTGAAGAATTAGGACTTCACCGCAACCTTATTCCATTTCGATTAAAAGAAAATTTATATGAGGGACTAAGATGAGTGTAAAAATAGGTGTTTATATTTGTCATTGTGGTTCAAACATTGCCAATACAGTAGATGTTGGTGAGGTAAGAAATCTTGCCTTAAAACTGCCTAATGTAACCATAGCCAGGGATTATAAATTTATGTGCTCTGATCCCGGGCAGGAATTGATTAAAAATGACATAAAAGAACTAAAACTCAATCGAGTCGTTGTAGCTTCTTGTTCTCCTCTCATGCACGAGAAAACTTTTCAAAAAGCATGTGAAAGCGCAGGACTTAATCGATATTTGTTTCATATGGCAAATATACGCGAGCACTGTTCTTGGGTTCATAATAATAAAAAGGTCGCCACTGAAAAGGCCAAAGCTTTGGTTAATGCTGCCATTCGGAGGGTAGCTTTTCTTGAAGCTTTAGAGCTGAAGCGGATGAAAATGAATCCTGCCACATTAATAATAGGCGGTGGCATCGCAGGAATTCAGGCAGCATTAGAGATTGCTGAATCAGGGAATGAAGTTTACCTTGTTGAAAGAGAGCCTTCAATCGGTGGCAAAATGGCAATCTTAGATAAAACATTCCCAACTCTGGATTGTTCTGCGTGTATACTCACACCAAAAATGGTTAACGTTGGTCAGCATGAAAACATTCATCTTCTGAGCTATAGTGAGGTAACAGAAGTATCAGGATCCAATGGAAATTTCAAAATCAAAATTCTGAGAAAGCCTTCGTATATTGACGAAGACAAATGCACGGGCTGCGGGCTTTGTTACGAAAGTTGCCCATCTGTCCGGATACCAAAACGCAGAATCATTAAGTTAGGGGATAAAATTCTCAAGGAGTTGAGATGAAACACAATTCCAAAATCTATACGGAGGGATAAGAATGGAAATTGATTTAAATCCACTAGACCAAATCATTGAAAAATGGGAAAGTAGAAGAGATTTTTTGATTGAAATTCTTCAGGA
>Ga0114925_10002081_pt1 | contig 10118 bp, 10 predicted proteins | sample SumtaG_2_FD_87287 | JGI IMG/M metagenome (GOLD analysis project Ga0114925, IMG submission 87287) | Deep subsurface microbial communities from Indian Ocean to uncover new lineages of life (NeLLi) - Sumatra_00607 metaG | ecosystem: Environmental > Aquatic > Marine > Oceanic > Sediment | place...
ATAAAATAGAAAAAATCGTCAGTGTGGGTTATTGAGTTGGTTTGCAAAAAATGTTCGTTACCGGAATTTCTTTGTCAACGCAAGTTGCTCTTCCATAATGTCCTGTGGAATAACGCCACTGATAAGTACACCCGCTGTGTTACCTTCGCTCCATACGACTGTGCCTTTTAACTTTATCAATGTTTTATTGGATAACACTATTGTTCCATTGATAAACTTTCCCATCGGAATCTGTTGATCATTTACAAATTTAAGCCCTCTTTCAGAAATATTGATAACCTCCATTTCATTTTCTCCGACAATGAATTTGGGTCTTTTCCCAGGGGGATACTCTAATCGAATAAAAGCTCTTTTATCCTGTTTTTCAGGAGCCTCGCTACTTGACCTGGTTTTTTTGTCTTTTCTTTTCCATAGTTTTGCAATTTTCTTTATTACCATACCGGTGATGTCCTTTTGTGTTTTTCGAAAATTTGGTGAAGACGGGTTTTATCTGTTCAGAAAAGAATTCAGGTTTTCAGATGATCAGGCTTTATACACCCTGTATATAACGAACATATTAAGTGTTTCTTTAACATTTTCTGCATTTCATTCAAGGTTATTCTCTGTTTTTATCAAAATCCGTCGTATTTAGGAAAATAAGTTGTTTTTTAAAGAAAGGGGATCGGTTTGCCTGTGCGATAGGCAAGCGCCTGGCACTTGGCAATTAAGTGCTCGTTACGGCCTGTAACTTTGATGTCATAGACGGCTGTTTTTTTTGTCCGGCAGACCTCTCGTGCTTCGGCACGGAGGCGGGTACCCGCTTCGGGACTGGAGACATATGTTACACTGACGTTTAAAGCGACGGCTACTGTGCCGTCTGTCTGTCCGGCGGTTTCAAAGGCTTCGTCGATGAGGGCAAAAATGGCACCGCCATGTGCCATGTCGTAAATGTTGTTCATGGTTTCCGGAACATAATCCATTTCCACAATAGAATGCCCGAGTTCCAGAGAAACCAGTTCCATGTTCATAGTGCGCGAAAAAGGTTCCTTATCCACTGCGCGATAGATAGCCTCTTTGACGGATTGATCCATGTTACATCACCTATTCTTCACGGTAAATTCAGAGTATATATGGAGGCATAATATCAAAAAGAGAGTTGTGTTGCAAATAGAACATTGTTTTCGTCACTTTTGACATTTGTGTCGATAAAAATCTGACAGACTCGTAAAAAGCCCGTAATTCCGTCATGCCTGCGAAGGCAGGCATCCGGAAGTATCTGAAAACACGGGATTCCCGACTTCGCGGGAATGACGCCAAAGGACGTTTTGAGACTTTTTACGAAAGCATCAAAGCTAGAAAATCATTTTTTGATTGCAATTTTTTTATTTGTGCAGCATTAGTAACGCTTTGGTTTAGGGCGTGTCTGTTTATGCTCAAAAAATAAAGCAGTAATGAATATTTAAGGTAGTAAATTTTATTGTTCTTATGAGGAGGATGAGGATGTTTAAAGTACGCATTGGGTTGTTGTTGATGGTATTGATTTTTGTTGTTGGGATGATAACTGAATTTGCCGGTCAGAACGCAAATGCCGGTGATCGATACGGATTACAGGAGAGCGGTGCTGAGATGTGCGTTCCGATGGGAGAAGTTATACTTGTGCCCCCCGCATCGAGAAAACAGAAGAAATCTTCGGTTCATTTTCCCCATTCCGGACATTTTGCCTATGACTGCAAAACATGTCATCATAAATGGAAAGGTGTCGCTCAAATCCAAAACTGTACAACATCAGGCTGCCATGATCTGAAGGAAGCACCAAAAGAGCAGGCAAAATACCTGGTTTATACGGATTCGGCGATTAAATACTTTAAATATGCGTTTCACACTCAATGCATAGGATGCCATAAAGAGATAAAAGCCAAGCGAAAGTCATTGGAAATGTCATACCAGACGTTGAAAACAGAACTCCCAAAGACCGGACCCACCGGATGCAATAAATGCCATCCCAAAGAGTAGCATAAGGGGTAAGTTCAAAGCGCGAATTATTAAAGGAAAGCGTTTTGCAGATTGTATCGACACATAAAAATACCGATTTTGACGCGCTGGCCTCCATGGTGGCTGCGACAATTTTATACCCGGACGCGGTTCCGGTCCTCCCATTGAACGTAAATCCGAATGTCAAGGCCTTTTTATCGATCCACAAAGATCTGTTTTCCATGGTTTCCTCAAATGAAATCAATCTTGACGAGGTCGAACGTTTGATTGTTGTTGACGTCAACCGCTGGGAACGTCTTGATCGAATGGACGGACTGAGGCACAGGGACGATCTTGAAATCATCCTGTGGGATCATCATTCAAATGACGGGAATATCCGTCATACCTGGAAGTGCCAGGAGGAGATGGGGGCAACCATAACGCTCATGATCCGGCAAATAAAAGCGCAGCAGTCGGTTCTGAATCCCATCCAGGCCACTCTTTTTCTGGCCGGTCTTTATGAAGACACGGGGAATTTGACATTTCCGTCTTCGAAACCCGAAGATGCCTATGCGGCGGCATATTTATTGGAGCAAAAGGCAGATTTGAATGTTATCGGCACGTTTTTACGGCCGGCGTATGGGGAGAAGCAGAAAAACATTCTGTTCCAGATGCTGCAATCAACGGAAAGGATAAAACTGAACGGGTACAGCATCAGTATTTGTACACTGAATATCAAGGGCCACGTGGAAAGTCTTGCCGTGGTTGTCAACATGTACAGAGAAATTGTAAATGTTGATGCAGCTTTTGGTGTTTTTATGAATAAAGATCGCGGCCGGTGCATTGTTATCGGACGAAGCAATGCGGAAGGCCTCAATATTGGAGCCATTATGCGGAGCATGGGCGGCGGGGGACATCCTGCGGCGGGTTCGGTAATGCTCAATTCCGACAGCGCTGATGAAGTGGAAGAATGGATAAAGGAATTGATTCAAAAAGGGCAGCAGGCTTCCGTGCAGATTAGCGACCTGATGTCTTTTCCTGTTTTTACCATATCTCCAGACACCAGAATGCAAGATGTGGCGCTGACTTTAAGAGAAAAGGGTTGTACCGGCCTTCCTGTTGTAGATGATGGTAAACTTGTGGGCATCATTTCACGAAGGGATTTTCGAAAGATAAAGAAAAAATCCCAGATGGAGGTGCCGGTAAAGGCGTTTATGAGTACGGGTGTAAAATCTATCGACCCAGGAATGAGTCCCATGCAGGCGGCCCGCCTGATGGTGAAACATGATATCGGCCGTTTTCCGGTCGTGGAAAACGGGCGGATCATCGGAATTGTTACACGGTCCGATACAATGCATTATATTTATGATCTTTTACCGGATTGAAAAGGATGAAAAGGAGAGCGTTCCTTAAGATTATAGCCGCGTTGATTGCCGGCGGAAAATTTGCTCCTGAAGCGCTGGCGGGGATTATTAAAGTTCCATTCCCTCCCATGCCGGAAAACCGGGACGATTACATCCGTGACTACCTCGTTAAAATGAAGCACTTTAATGAACACAACGGGGAAGACGTCTACGTTGGTCGGGGAAAATTCCGACTTTTGGAGTCATCCGTAAAGCGGTTTAATCGCCTCCAGGGAACCGTGGGTCATGGCAATTTCCATCTGTTAAACTTTGATGATGCCGTAAATATCGCCCGAAATTATACACGTGTGGGACGATTCTCCGAGGCGGAGATTGATTTCCTGGAAATGATTTTCTATGAGGACGGCGGCCTCTATGGATTTTTTGGCGACAAGCCCGTGAAAAATCTCACAGATCGGGTACTGAAGCAAAAGGTGGTTAAAATTCCGAACACCGGCAATTATATTTACAAAGGACTGCCCCTTGAGACCTATCAGAAAGTTAAGCGGACACTGGGCGATGTGGTTGTCCTGACCTCCGGAGTGCGCAGTGTGATCAAACAGTTTACGCTTTTTCTGAACAAAGCTTATGAGAACTATGGCAACCTTTCACTGGCCTCACGCTCGCTCGCCCCTCCCGGGTACTCCTATCACGGAATCGCTGATTTCGACGTTGGGCAGGTAGGATTCGGTGCCGCCAACTTTACCGAGCAGTTTATGACCACGGAGGCCTATCAAAGGCTTAAGGACCTCGGCTACCTCAGTCTCCGCTATCCAAAGGACAACCTGCTGGGTGTGCGATTCGAACCGTGGCACATCAAGGTGAGATCGTAAGTTGGATCTATCGCGGTTGTCCAAATAACGTTATCTTTCAGCGGCCGAATAATTTAGCTAGAGTAAAGGGTTCGAGGATTCAAGGGTTCAAGTGTTTTTTCTAATGATTTTATCAACGCCTTGAGCGTCCTTTCAACCGCTGCTATCTTATCAATGAGTTCCGCCAATTTTCCAGCTTCGACCTATCCTAAGTCCCCTGAAAGCAGGCGCTGGGTTTCCAATTCGCAAATAGAACCATAGGCAATATAGGATGACCTCAAGTCGTCTGCGGTTGTCTTTCTGACATATCCTTCTGTTTACCCTGTTAAATAAAATCTCATTTTATGAAATCAGATTTTAATGCGAAGCATTATTTAACAGGGCAGGTATTTGAAGGTACAGGTACAGCGGCCCATCTGATTCGAGATGTCAGACTGCATCTTTTTATGTTTAAGCTTTTCACTCGAATCCTTGAATCCTCGACTCCTTGAATCCTAAAATTTCGCTATTTTGCATCTTCCCGCAACCAGGCTTCAAGACGGCGAAGGCCTTCTTCCGTCGAGACCCGGGGGGTATACCCCAAGTCTTTTCCGGCGGCGCTGATATCGAACCAGTGTGCCGTAGCCAGTTCATCGGCCAGAAAGCGTGTCATTTTCGGCTCTTCTTTTATTTTCAATGCAATGTAAAGAAATTCCAGGAGGGCACCGGCCACCCATGCCATTCTACGGGACATGGAGCGCCGAACAGGGGGAAGTCCTGCCGCCTTTAAAATATCGTTGACCATCTCCCATAGCGGTACCGGATCACCCTGGCTGATGAAATAGGTTCTTCCGGACAGCTCCGGATTTTTCTCCAGAGCGTCCGCGGCCTGAATATGGGCGTCGGCAGCGTTGTCGATGTAGATCGTATCCACAAGATTACTGCCGTTTCCAATCTTTACCAGACGTTTTCCTCTTTTAATAATCCTCGGTACCAGGTGGTTGTCCCGCGGACCCCAAATCAAATGCGGTCTTAATATGATTGTCTTTAGATTTCGACTCGCGGCCTGTACGATATACTGTTCGGCAATGGCCTTGGTCTTCGGGTAGTGCGCATGAAAGCGCTTTGGATAGGGAATAGATTCATCTACGCCTTCCATATCTGTTCCATCGAATACGACGCTGGGTGAGCTGGTGTAAACGAGCCGTGAAACACTGTGGGCAATGCAGCCGGCAACAACATTTTGAGTGCCGACCACATTGGTTTGGTAATATGTGTCATAATCTCCCCAGATTCCGGGTTTTGCCGCAACATGAAAGATGAGGTCCATGTCTTTGCACGCGGCTTCAACGGCAACCGTGTCGCTGATATCCCCCTGGATTTGTTCAACGCCCGTTGAGGCCGGTTCAGGGTAAAAGCGCCGGGAAAAGCTGAAGACGTGGTCACCTCTTTCCACAAGTCTTTTCACAATAGCACCACCGAGAAACCCACCGCCGCCGGTGACCAGAACTTTTTGTCGGTTTTTATCTTCTGTTTTCATAACCTATATTCACCGCAAAGACGCTGAGGGCGCAGAGAAAAGATGCCTTTCTTTTGCCGTTGAGAAAACGGCAAAAGAAAAAATCAATCACTACTTGATATTTTGAGGCTCTAAATGCCCGCAGGACCTGTTGATTATTGTTTTCCTTCCTCTCAATGGAAAACAATAAAATCAATAACCTCCGCGTTCTCTGCGTCTCTAATGAGCGAAGCGAATGGGCGGTGGGTTTATTATACTAATACTGATTTATCTGCAGCTGTCGGCAGAGAAAAAAGTCTGTGGCTCATTTATTGATCCTTTTTTCAGCCCAAACCGCCAGTTTTTCCCGAAAAATCTTGGAATTGTGACGGATGTCTACGGGAAACGCCTTGTGAAACAGAATGGTTTCGATGCTTTTTGTATGTTCATGTGCTTTTGCCATTTCAAGAAGCTCATCCCTTAAAACTTCCTTGTTTTGGCTGGGAAAAGAGGCTTCCAGTTCTATGCAGATCACCGGTTTTTGTCTTTTTGGAGGTCCAACACCCACGAGTGCACTTCGAAGCACCCTCGGATGGTTGTTGAAGATCGATTCGCTGGGGATAGTGAAAAGGGTCATTTCTTCAGTGATCACGCGGTGACTTTTACGGCCGCAAAACCAGATTCTGCCTTTTGAATCCCTCCAGCCCAGATCTCCCATCCGGTGCCATATCTTTTTATTATCTTTGATCTTGGCCAGCGCATCTGCTTCCGGATTACCAAAGTACTGCCGGGAGACCAGGTCCCCTTTGACAACGATTTCACCGATTTCTCCGTTTGGAACCCGAAGGTTATCCGACCAATTCGGTATGGGGTCATCCAAGGTTTTTATTATGTGCACTTTAATATCGTTAATGGGGCGTCCAATGCAGGTGCCGTAACCTTTTTCGCTGAGCATCCGGGTTTCGGACAGTATTTCATCGCCGGCGATGGATATGATGGGAACCGCTTCGGTGGCGCCGTAAGGGGTGTGGACCTCTGCATTACCGCACAGCATGGCGCTGAACTGTTCGATGTTCGACGCCGATACCGGCGCCCCGGCGGAAATGACCCGTTTCAGTGACGGGAGTGTTATTCCAATTTCTTTACCGTATTTTCCCACGCGGTTCAGCAGGGCCGGTGACGCGAACATGCTGGTGATCTTCTGGTCTCGAATCGCTTCGATGATTTTTTCAGGACTGGCCAGGGCAGGTTTTGTGGGGTCCATGTCCGGTATCACCGACGTGATTCCCAGAGCCGGCCAAAAAAGGGCAAACAGCGGAAATGTGGACAGATCTATTTCATCCTCGGTTAAACCCAGGTGAGATTCTATTTGACGGAGCTGGGCATTAAAATTCCCGTGGGTGTACACAACACCCTTGGCCGGTCCTGTGCTGCCGGTGGTGAAAAGGATGGCGGCGGTTTCATCCCGAAGGGTTTTGGCCGTGGAAAAGGGTTCCCAGGGCTTTTGAAAGACTTGCTTGAGGGTATAGCCCCCCCAGAACCACCGTCGGCCGACCGTTATCCAGACGTTAACGGTATTAAAAAATCTTGGAAAAAAAGTTCGAATGACGTGGGCGGGTGGAATGCCGATAAACGCCTTTGGCCGACCTTCCTTGAAGCAATTGACCATTCGGCGGATTCCCATCCCCGGGTCCACCACCACGGGAACCGCACCGATTTTAAACAAAGCAAAGATAATAATAAAAAACTCCAGGCTGGGCTTTACCATTAAAATGGTACGGGTGCCGCGCTCGATTCCGGCCTTTTCCAATCCGCGGGCCAGGCAATCGGACTCCTGATCGAGCTGGATGAAGGTGAGCTGGGAGTAAATCAAACGGCCGTTATTATCCCGTCCGGCAGGGCAGAGCACAGCCGGTTTATCCGGCTCCTTTTCAGCGTTCCTTTTCAGATAAGATGAAACGTTTACAACAGGGTTTTCTTTATTTTGTTCAATCGTGTCCATGTGTTATCTTTATCGTGTTGGAAAATATTTCGCACAGATATTGTGTATGGGTGATAATTATCACCCGTAAGGCACGCAGGCAAGGGATTAATTCAGGTTTTGTGTATATAAAAAAATAACCCGAGTTTTTTGTGGTTGCCCGTGAGGGGACAATCCGGGCGGGTGCACTCGAGGGTTTCGAATTATGTATCCGGCACATTCAGGGGCTTTCATAGCGTGGTTGTGGGCCGCCTGGACAATCATGCCGGTGAGGTTGTATCCGAAACATTTACTCGGCTCTTAATCCAGCTTTTTACTTCCAAAAAGGGATAATTTTTAAGGATACCGAAATATGGCAGCTGTTTTATTTTCAATTTCGAGAAAACAGGCGTATAAATACCACAAAGAAACTTGGTTAAATTTATCTTGCTAAATTGCTCGCCTATTGCTCGAATAAACTCACCTGTAATCTCTCCAAATTCAAAATTGGACAGAGGCTTTAATGCCGTCGTGTTTTTAAGAACCGCTTTTCCGCTTTTGCAAAAAGAGCAATGCCCACAACGTTCTTTTTCAAGATCTTCTCCAAAATATTTGGCAAGTTGTTTGCTGATACATGCATCGCTTTCAAAAAAGCTTACCATATTGTGTATCCTTTGAATCTCAAGCTTTTCCTTCTTTATAAACAAGGCGTACATTTTTTCAGCCATGACATCGATATCAAACGCCTGGGTCAGAATGTCGTACACCTCCGTTGCCTGACTGGATTGGAGCTCGATCCAGGCCTTCTCGTCAAAGTATTCCAGCGCGGTGAGAACCCGCTGCCGATCTGTATCATAACTGTTAAGGATTCCATTAATATCAACCGACGTCCATATTTTTTTGGTGTGGCAATGATTCATGATTCCTTTAACAAACTGCTTTCTTTCCCCTTCAAAACTGTCAATGATGCTTGCCGGCTCCACAATGTATTTGAATACATATTTCTCAAAGTAGGCCAGCTTCGGTCGAATAATTTTCTCCATCGCAAGGTAAACCAGTAGCGTTTTTAAAGGAAGAATTCTGATATTCAGGGCATTTGAAAGCGTTACCTCTTTGATTTCCCAGATAAAGCCTTCATTTTCCTTTATGGTACGGAGTAATTGAAAGATTGACGGTTTCTCCGGAGTATCGCCATAAATAAAATTCTCTAAAATATGAATGTTGTCCCGGTTGGCCAACACTTCGCAAAAAGCGGGTATTCCATCTCTCCCGGAACGTCCGATTTCCTGACTGTAGTTTTCAATTGATTTCGGCAAATCATAATGAATGATTCGGCGGATGTCCTTTTTATCAATCCCCATCCCAAAAGCGATGGTTGCCACGACACAGGCCAGAGTCCCATCCATGAATTTATTTTGAATTTGTTCCCGTGTTTCGGTTTCCATTCCGGCATGATACGGATGCGCATTTATGCTATTTGCGCAAAGAAATTCCGAGACATCTTCTGCAGTTTTTTGCAGGGTAACATATACAATGGTAGGATCTTCGGGCGTTTCCCGAATTCTTTGAAGCAGGCAGGTCTTTTTATCAGGATTGTCCGTTGGCGTTATTTGCAGAAAAAGATTGTCACGATAAAATCCGGTAACAAATACATTTTCTTTAATAATATTGAATTTGGCGCACATATCGTCAATGACCTGCGCGGTCGCGGTCGCGGTCAGCAACAGCGTTTGTTTTATGCCGAAACCCTTTTGATAAGCAGGTAATTTCAGGTATTCAGGCCGGAAATTATGCCCCCATTCGGAGATACAATGCGCTTCGTCAACCACTAACAGTGAGACCTTCATTTTTTTCAGATGAGAACGAAATCTCTCATTTTTAAACCGTTCGACCGAAATCATCAGGATTTTTAATTCGTTGCTTTTGGCTCTTTCAAGAATCGCACTGTATTCGCTTTTCTCAAGCGTTGAATCCAGACGCGCTGCGGGGATATTGTTTTCCAACAAAAAGTCCAGTTGATCTTTCATTAAGGACAGCAGAGGAGATACCACCAGCATCATGCCGGGCAATAACATCGCCGGCAGTTGATAACAAAGGGATTTACCTGCGCCGGTCGGAAAGATGGCCGCAGCGGATTGATGCTCCAGAACTTTGCTGATGACTTCTTCCTGGCCTTTTAGAAACGAATTGAACCCGAAATATTTTTGCATCTGTTTTTTCAACATTATCACTCCCTTGAGGATTAAACCCCAAAAAATTAGCGATCAACAGAGATGATAAAACATACTTTCGTCAACCCATTGTCAACCTTTATTTAAATTTATTGTCAACCACATGATCAATAACCGGTTTTAAAGAAGGATTTAGATTTTCGGGTTTGATAACTTTATCCGGGGATACTTAGTTAGCTATGCCTGACCCCATTTACTCTCTTAAATATGCCCAAAAACTTAATTCTATCGCAATATCCATGCCGAATTGAACGTATCTAAAACGTATTCAAAGAAATCACTATA
>Ga0114925_10002082_pt1 | contig 10115 bp, 19 predicted proteins | sample SumtaG_2_FD_87287 | JGI IMG/M metagenome (GOLD analysis project Ga0114925, IMG submission 87287) | Deep subsurface microbial communities from Indian Ocean to uncover new lineages of life (NeLLi) - Sumatra_00607 metaG | ecosystem: Environmental > Aquatic > Marine > Oceanic > Sediment | place...
GCCAGTAAATACATATCACCAGCAGTTTGGTAAATATAAAAAGAAGAGCCAAGTAAAACCCTTTATTAAACATTACGAAGATTTAGGGGCTTCTGTTAAATTCGAAGATACAGTAATACTTAAGTCTGACATGTCTACTCAATGGAACGAGGTTTTAAAAGAAGTTAGCGAGGGTTTAGCAGTAATAGAACCACCGAAAGTAAATATCGATGCAGAGGTGGAAAGCAAATGCATTGAAGAGGGGGTAACTGCGGAAGCTTGGATAATGGCTTTAGTAAAAAAAGAGGTAGACGGTGATCCTGACAACTGGAACCGCTTAGTTTGTAAAAGAAAAAATATAATCAATTTAATTAAACAAAAGGCATAAAATGGCTAGTATAAATAATGATGACCCAGTTACCTCAAATGGTGACTACAAAGTAAGAGGACATGAGGCAGGTAAATTACACTCTTTTTTAGTGGAAGGCGTATTGGGTGGAGCAACAGTTACCTTACAATGGAGAAAAAAGCGACCAACTTGGAATGCATTTGATGACGCTAGTCTTACAAGAACGGCAGTAGGTGGTAGCAACTTCGCAATCGACACGCCATATTTAAATGTAAACGTCGCAGGAGCAACAGGCACAACCAATTTTGACGTAAGTATAACAACATTATCGAGGACTTAATAATATGGACACACTGAGTTTTATGGGATTTGTTTTTGGCAATTCTGGCGGTGAAGCCGGAAGCCCTTCTGCAATCCCTTCGTTCCCAGCAGAAGCAGATACAAGCACAACAACACCACCACCAGCAGCAGGCGGTGTAATATGGAATAACGCAACTCAAGCATCAGCTACAGTTATCCATGTTTCTGGGACTTCTTCTGAGGGTGAAAATATTCAACAGTTGTTACTTGAATATCCAAGAGTTCAAGACGTAATCATTATTAGAGACACTGAGGATTCTACGATTTATCAAAAATGGGAAATAACTTCTATTACAGACAATACAACCTATGTAAGCTACGGAGTAACCTTAATCGAAGATAATGGGGGTAATATATCTGATGGTGCTGCGCTGGCATTCGGATTCGATCTTAAGTTCAATGATAACGCTTTTCATAAAACATTATCTAACGAGTTTAATGGACTAACGCTTAAGGCTACACCAGTTGGGGCAGATATATTAGCTATCGAGAGTGCTGCTGATAGTTTTGCAAAGAGAGGTATTTCTATCGATAGTCTTCCGTTCTTATCAAACCCACTAACAGCGGATTTAGATACTGATGGATTTAATATTATCAATAGTAACTCAAATGGTAACATTCAGTTCATAGCTGGTGACAATGTAGATATGGGTAACTATATCTACCAAGACCCTACATCACTAAACACATTATCAATCACAAGAGCTAGTGGAGTATGGAATATCTTTTCCGATGGTGCAGCAGGTGGAAGAACGATTACTATAAATAATAACTTTGCAACTGGAGGATCAATTAACCTTCAAATGGGTACAGGTGGAAGCCTTACAATGCAAAGAGTAGGTTCTGCTTATGCATGGACTCCAAACGGAGGACTAACAGGTAATATAGATCTAGGAGCCAGTCCATCTCAAGACTTTAGAAACCTTTGGATTAATAACGAGATTAGGGATACTGGAGGACTTAACGAGCTAGAGATAGTAGTAGACGCTACGGCAGGAGGTATCTATAGAAAAAAATTAGCACTAGATGACGTATCAAACTTTAATCAAGCTAAACTAGTATTTAACGCGAGTAACTTTGGAGACTATATAACTAACCAACAAGACGTAGAATACTTTATTCCTAGAAGTACAACTTCATCTGCGCAGACTAGCGGACCTTTAGTTGTAGGTGCTGTATATAGAATTAACAGCTACGTTGCTGGTGATGACTTTACTAATGTTGGAGGCACTAACGCATTTGGAGATATCTTCAAAGCTACAGGAACAACGCCAACGGCATGGACTAACTCATCGTCATTGCAAAGACAGGGCCAAAACTTCCCTGTTGATACAGAAATTTCAGGAGCAATAGAATATCCATTCTTAGCAGAGTTTGTAGAAGATACAGATGTTACAGTAAACAACAGAGCTTCATCATCTAAGTTTATTACTTGGAAATTGAAAAAGGTTGCAACAGATGAATGGGATCTAGAAGGAAGTGTACCGGAATTCTTTGAGCTTAAATTCAGCGGAGGTGAGGCAAAGGGTAATTTCCCTGTTGCAGTTAGCGGAGTTGATTTCAAAGGAACAGATAATTACCCACCTATCTATACTTCAGAAGCTACAATTGTTGCTTATAGCGAAGATGGTGATGATTGTGATGCTGAGATAGAAGACATAACAAATACTAATACGATTTGCAGCACAGCAGACTTTACTAATACTAATCCTGAAACAATCGACATGGGAACAGTTTCAAACTTACCTACATCAGCGGCAGTATTTGAGCTTCAGGGTGGCAATGATGATAAGAAGAAATCAGCAATATTTTATGAGGCTAGATTCACATTTAACAAACCAGAGTAATGTCTATTGATTTAGTTTTTCAACAGAAGTATACAGATAGGTTATCAGATATAGCTATTGATCACTATACGGGAGAATGTAAGCCTATAAGTTGTGTAGGATGCAGGTCAGGAGACTGCTGCAGACAGGAGCTAAGGTGCCTAGAAAGCGAGATGGACAAACTTGCAGGCCTAGCTATACAAAAAGGTGTAGACCTCGATAAGCTTAAAAATCAAGCATTGGACTGGGATAACTCTGATAAGACTTGTGTGTTTCTAGAAAATGGACAATGCGGAATCTACGAAGATAGACCGCTAGTATGCAGAAGACACTTAGTAACCTCTCCAAGAGAAAACTGCAAAGCTGGATGTGATAAGAAAACAAATGTAGTATATACGGTTGAAATGGAAGAAAGGTTAGCAGATTTATTAAAACAAGACGGACATAAAGAGCAGCATTTTCAAATCATGCAGTTAGGCGTATTTAAAAGACTAATAAAGGAGGTAAACTTAAATGACTTACACGGTTAGATATTACTACCAGAAGACTGATGGAGTCTTTAATAATGGTAAAACTAAAAAGGTTGAGCACGATATCGAAGTAATGGACAGATATGCGGCAAGACCATGTAGTGAAGATTCAAGCCTTCAGCCTTATAAGCGAGTATTGGTTCATATTTCAGAAGAAGAATAATGGGTTTAGTTTTTACGGTTAGATATTATTTTGAACACCCTACGGGCACGTTTTCAAACGGGGATAATAAAATTACAGAGACAGACTTCAACGTACAAGATCCTGACGCTAATAGATTTTCTTCAGAGTTACCTACTTTGAATTATTACAAGAGAGTAATCGTCAATACTGATGGTGAGGAAAAAACAGAGAACTCAGCAGGGACAGCAACCTACCACCCTAATGGAATATATTTTCAAATAACAGGATATGCTACGGGTAATAATAGAGACGATGACTATGAAGAAAAGGGATACTTTTATTTTCCCGGAACTGATAACCTTCCTCAGATTCAATCTTGTAGAGCAATTATAACCTGCAGAGTTCAGAATAATGGACAAGGAAAGATACTTATCAAGGACGTAACAAACAATCAAGACATATGTGAGCTTACAGGAATTTCTAATACCGAGGAGTCAGGTTTAGATATGGGTGCAATATCTAATTTACCTACTAGTGGTGCTAATTTTCAAATACAAGCAGCAAGCGACAATAACAAAAGGACTCACCCTGTATATTTTCAGCTCCTTTGCAACGAGCATTAATTATGGCAGTAAGATATATTTGTACAAAAACAAACCCACTTGATACTTTTTCTAACGGGAAGAACTGGATTTATGAATACGACAACCTAGCAACTAAGGTTGATCCAGATTATGTATGCCAAGAAGATTTCAGAGCAACCGTTAAAGGTGTTATTGTAAGAAGTGAAGTTGAATACGGAGATTTAGATTTTGAAGCAAAGAAACGATATAGGTGCCAAGAGGTAAAAGAAAAGGACGCTAAGATTAGGGAATGTAGCGGATTCATTTTTAATGAAGTTAAGTTCGGATTATCAGAAAAAAATATTACCGAATATGAAAGTATTAAAAATTCTGCACAGTTTCTAACCTACCCTTTTCCGTATCCAGACTTTGAATACAATAGCTACTATTTACAACAAGCTGAGGTAATTCCCCTTTGGGAAGCAGCTCAACAGAAATACATAGCTGTAGCTGCATCAGGGCAACCTATTATAAATGCGATACACCAAGCAACGGATGAAGACGAACTTGATGCAGTGATAGATGACAGACCTTTAATCACTCAATAAAATGAATCAAGATAAATTCAGACAGATAAGAGAAAATAGATGGGCAGCAAATGAAGATATTAAATTCTCTTACGGAAAAAAAGATTCTTTCCAAATTACTGTAGAGAAAGACTTTGATACAGATTTTGCATCACTACCATTCCCTCTAAACCTCTTTTACAGCAAATACGGAAAATACGCTTTACCTGCTGCTGTTCATGATAAGCTTTACAGAACTAAAGAATTTGGTAAAATAATGGCAGACGCTGTTTTTTATCAGGCGATGAAAGAAGAGGGTGTAAAACTTTTTACTAGACTATTGTTTTATATCGGACTTATTTTATTAGGCTGGTATGGATGGTATAGAGTAGGAGAGAAATTAATTAAACTTAAAAAGAAAATAAAATGGATATACAAGACGTTAATACAACGACAGGGACGCAAGTAACTAAGGCTAAACTTACTGGCTGGAAGGTCGAAAGAGCAGATGACGGCTCTTTATCATGCTTACACGCTTTCGTTAACCTATACGAGAACCAAGAGAAAGCTGATAACGACGAGATTGCTAGCAATAAAGCAATTGAGATAACTAGTGACCTATTAGTTTTTCAGGCATCTAAGACTTATGATGAGCGTGTTACTTTCTTAGAAGGTAAGATTACATCAACACTATCTTAATATGCGCTATTTGCCATATATCGCCTTAGCAGTAATGCTATCGGGCTGTGGGACGGTCGCTAAGACAGGAGTCTTTAGTGCGCTTAACCCATTTAATTGGTTTAGTGATTCTGAGAGGCATGAGAATGTTCATTATGCACCAGCTACTGAGGGTGGTAATTCCTTCTTAGAGATAGATAGCAAGAGAGGGACGTTAAAGGTAGGGTTAAAGCAGCCAGAGAATACTAAAGACGCTGCTAGCATAAAGGTAACTATATACCCTCTAGAAACGGCTTTACAGGATGAGCCTATAGATCCATTACCTTATGAACCAAAAGAGCTATATGCGAAAGATACAGGCCAAATAGGGACCATCTCGTTAGACGATGTAGGTATTATTGAAATAGAAACAAATATAGGAGCCTCTACTGCGTTAGAATTTAATGAAGTAAGTTTAGAGAATTTCAATTTATTTACCTATATCGGTGCTATCGTATTTATCGCTGGAATTATCGGAACGGTATTAACTGTTACGGTATTCAAAGGGGTTATTCCTATTTGGCTTGGACCGCTGGTAATGCTTATCGGTGCATTTACTTCTTATATGACGGTAGCTATTCCTAAATATGGACCTTACGTTTTATTCCTTTTACTAGTAGCAGGGGCAGGATATTTTATTCACCATAACGCCCTAAGAAAAGACCACCCTAAAAAATCAACCGATTCAAAAGGTTAATTTAAACTAAAAAGTATAATTGCACCTAAACGAGATGAACGATATAATACAGAAAATCATTATCAGTATACAAGATCCTATGAATCAATTTTTAACAGGTGCTTTAGGCCTTATCTCAACAGGAGTTTCCTTAAAAGTCTTATTAGACTACGGGACAACTATACTCGGCTTTATTGGTGCCTTATTCGGTGCAATAACTGCAGTAGGTTCTTTCTGGCTATTTTTTAAATATAAGTGGAAAAAACAGAAAGAGATAAAGGATAACACGAATAGCAAAGCATAGGTCTTTAAATATAGCCCTAGAAAGCGTTCTAATAGCCCTAGAAGCTGTTTTTATTAAAAACCCATACCTTACTACCCCTTTAGTCATAAAACGCCTTATTTGACCTTTTTAAAGTATTTCGTTAAATTATTATCCTCGATATACTTTACCTTTGAATCTGGATCAAACGGCAGGTTGAATATATTAGACAGCAATAAGCTGGTTAATTTGAAGTCGTCACCTATCTTATCGTTATCTAAAACGAATACGCTCTTACCAAATACAAACTTAGCATCAAGCTCGTAGTCTTTAAGTTTTTCGACATCCATTTTATTTTCATCTACAGCATTATAATCAGGCTCTGTAGTAGCCTCCTCATTAGGCTGAAATTGATCCGTCTTTTCTGATGACATCGCATACCTTTATTTCGTGTGGACTTATAATTTTATCGATTTCGCCTATAGCGTTATCTCGATCTTCTTCTGTTAAATAGTCAAGCCTCTTGGTTCGACCATTCTTGTATTCTAGGTTAATAACGAAAACGTGCCTCTTTACAGCTGTAATGTCGTAGTCTTCTCCACTACCGCCTACAGTTAGCTCGCCTTCGTCTTTTTCTATTTTCTGGATTACACCCATATCAATTCTATGATCTGACTTAATATCGGTGATTACTACCCAGCATGTTTCTGTTTGGTTAAACATTAGCTATTGTCTCCTTGATTCATGTTATTGGCAAAATTCATTGCCTCTTCTACCCAATCCTCAACAGCATCCGCATCAGACTCACATATAGTATTATCTATATAAAATCTAAACAAAGGGTGCCATAACTCAGAGGGCATAGCTGGTGTCCAGTTGCCTCTAAGCGAAGATTGAAACTTTGACGACCAAGCATCATGCGCCTTTAGCTCTTCTTCAGTGAGAACCTTGTCACATATTACGTGATCTCCAAATTTAATTAAAACATGCCCTTGAGCTTTAGACTCTATTGCATCTCCAATAAGAATAGTGTTTTTGTGCTTAGAGCATGTGTTAGTGCCGATTGTTAATTCGTCCATAAATACCTTTCTATTGTATGTTAAATTCGTGGTGTATAAGCATAATTGCATCAGCTTCATCGTCTGAAACCTCCTTATTATAATACTCTTTAACGTATTTAATAACATCTTCTTTACTAGCCCTCCCGTGACCAATTACAGATTTCTTTAACGTCATTTGGTGGTGAGAGGTGCAGAATAGTCCGTATTTATAAACTGACTCCAGTAGAACCGCTCTCATACCTTCGTAGTAATGCTGTGCATATTGACTTCTCCATCTACCGCCAACATTCTCGAAAGTTATACAATCAGGCTTAAACGTCTTTATCTGATCAATAAGCCATGATCTAAACTTTGCGTATATAACTCCTTCAGGATCATTCTTACCCTTCTTAAAGCTTTCAGCCCCAGAGGTAATAGTAGACTTGTCCTTTTCTGAGGGGTCGTAAAATGCCCATCCTAAATCTGGGCCTAAATCAAGTGCTAGTGTTTTCATACCGACCTCACATAGTTAAGGGTTGAATTCAAGGATAAAGTATTCCCCGTTCTAGGAGATTTAACAACAATTTCAAAAGTAGGGATTCCGCTAACAGGATCTGCAATCCTTTGGTCAACTACTTCCCCACGAAAAACATTACCTTTAGCCTCTTCGTTAGCCCTTATAACAGGCTCAGAAGGTTCATTTCGGTAAAATAATACAGTATGGCCTAGCCAGTTTCTGTGTAATGGTATATCTTTCATATCTAATTTGGTTAATAAATATAGTAATACCATCTTAATTTAAAAACTCAACTATTTTTTTAAAGTGCCTAACTTTAATTAGTTTTGCATTGCATATGTTAATAAATAATGCATCATTACACACAATTAAACTAACAAACTTATGGAAAAAGAAGAAGCACAAGGATTACTGCCGTACGCAGTTAACGACAGACAGGTGCAAGCACTTGAGGCTGTTTTAAAAACGAATGATATGACCGAAGCTGCTAAGCTGTATGGAACAGATGCAAGGTCACACAGAGGAACCCTAACTAGAATTAAGCGATCAGCAGCGAAACAAGGGTATGCTTTCGAACATTTTACCGCTGGTGTAGCTGAAGGCTATAAGATGGGTAAAGTTACTGTTCACCGCAAGAATGGACAGATACAACAAACATGGGAAAGGCAGCACCCTGACGCTGAAGTATTACAGAAGGTTATTGAAAGGATAGATGAGTCAGCTAAGGCTTTTAAGGCTAAAGCTCTACCTCCTATTAAGAAGACACATAAATCAAATAAAGATCTTTTAACCTTATACACAATAACAGACTTTCACTTTGGTATGTATGCTTGGGGAGAAGAGTCGGGGGAAGATTGGGATGTTAAGATTGCGCAAACGGTTTTAAAGAATGCGATAGATGATATGGTCAACGGATCACCACCTAGTGAGATGGCTATACTTAATCAATTAGGTGACTTTATGCATTGGGATGGACTTGAGTCTGTAACCCCTCAAAATAAGCACATATTGGACGCTGACACACGTTTTGACTATATGGTAGACCTATCTATCCAGATGATGCAATACGCCGTAGAGAGGCTTTTAGAGAAGCATAACAAGGTTAAGGTGATTATGTGTGAAGGTAATCATGATCTTGCAGGTTCAGTATGGCTTAGAAAGACTATGAAATACCTGTTCTTCAGAAATAAGAGAGTAGAAGTAGACGATACAAGTTTCCCTTATTATGCGCACCTACATGGAGATATTTTAATTGGCTTACATCACGGGCATAAGATTAACGACAATAAGCTACCTGCGCTATTTGCATCAGAACCAAGATATAGAGCTATGTGGGGTCAAGCATTATATGCATATATCCACACAGGCCACAAGCACAGTAAATTTGCCTTTGAAGATGGTGGAGCAATAGTAGAAAGACACCCAACGCTATCAGCTAGAGATGCATATTGCGCTAGAGGTGGATACATGTCATCTAGGGCAGCTAATGCCATTACTTACCACGCTAAGACAGGAGAGCATTCACGAGCAGTAGTTCACCCTGATTATAAAAAGCGTTAGTGAAAAAGAAATATAAAGAGATTTACGAGACAATATATCTTTCGATGTTAAGTGCATCGTCAGATATAAGCTCTTTTGAAAGTGAGCAGGAACACAAAAGGCTAGCCGATAAAATATCTAAGCTAGCCTCTATACATGCGAAGAGAATTATTAAAGAGATAGGTTAAGTAAATCTATTGCCCCAGTGTTCTTCTTTCCAAATTCTATTACTTAATATCTGTATTGCGTTATCTCTTGTCATCTTAAATAAAAAAGCTAAGTTAGCTGTAGAAAACGTAGTATTCTTCTTCATCCATCTAAGCTGCCTTGCTGTGTGAAAAGCATCCCTTCTTGATCTATATTTTTGTCTAATCATACATCACTACCTATAATTAACAGGACACGCCTGAAGGTTAATGCCTCTGCTTTTCAGCTTATCTTTACGAAGTTTATTTATATAATCTTCCGAATATTGAACCCCATCTATAACTATAGGATAAGTAATACCATTCTTGGTATACGATTTATTTGTATTGCATGCTGTTAATAGCAACGCGCTAAGTATTAGTATTATTGATAATTTCATTTGAAGTCCTTACATTTTAATTTAGTTATTATTCTTTTTCCTTCTCTTGTTTTCATTTCTGAAGCCAAACCGTCTGGTTCGCAGGCTACATAATCTAGCTTTTTATAATATTCTATTTTCATAGATCATTTTCCTCTATATATTGATCAACCATCATCTTAGTTTCTGCATAACCGCAAATATCCACCTTATTATCTCTCTTAGGCTTATTAACCTCCCTAGACATCTTAGCGCATATCATACATAAAGCCCAATCGCTAGGATCTAAATCTTCTTTAAGTTTATGACCTAATAAAGCATTAATCATTCCGACTGTTCTCTTAAAATCATGATAAGGGTGTCCATACGCATCATTACGATCTCCATAGACAAGCCTCTGCGCCTCCTGAAGGCCCGTTTCTTCAATATCTAATACCTTCATAGTGTAAGCATCTAAAACGTCATATCCGAGCGTTTTGGCAATATGAACCTCAAGCTTAGC
>Ga0114925_10002083_pt1 | contig 10114 bp, 8 predicted proteins | sample SumtaG_2_FD_87287 | JGI IMG/M metagenome (GOLD analysis project Ga0114925, IMG submission 87287) | Deep subsurface microbial communities from Indian Ocean to uncover new lineages of life (NeLLi) - Sumatra_00607 metaG | ecosystem: Environmental > Aquatic > Marine > Oceanic > Sediment | place...
ATCTTGCCAAAGGTATGCCAGAGCCCGGGTCCCACGTTGCCGACGAGCACGATACACGTGCCCACCGCACCATTGGGGCCGCTCGGCGCCTCCTCTTGGCGCTCGAAGTGAAAACCGCCGCGCAACACCAGCCCGGTGTCAGCAAAGGCCTCCGCCACGCGGGCGTAGCTGGTCATGCCGCGCCTGCTCCAAGCAAATGCTCATTCGTAGAGCTTGAACGCCTTCGCGAGCACGTCCTCGCGCATTTCGTCCGCCACTGTTCGCGCCACTCGCGGGCCCTTTCAGTGAAATGCATCAGGCATGGCTTCCTTGCGGCCTCGAATAAACCCTTGCAACGCCTCATCGAGCCCCTGATCGATTGCCGGCGCCACATAGCTGCGCAGCCACTCGCGGGCAAGCCCGTTGGCCCGATTCTCGATCCGCTGCGAGCCTTCCGCCTCCCACTGTTCAAAGGAGTTGTTGTCAGCGACAATGGAACGATAAAAGGCCGCCTCGAAATTGGCCTGGGTATGACCACATCCGAGGAAGTGGTTGCCCGGCCCCACTTCTTTCAAGGCGTCCAACGCTTGCCCGTTCTCCGACAGATCGATGCCTTCGGCGAAGCGCTGCATCATCGCCAGTTGATCGACGTCCATGATAAATTTCTCGTAGCTCGAGACCAACCCGCCCTCGAGCCATCCCGCCGCGTGCAAGACGAAGTTCACGCCCGCAAGCACGGTCGGCAGGATTGTTTGGGCGCTCTCGTATGCCGCCTGCGCGTCGGGCACCTTGGAGCCGCAAAGAGATCCACCGGAGCGGAATGGAACCTTCAGCCTTCTCGCGAGTTGTGCCGCGCCATAAAGCACCAATGCAGGTTCCGGCGTACCAAAGGTCGGCGCTCCCGACTGCATTGAGATTGAACTCGCGAATGTACCGAACACGACCGGCGCCCCGGGCCGGCACAGCTGCGAGAACGCCATGCCTGCCATGGCCTCCGCCAAAATCTGCGTTAGCGTGCCCGCGGTCGTCACCGGCGACATCGCGCCGGACAGGATGAACGGCGAGACCACTGTCGCTTGCCCGGCCCGCGCATAAACCTTCAGCGCACCCAGCATGGTGTCGTCGTATGTCATCGGCGAGTTGGCGTTGATCAGGCTGGTGATACAGCAGTTTTGATCGACAAATTCGTCGCCGAAAACAAGCTTGGCCATAGCGACGGTGTCTTCGGCACGCGAGGGATGTGTCACCGAGCCCATGAACGGCTTATCGGAATAGCGGATATGACTGTAGGCCATATCCAAATGGCGCTTGTTCACAGGCACATCGACCGGCTCGCACACCGTGCCACCGGAATGGTGAATCGCCGGCGCCAAATAGGCCAGCTTGACAAAATTCTCGAAGTCCTCGAGCTTGGCATAGCGCCGCTCACCGTCGAGGTCGCGCACGAACGGTGGACCGTAAACCGGTGCAAACACCGTGCTCTTTCCGCCGATTTCGACAGAACGCGCTGGATTGCGCGCGTGCTGCGTAAAGCTTTCAGGCGCGGTCTTCAAAAGCTCGCGGCAAAGTCCACGTGGAAACCGCACGCGCTCGCCCTTGACGTCGGCTCCGGCTTCTTTCCACATGCCGAGCGCTTCGCGGTCGTCGCGAAAGTCGATGCCGATCTCGGCAAGCACGGTTTCGGCGTTTTGCTCGATGAGTGACAGCCCTTCGTCGTTCAAGATCTCGAACGGTGCCAACTTGCGATCGATGTACGTGAGTTGCTCAAGCGCAACGCCGCGTCGCGCGGCCCGCCGCCCTTCGGCGCCACGCCTACGCCGACCACCACTTGTCGTACCCGTCTCAGTCGCGTTGTGCTCTTCGCTCACAGGGCCCTCCGGGGCAATTGATCGCCAACCCCACTCCCACTCTATCAGTGTTTACAAGATACAGTATCACGGTCTAACCGAGCGCTGTGCCGCAAAGCCGTCTTTCGACGGCAATTGAAATTCCCAGAACGACATTGCCGGTCTATCGTCGCCCCAAAATCCGACAATTGTTCGAATAATTGCCAATTGCTCGTTCAGCAACAATCAACCAGCGTCGCAATATGATATGAGCCTGTCGCAAAAAGGCATTGCGCTCGCTGATCATACGAGGCGATAACAGCGTCCTGTCGATTGCGCCGCCCGCGCCGCCCGATGGAGGATATGGCATGTCCGACGAAGAGGATATCGTTCTCTCAGAACTAGCTGACGATGAACTCGTCCAACAGATGCATGACGACCTCTACGATGGCCTGAAAGAGGAGATCGAGGAGGGCACGAACATCCTGCTCGAACGTGGTTGGCAACCTTACAACATCCTGACGCAAGCGCTTGTCGAGGGCATGCGCATCGTCGGCGAGGATTTCCGCGATGGTATCCTCTTCGTGCCGGAGGTGTTGCTGTCGGCCAATGCCATGAAGGCAGGTATGTTTATCCTGCGGCCTTTGCTTGCTGAAACTGGCGCGCCCACGCTCGGCACAATGGTCATCGGCACGGTCAAGGGCGATATTCACGACATCGGCAAGAACCTCGTCGGCATGATGATGGAGGGTGCCGGCTTCGAAGTCTTCAACATTGGCATCAACAACCCGGTTGAGAATTTCCTCGAGGCAATCGAGCAGCATAAACCCGACATCATCGGCATGTCTGCACTACTCACCACGACGATGCCATACATGAAGGTCGTGATCGATACGCTCATCGAAAAGGGCATGCGAGACGATTTTGTCGTTCTCGTTGGTGGCGCCCCATTGAATGAGGAATTCGGTAAAGCCATTGGCGCAGACAGTTATTGCCGTGATGCTGCAGTAGCGGTTGAAACCGCGAAGGATTTCATGAAGCGCAAACACAATCAGATGAGCGCATCCGCCTGATTGTAGAAAGCTTTTAGTGAGCGAGCTTGGGCAATGTCGATGTAGACTCGACTCGTCGAGCGAACAAGCCTAGTAGGGCTGTCTTATGGAATTGGCTCCGAGCGAGACCCATGACTTCAAACGCGGCCAGGGCAGCGTCCTGCTCATAGCTTGTGGCGCACTTGCTCGTGAGATCATTCAACTCATCGAGCTCAACAACTGGCAACACCTTGACGTCGCTTGTCTGCCGGCCAAGTTACACAACACGCCCGATCAAATCCCCGAAGCGGTTCGGGAAAAAATCCGTACCAACCGAGACAAGTACAACCGCATTTATGTCCTCTATGCGGACTGCGGGACGGGCGGTCTCTTGGACAAAGTTCTCGAGGAAGAAGGCGATGTCGAGCGAATTCCAGGCCCTCATTGCTACTCCTTCTTCGCTGGCAACGACGTCTTTGAGGCCCGCGCCGAAGACGACATGCGGGCGTTCTTCTTGACCGACTATCTATGCCGCCATTTCGACAAGCTGGTTTGGGAGGGCTTCGGCCTCGACCGCCATCCCGATATGCCGGCATTCGTATTTGGCAACTATGAAAAGGTTGTCTTTCTCGCCCAAACCAAAGACGAGGCACTGGAGCGCCAGGCCGCCGAGATTGCACATCGTCTCGGCCTCGCCTACGAGTATCGTTTCACCGGCATGGGCGACCTCGCGAGCTATATGGCGACGGCAAAATGAACTCGGGTCGGTATTCGCAATGCCCATGTCGCCTTTGAGCAGCCCAACCGACTGAAAACAGTCCAGTCTCCGCGGCCAATAAGCGAGGGACGCGACAACCCTCGGCGAGGGGAGTATTGAGCCATGTACGCGCTGCGTCGCTTTGCGGTGCGCCATTCCCGCTCTTATGAATGGTTTTACCAAAGATTCGAGCGTGCCATTGTCGCCCTCGACCCGATGTTTCGGACGCTTGGCTACCAGCGGGTTGAACGGCCTGTCGCGTTCATCGAATGGGGCGTTAAGAGCCTGCTCTTCGACTGCAAGATGTGCGGTCAGTGCGTGCTCTCGTCGACCGGCATGTCATGCCCGATGAATTGCCCGAAGAACCTGCGCAACGGTCCCTGCGGTGGCGTCAGACCCGATGGCTCTTGCGAGGTCAAGCCGGAGATGCGCTGCGTTTGGGTTGATGGCTGGGACGGTGCCAGCCGCATGCGCCACGGTCTCGAGCGCATTGCCGTCGTGCAACCACCAGTCAATCGTGCCCTCGAGGGCTCCTCGAGTTGGTTGCGTGTGGCGCGTGAAAAGGCAGCGATGGGCCGCGATGCCCATGTTTCAGCGGATCCGTCGAAGTATGCGCTTGCCCGTGCATTTCGCCGTGCCCGCAGGTTGGAGCCGGCATCGGCCCCGCTTGCCAAGGAACCGGCCGCTGCTTTGGCCGATCAAGCGGTGGCTGAAACCACCGCCGTCTATGACGCACCGTCTGCCGCCGACCCCAAAAGCGAGGAGCCGGGCCAATGATGCCGTTCCCGGCGCCCGAACCCTACGATCCGACCACCGATCCACTGCCGACGCCGCCTGACAACCACTATTCGTCGTCGAGGCTGGAGCGCGTTTTGCGGCGTGGCTGGTTTGCCGTCACGGCTGAACTCAATCCTCCGGATTCGGCGGATCCAATGGATGTCCTCAAAGCCGCCGAGCCGCTCAGGGACGTAGCTGACGCGATCAACGCCACCGACGCATCGGGCGCCAACTGCCACATGTCCTCGATGGGTATTTGCTCAATCCTCTCGCGCGTCGGCCTTGGGGTCGTATTGCAGATCTCCTGTCGTGATCGCAATCGCATCGCCATCCAAGGCGACGTGCTCGGGGCCGCCGCCATGGGGGTCGGCAACATTCTTTGCCTAACCGGCGACGGCGTCGGCGTTGGTGATCAACCAGGCGCCAAACCGGTGTTTGATTTTGACAGCGTGTCGCTCCTGCGGGCCTTGAAAACCATGCGTGATGAGAACACGTTCCTGTCCGGCCGCAAGCTCACGACGTCGCCACGGATCTTTCTTGGCGCGGCCGAGAATCCATGCGTCCCACCCTATGAGTGGCGGGCAAACCGTCTCAAAAAGAAAGTCCGTGCGGGCGCCGACTTCATTCAGACCAACTACGTTTACGACGTCGACTCGTTTCGACGGTTCATGGTCAAGGTTCGCGATATGGGGCTCCATGAAGACGCATTCATTCTCGTCGGCGTGGGTCCCATAGGCTCGCCGAAGACCGCGCGATGGATGCGTGCGAATGTGCCCGGAATTCATATTCCCGATGCTCTGATCGAGCGCCTCGAGCGAGCCGAGAAACCGGGCCTAGAGGGCAAGAAAATCTGTATCGAGCTGGTCCAGCAAATCCGTGAAATCGAGGGTGTTGCGGGAATTCATGTCATGGCCTATCGGCGCGAGCACCTGGTTGGCGAGATCATCGAGGAAACCGGCGTTCTCAAGGATCGCATTGCCGAGAACAGCCTCCAGGCGCCGGCCACAGGAAAGGACGCGTCATGACTTCGCCGGTGCAAGACGCCAATCGATCAAACGAGCGGGCCGAGGTTGCGCACTCAAGCGGCCGCGCTACCTTGGTCGCCGGCACCGTTCAAACCCAGTGCCTCGCAGGCCTTGATCGTCATACCCGCCTGGTTGAGCGTGAAAATATGGAAATGCTCGACGCCATTTTCGGCGAGATCCCTAACCTGCTCGCAAATCACCTCCGCGGCGACCTTAAGATGATCGGCACTATCGGCCCCTTCGAACCGATCGGCCAGCGACTGCGGTACGCTGGCCCGGCACCGGGCAGCAAACGAGGTCATTTTCTCAAAATCCAGGATCGGCAGAATGCCGGGCACGATGGGTGCGGTGATGCCCCTTTTTTGCGCCAGATCCAGGAACCGATAGTAGTCGTCGTTGTTGAAAAAGAATTGCGTGATCGCGCGGTCTGCTCCGGCACCGCATTTGTGCGCAAGCATGTCTAGATCAGCCTCGAGCGAGGGCGCATCGGGATGTTTTTCAGGGTATGCGGCAACCGAGATTTCAAAATCGCCGGTTTGCTTGAGAAACGAAATGAAGGCCGGCGTCGAGCGAAAAAACCCTGGTCCGCCATAGAGATCAGGCGCCCGGCCCTTTGGCGCATCACCTCTGAGGGCGATAACGCGTCCGACACCGGCCTGCTTGAGCTTGCGCGCAAATGTCGCCAGTCTCCACGCAGGCGTGGCCACGAATGTCAGATGGGATGCCGTATCGATGCCAGAATCGCGGTAGAGATCGACCACGGTATCAAACGTCCCATCATAGGTGGAGCCGCCGGCACCGTATGTCACCGTGAGAAATGCAGGCGAAAAGGGCTTCAATTGCCGAGCGGTATCTCGAAGCCGGGATTGGGCCTCTGGCGAGCGCGCCGGAAAAAACTCGAAGCTGACTGTGATATTGGAGCCCATGCGATCCTTCACAATGCTAGGACAAAACCATACGTCGAACGTCTGGAAACTGCGCAATGCGGCAGCGGTCTTCAAGGTACATCCCGGTACGGACACTCGCAAGGCAATGGCTGCCAACTCGTGAACAAAGCGTAGGTTGTTGCCTAGACAATCAAAATAATGCAACTACCGGCCCAAATAGGGACCTGAGAGCAGATTATGACAAAAACGATCGTCGCCTCCGCCAGCAAAGAATCAATCATTGGTTTCGACCAGCCATTTTGTGTTATCGGCGAGCGAATCAACCCGACCGGGCGCAAGAAACTTGCTGCTGAAATGGAAGCGGGCAATTTTGAAACCGTCCAAGCCGATGCCCTGGCCCAGGTTGCCGCTGGCGCCACGATGCTTGACGTCAATGCCGGCGTCACCGCCGTCAATCCCAACGAAACCGAGCCGCCGCTCCTCGCGGCAACGGTTAAGCTCGTGCAAAGCCTCGTCAATGTGCCGTTGTCCATCGACTCCTCGGTTCCCGCGGCCCTACGAGCAGGTCTCGAGGTTTGCCAAGGCCGCCCCCTGGTCAACTCGGTGACTGGCGAGGAGGATCGCCTCGAAACGGTGCTCCCGCTGGTGAAACAGTACAATGTGCCCGTGGTTGCCATTTCCAACGACGAATCGGGCATTTCCGAAGACCCTGATGTGCGCTTCGATGTCGCCAGAAAAATTGTCGAACGCGCCGCCGACTATGGCATTCCCGCCCATGACATCGTGGTCGATCCGCTGGTCATGCCGATCGGCGCCATGGGCACGGCCGGTCTGCAGGTTTTCGCTCTTGTGCGCCGTCTACGAGAGGAACTGAAAGTCAACACAACCTGCGGCGCCTCGAACGTTTCCTTCGGCCTTCCGAACCGACATGGCATCAACGCTGCATTCCTGCCAATGGCGATCGCTTCGGGCATGACCTCGGCGATCATGAACCCGTGCCGCCCGCAGGAAATGGAAATGGTTCGCGCCGCCAACGTTCTGATGTCGACCGACGAAAACTGTGCATCTTGGATCAAGACCTATCGCGAACCGGCACAAGGGAATGCATCGGGTGGTGGTGAAGGTCGGCGCCGCGGCGGGCGACGCCGTCGTGTCGGCTAGCGAGCGAAAAGGGGACGCCGGAGGAATGGACGACAGAGTGACGGACGTCGAGCAAGATGCACCGGTCAAAGACGCGCTCGTTCTCTTTATGCCGAGCGGGCGACGGGGTCGCTTTGCTATCGGCACACCGGTGCTCGACGCCGCACGCTCGTTGGGCGTCTACATCGAATCGGTCTGCGGCGGGCGCGGACTGTGCGGGCGTTGCCAGATAACGGTCGCCGAAGGCAAATTCGCCAAGCACGGCGTAACCAGCGCCGCAACTCACCTCTCCCCATTCTCCACCACAGAGGAGCGCTACGCCTCCAAACGCACTTTAGCGGCCGATCGCCGGCTCAGCTGCTCGGCCCTTGTCGCCGGCGATCTCGTGATCGACGTGCCGACCGACGTCCAGGTCAACCGTCAAGTCGTGCGCAAGCGTGCCGAATCTCGTGCCATTCCACGCGATTTGATGACCGATCTTTGCTATGTCGAGGTCGAGCAGCCGGATATGGAGCACCCGTCGGGCGATCTCGAACGCATTTTGGCGGCGCTCGACAACGATTGGGGCATCAAGGACCCAACCGTTGATTTTCATCTTCTGCCACGCGTCCAAACGCTCTTGCGCCTGGGCGAATGGAAAGTAACCGCCGCTGTCAGCGAGGCTGCCGGCCGCCCGGCTGTTACCGCACTGTGGCCGGGATTTCACAATTCAGCTCTGGGCCTTGCCGTTGACATCGGCTCGACCACCATCGCGGCCCACCTCTCGTCTCTTCTTTCGGGCAGGACGCTGGCGTCTGCTGGCACCTCCAATCCACAAATCCGCTTCGGCGAAGACCTCATGAGCCGGGTCTCCTACGTGATGATGAACCCAGACGGCCATCAGGCGCTAACCAAGGCCGTGCGCGAAGCAATCACAACGCTCATTGGCAAAGTCTGCGCCGAGGCCGGGGCCGATGCGAGCGACATCATCGACGCCGTCTTTGTCGGCAATCCGATCATGCATCACCTGTTTCTCGGCATCGATCCGCGAGAGCTTGGCGGTGCACCTTTTGCGCTCGCAACATCCAATGCGCTCAATTTTCGCGCCAGCGATCTCGGATTGCCCATCAATGAGGGCGCCCGGGTTTACACCCTTCCCTGCATTGCCGGCCACGTCGGTGCCGATGCCGCAGGTGCCACGCTTGCCGAAGGGCCACATCGCTCCGATGGTATCACCCTGTTGGTCGACGTCGGCACCAACGCCGAAATCGTGCTCGGAAGCAGGGAACGGATTGTCGCTGCCTCCTCACCGACCGGACCGGCCTTTGAAGGGGCCGAGATCTCCTGCGGCCAGCGGGCCGCGCCAGGCGCCGTTGAACGTGTCCGCATCGACCCGCAAACCCTGGTGCCGCGTATCCGCGTGATTGGCGTCGATGCCTGGTCCGACGAACCGGAGTTTGCCGAGAAAGTCGATCAAGTCGGCGTCACCGGAGTTTGTGGCTCCGGCATCATTGAAGCCATTGCCGAGATGTACCTTGCCGGCATTATCACCTCGGATGGTGTTCTCGACGGCAGCCGCGCCGAGGTGAGCGACCGCATCATCGCAGACGGTCGCACGTTCTCCTATGTGCTGTGGCGAGGCGATCATCAGCTGACGATCACGCAAAACGATGTGCGCAGCATCCAGTTGGCCAAGGCGGCGCTCTACGCCGGCGTCAAGTTGTTGATGGATCGCTTGGGCATTGGCGAGGTCGATCGCATCAAGCTTGCCGGCGCCTTCGGCACCTACATCGATCCGAAGTATGCCATGGTCCTGGGCCTCATTCCGGACTGTGATGTCAAGAAGGTGTCATCCGTTGGCAACGCCGCAGGTACGGGCGCCCGCATGGCGCTCTTGAACAAAGGATATCGCAAGGAAATCGAGGACTTGGTGAGCCGCATCGAGAAGATCGAAACGGCGCTGGAAAGCAAGTTCCAAGAGCACTTTGTGAACGCGATGGCACTGCCTAACAAGATCGATCCGTTCCCGAAACTGAGACAGTCCGTCGAGTTGCCGACACCCAAGACAATCGAACCGAGCGACGGCGGCGGCCGACGCCGACGCAGGCGCAAAGTTTAGTCCGAACTTGCCCAGTTGCCGCAATCAGGCCTCTGTTCCGTACGCAGGCGCATCATCGCTGCCACGCCGAACGCCGGCCCAATGGCCAGCATGGCCAATACAATCGGCCATCCCACCGTCGCGGCCAGTGCCGGCGCAATCTGAACTGTGGCGATGGTCAAGGTAAATCCGAGCGCCGTCTGCAAAGTCAAAAGGCTGCCGGCAAGCTCAGGCGGCGAGGCATCGGCGACCAGCGCCGAAAACTGAGCAGAATCCGGGATCACCGCGATCCCCCAGATGATGATCAGCACAAACGTCAGCCACACCGGCCCGCCAAATGTCAGCGCCGTGGCAATTGCCGCCAAACCGCTCACCACCATGGCGATGATGGTGACTTCGGCCTTGCCGATACGATCCGCGACCATGCCGGCGACAACGCACGCCAATCCGCCGAGCGCGATCGCCAGGAACGCCGTGAGCTTTGCCAGGCTCACCGCCTCGTCAGCACCAAGCTCGGAACGATAAGACACCGCGGCAGCCGCGCCGACCCAGGCCCACATGGCATAGAGTTCCCACATGTGACCGAAATAGCCCAAGTATGCCAAGCGAATCCGC
>Ga0114925_10002084_pt1 | contig 10111 bp, 9 predicted proteins | sample SumtaG_2_FD_87287 | JGI IMG/M metagenome (GOLD analysis project Ga0114925, IMG submission 87287) | Deep subsurface microbial communities from Indian Ocean to uncover new lineages of life (NeLLi) - Sumatra_00607 metaG | ecosystem: Environmental > Aquatic > Marine > Oceanic > Sediment | place...
GAATTCTGGATCACCACAGCTCGGCCAACTAAAAGGATAGCAGATGAAGCAGGCTACACCAAAATTATTGAAGATGCTGGGGCTAAATTTGCTGCTGATACATGTTGCGTAGTCGCACCAATTAAGGGCCGTTTCAAAGGAATTATGGTGGATTCAGCAAAGGCGTGCTATTACGGGCGCGCAAAAAACAAATTCAAAGTAAAAATTGGCACAATTGAACAATGCGTTGAGGAGGCGACAAGATGAAGCTAAAAGGAAGAAAAGTTTATAAAGGAATAGCCGAAGCAGAAGCGATAGTAACAAAAGATGGAATTTCGTTTTATGGTGGAGTAGATCCCGATACTGGAAAAGTTGTGGAAGTTGGTCACGAACTTGAGGGTCAGTCTATCACCGGAAAAGTTTTAGTTTTTCCTACTGGTAAAGGATCGACAGTAGGTTCTTATACGATGTATAGAATGAAGAAAAATAATACGGCGCCAGTAGCAATTGTAAATAAAGAAATCGATACAATCATAGCGGTCGGTTGTATAATCAGTGAAATTCCATGCGTGGATAAGATTAATATTGACGATATTAAAACCGGACAACAAATAATTGTAAACGGTAACGAAGGTACCGTGGAGCTGAAATAAATGGGATCTGGAAAGGGATATGGCAAAACAATATTATTCGGTGAACATTTTGTTGTTTATGGATTCCCTGCTATTGCCTCAGCATTAGGTTCTTATACAACAGCTGATGTTAAAGTAATTGATGGAAAAGGTTGGGAAGTCATCGATCAACGCCCTGCTACTCCTGGTTATAAAGAGAAAAAATACAACGAGGCTATGCAAGCCATAAAAAATGTTATTGAATATATGAACATAGATGTTGGCTGTCAGAAACTTGAAATAACTTTTTCTGGAGATTTATTTGCCGCTAGTGGTGTTGGTGCTTCTGCTGCTCAAGCTACTTCTTTAGCTCGTGCAATAAACGATAGTTTTACTCTGATGCTGGATGACGAAAAGATTAACGAAGCTGCCTACGAAGGTGAGAAAGCCTATCATGGAACACCATCAGGAATTGATAATACAGCTTCCACTTATGGTGGCTTGATATGGTTCGTGAAAAATCTAAGTGGTGGAAAAAATATTATGGAAGTCCTTCAATCGCCAAAGAAGATGCCGCTAGTAATCGCAAACTCAGGAATAACAGCATCCACAACAAAAGTAGTTTCCGATGTCCGGAGTTTAAAAGAAGCCAACCCCGAAAAATTCGGAAAAATATTTAACGATTACGAAGAATTATCAAAAAAAGCTAAAAATGCATTATTAAATGGTGATGATATAAGCATTGGTAATTTAATGAACCAAAATCATAGATTGCTTCAAGAAATCACGGTCTCAGGGGAAATTAACGATAAATTGGTTGAAATAGCTTTAAATAACGGAGCATTAGGTGCTAAGATGACAGGAACTGGAAGGGGCGGATTAGTTATAGCTTTAGCTGAAAATGACGAAATCCAAAAAAATATAGCTGATGCTATAGAAATAAAAGGCTATGATGCCTGGAAAACTATGATAGGATGAGTGTTAGCCAAAATTGAATGTAGAAAATAGTGTTATTATTTTAAAATTAGGAGGAGGGTTGCTTACTGATAAAAATAAACCATTATCTATCAGAGAAGATGTTGTTAAAAGTGCAGTTAAACAAATAATTGATGCGAATGAAAAAATCATACTAATTCACGGTGGCGGGTCGTTTGGTCATCCTTTAGCAAAAAAATATAGTATTTCTAATGGAATTGATAAAACCATACCAAATCAAATTCTTGGAGTAGCTGAAACTCATCACGCAATGGTTAAATTCAACTCTTATTTAATCGAACAATTTTTAGAGAGTAATTACCCTGTTTTATCAATTCAAGCTTCAAGTATATTTATTAAGGATTCTGAAGTCATCTCAACTAAATCTCTAGATGTTATTGAAACTGCTTTAGATCTCGATCTAATGCCGGTACTTTATGGCGATATTATACTTGATAAGCAAGGTTCCTTCTCGATTATTTCCGGAGATCAAATGATTTTAGCGTTAAGTCAAAATCTAAATAAATATATCATCTCAAAAGTCGTTTTCGCAATGGAATCAGATGGATTATATATCGTTGATAATAATAATAGTGAGAATTGTAAATTAGTTACAGAATGCTATTCCAACGAATTAGTCAGTTTAAACTTAGCAGACCTCGGCCAAAAGATAGATGTTACCGGTGGTATCAAAAGTAAACTTAATTTTATTAGAACAATTTGTAAATCCAAAATTCCCGTTCAATTAATAAATGGATTAATCGAAGGTTATATCCATAAATCATTAAAGAATCAAAAAATAAATTGTACAAATATATTAATTAATGATTAATTCTAAATTATGACTAGTAGCAAATTTGAAAAAGAGAATATGCCTGAACCAGAACAAACTAAAGAAATATTCAATAGAAAGGAAGAACATCTAAAAATTCCTATAGAATATGACGTACAACATTCAATTAATTATTTTGACGATATCAAACTAATTCACCACGCTATTCCAGAAGTTGATCTCGAGGAGATTGATCTTACAGTAAATTTCTTTAATAAACAAATTTCCGCTCCTATTTGCATTTCGGCTATAACAGGAGGTCACCCTGTTTCAAAAGAGATTAATAAGATCCTCGCCAAAGCTTCTGAAGAGGAAAATATTATTATGAGTGTTGGAAGTCAACGAATTGGATTAGAGGACCCAACAACTATAGATTCTTTTAAAATCGTACGTGAAGTTGCTCCTACTATTCCTGTTATCGGAAATTTGGGTTTAGGACAGGTAAGTTCAGCTCATTTTAAGCATGAGGATTTGAACACTTGTATCGATATGGTAAACGCTGATGTGATGGCTATTCACCTTAATGCTTTACACGAACTTGTTCAATATAAGGGGAATATCTCTTATAGAAATTTTAGACTAAATTTCCAGAAAATTAGGGAGATTACTAAAATTCCTCTCATCGCAAAAGAAGTAGGTACTGGGATTAATCAAGATCTTGCTTTAATGCTTGATGAGTTAGGATTTGATGGGTTTGACGTTGGAGGGACTGGTGGTACGAGTTTTGCTGCGATAGAATCAAAGCGTAATAATTTCGACAACGATAAATATTCTCGAAACCCAGCAGATGTATTTAGGGAATGGGGAATTCCTACACCCGTCAGTATTGTCAATGTACGAAAAGCATCCCAAAAATTAACTATTGCGACTGGTGGATTAAAAACTGGTATTGATATTGCTAAATCGATTGTACTCGGTGCTGATATCGGTGGATTTGCTTATAAATTCTTAAAATCCTCATGGCAAGATAGAAAAAACGACACTATATCAAATACCGTAAGGGAAATAAGAACGCTAAAAAATGAATTACGCTCAAGTTTATGGCTTATGAATCTGAACAATTTGAGTGAATTGAAAAACAAACGAGAAAAATGCGTTATTCTTGGCGATTTATACTTCTGGTTAAATCAAAAATAATCTGAATTACTGATTTCGAATTTTTTACTTATCTCCCCATCTTTTGATCTGACTATCAATACCGATATGATCAAGAATTCTACCTATAAAATATTCATTTAGTTCTTTGATATTTTTAGGCTTTATATAATAAGATGGATTTGGTGGAGCAATGACAACTCCCAATCTTGATAGTTTTAGCATATTTTCTAAGTGAATTGCACTGAATGGACTTTCTCTTACAACTAAAATAAGTTTTCTACATTCTTTTATTATTACATCCGCTGCTCTGGTGATCAAGTTATCCGCATATCCATTAGCGATTGCTGCTAATGTCTTCATAGAGCATGGAATTATTACCATAGTGTTAATTTTATAAGAACCACTAGCAGGTCCTGCTGTTAGATCATCAACATCATAATAAATATCTGATAATTCAATTATTTCACTTAATTTATAATCAGTTTCAATGTTAATGATTTTCTCGGCTACTTTTGTTATAATTAGTTCTGTCTTTAATCCATATTTTTTCAATTGCTGGAGTAAAATTGCAGCTAATTCAACACCGCTCGCACCAGTAATTGCTACAAGTACCAAATATTATCACCTTAAACAAAGACCATATATGGAGTTTAGAATTCTCTTTCTAGTACAAATTTTAGTATATTTTCAAAAAATTCGATCTCGGATTCGTTCACAACTGGTTTCAATTTATCAAGTGCATTTTCTGCTTCTTCGTAATATTTTGAGGCTAGTTTTTTACATAAATTGATTGCATCTGCTTCCATAAATAAATCTCTTACCTCTCCGACCTCTTCTTCACTCATCTCTGATTTCGATATCAGGTTGACTAAGTAATCCTTCTTTTTTACATCTAAATTGTTCATGGCTTCAATTAACAAGCAAGTGCGTTTACCTTCGCGAATATCTCCGTCTACAGGTTTTCCAGTTACCTTTTCGTCCCCAAATGTTCCTAAGATATCATCAATTATTTGAAAAATAATTCCTAAGTTTACACCATAGGTTGATAAATGAGGAGTGTATTCTTTCTCGATATTTGCATAGTTTGCTCCAATAAGAATTGATTTCTCAATAAGAGCTCCAGTTTTAAGTGAAACCATATTGAGATACTCATCGATAAATAGATTTTTCTGATTTACCATATCGATTTCAATTAATACACCATGAATTACCTCAGTAAAAGCCTGTCTGTAATATCGAATTGAATTAAGATTCAAAGCCATCTCAAATTTGTCGTTGAAGTACGCTTGTGAGCCCGCAATAAACGCTGTATCTCCCCCAATGATGCCTATGCTAGTTCCAAAATCTTTTGCAATCATTTTCTTAAACTGGTATTTTGAGTGATACTGGGCAAACCTATAATGAAACGCCGGTTTTCCGCGTCGAAAATCGTCCTTATCTATGATATCGTCATGAATTAAAGTCGCATTATGTAGAAATTCTATCCCTACGCTTGGAAGAATAATCTCATCTTCTGTTGTATTTGTAATCCCATTATATGCAGCGATAGTAAGCAATGGTCTGATTCTTTTACCTCCAGCCAAAAAATAATCTTTCAATTCAGAATAATAATCTAACAGAAACTTGTTTTTTATTTGGCTTATTATTCCATCAAATAAAGAACCAATTGCGGTATTAATTTTAGGTTTATACGATTTTGAGTAATCTTTAAATTTCATATTTTATCACCTAATCTAATAATTTTTTCATAACTATTTCGGAAGCACGGTGCTTTTCCCATAATTTTAAAAATTTCTTTAGACTCTCATCATCTTTGAAAATTTTATCTCTTGCTATTCTTTTTGCTTTTAGTATCTTGAGGAATTTCCGATCTAAAGATGTTTCGTACGTGGATCCTAACTTATCAAGTCGGTCTTTTTTCTCGCAAGTCTTTATCGTTTCGACAGCGATTTGACCCGACATCATAGCATAAGGTATTCCCTTTCCACTTATAGGATCAACCATTCCCCCAGCATCACCGACAGCAAACACATTATCTTCATAAAGTTTTGGTCTAACTCCTACAGGAATTAAATGAGGCTTAAAGATTTCCATTGTGGAATTTTTCAAGGCTTCCTTTACAAATGGAAGCGACCAAAACTTTTCAAACTCTTTTCTTGAATTCTTTACTAAATCAATTTGGTTACCCCAACCAACAGTGATTTTATGATTTTTTGGAAACAACCAAGCATAACCTACAGGCATTAACTCCTTGATTCCGAAAAATAAGTGTACGGTATCTTTTCCAAGAATCTTATCAATATAAGATTTTGATGTGTTCATTTCTTTAGTAATTGTTAAAATCACGTCTTGACTCTTGAAAAAAGGCCATCCCAAGAGTTTTAAGGTTGGAGAGGAAACACCATCAGCGGCAATTATATATTTGGCTTTGTATTCATCTTTACGTGTCGAGATGTGATATCCGGATTTTTCTTTTTTAATATTGATCATTTGCTCGTTATTTTTTAATTTTGCTCCGCTTTCGGTCGCTAAATCAGTTAAGAATTTATCAAATACATCTCTCCACACAACTGCACCTTTACCTTTCTTTGAAAAATCCTCACCATCAACATGATGGAGTTCCAGAGATTCGATCACACGCCCAATTTTATCTTCAGGATAATCAATTTCTTCGACAAGTTCCCATGCCATTGCACCACCACATGCTTTATATCGCCCGCCATTATCGAGATTCTCTTTTTCTATAAAACAAGTCGAATATCCATTATCAGCTGCAATTTTTGCTGCTATTGAACCACCAGGGCCTGCTCCTATAACAACGATGTCAAATTCCTTCATAACTTATAAAATATCTCTTTTAGTGTTTTTGACTAAAGTGCCCTAGAATAAAAATCGTTTCACATAATCAATAGTATTAATTATATAATTGGATAAATCAGTCCACGAGAAATATTTTTTTCAAAATAAAAATGAAATTGCATATTTCTTATATCAATTCGAAATTTTTTGTCTGTTGAGCTAAACTATCTAAAAAGTTCTTCATTTCATACGATCGTTTGATGCATATTTCTTTAGCTGCTGTAGTGTAAAGCTGTAATGGTAACTCGTCATGGAACTTTTGAATAAGATAAATTGCGCTTTTTAAATCAGGAGTCCAATCTTCTATTCCTACAATCGCAAGTATTCTTGAAATGCCTATAGTACCCATGAAATCAAGCGTATCTGCATCATGAAAAATTATGGACTCCTTAATATCAGAAGGTTTAACATGAAACATATGACCATTAATAATGTTTTTAACGAGATCGATTTTATCTTTGGGAAAACCTATAGATAGGAGTATTTCAGAACACTTTTCGATTGAAACCTCTGAGTGATCTTTTCCTTCTTGACGATATGGTTCGAATGCCCCAATATCATGAAGATATGCTGCAGCGAATAACGAATCCCTATCAACTTCCATATTTTGCTTTTCAGCTAATTTAATCGCTAATTCGTAAACTCTTTGAAAATGAGTTATCCCCCATGCTGGATGTGTAAAAGGTTTAACAAACTCGAGAAGTTTTGATTTCCACATTTTTTACGCACCCTAATCGTTGATTCTTATTTTAATTGTTGCGATCACATGTGGGTTAATTTCGAGTAAAAATGATTTTTTCTCTACCGATTTTATAAAGGCTTTGATTTCATTTTGAGGTTCTTCTTCCAAGAAATTTACTATCTGAGCATCATGTATTTCAATATAATCACAGAAATTTACTTTAGTTTCTTGAGTTTCTGATGAAATGTTATAGCACCTAAATATTAATTCATTTCCCTCTTCAGATTTCTTTAATGCACTAAGCACTATGTTAGAGTTTTCGATTTCGAGAAAGCTTAATTCCTCAGGCAGATATGGCTCAACTTCGTATCGCTTTGTAACACTAAATACTGTTAGAATTCCAAAAGGAGACAAAACTAAATCACTTGTAGCTCTCATAGAGGATCTGACAATAGTAGGGGCTATAACTTTAAGTGGATTGTTAAATTCTTTCCCTTTTAAGTGAATCTGGCTTTGTAACCAATTATTCTTATTTTCCTCTATGGAAAGAGAGAGCTCGAATGTGTAATTCCCAAAGCATTGAGCTTTTGGTGTACACAAGTCAGGACCAGCAGGCATTCTTCTTGAGACAAAATCGTTTCGTGACAACCATTCTATACAACGCAGCAGTGTAATTGCTAAAGAAATTGTTCCATCGCCATTCAGGATTGCTTCATATTCGGGCAATCCTTTATTTATTACGGAAAAAGTTCTTTCATCGTCACTAACTGATATAAAATCTTTTTGGTGATTTGTAGATAACGGTTTCTGAACCCAATTATCAGCTGAAGGTAGCTCGATATCTCGAGAAAGGACATAGAAATGCCCATCACAATTAACTGAATTAGTTTTGATTTTTGTAGGGAAAACTACACGAATTCTATGATCCTTGCTAGCATTTTCAATCTCAATCTTGAAGTCAATTCTTTTTATATCCTTATATAGTGTTATGTAAACATCTATTAAGTTGGAAATCAAATATTCGTCTCTCAAGTATCTATCTTCCGTGAGAGACGCAGGTAAATTTAGGTTAGCGCGTAGTTTAATTGTTTTTTGAGTTAAGCCGTCTATAAAGGGTGATATTTCGAGGACATTCAAATCTTCTGTAGTAAATTTTAGATCCGTTTGATTTTCAAAGGGACCTGAAAAGTCATATTCATCACCCCAGTCTCCCACATCCTCAAAATAACAGATTTTATCATACGAAATTCCACTTATTTTATTTAAAACATTGATTTGTCCTTTTAGACTTATATCTATCTTGTAGTACTTGTTTTCAATATTATTGATACCCATTTTTAATTCTTTATCTTTAACTTTTTCTTCTGTTGGGAGTTCTCCAGGAACTATATAATAACACTTATATCCACAGGCAGGAACCTCAGCTAAAAATGAACAATAATAATTAATTGATCTCACTATTCGATATCTTGGCTTGCCTTCAAGTTGGATAGATTGATAGGGGATATTCTTTCCATCTGCATCAATAATTCTAAATTTTTCAGGATTATTAAAACCGAATTTGTTGGTTTCAGATAATATGTTGAAACTGGCAAAGTCTCTTCTTTCCCAAGGAAGAGGATTGAATACAATTATTAAGAAATGTTTTTCATCCTCTCTGACCCTCAACAAATCGTATAAATATAACATAGAGTTTTTGAATACTTCATTTCCTATTTGCTCTGCCCAATCAAATCTTATTTTCATTTCGTCATGGACTTGGTCAATGGAACAACCACAAATCGAGTCATGAGGATGGTTCTTAATTAACCATTTTAAACCTGTGGTTATGTATGCTTGAGGGTAACTGAATTTCTTGTATTTATCAAGAGCCCATGTGATTGCAGCTAGCGGTTCAGTATATTTTTCATATAAATATTCTATAGCTGTATTTCTTTGTTTAATCCACATCCGAGCGGACAAAACTCCTGAAAGTAAATTAGAATATTTTCCACCCCTTAATTCGCCTTGAAAGGTTTTTAATTGTGGATTAGCACCCAAAACTTTATCGATATAATATTCGAAGTCGTTTTGTTCTAACAACTGATCTGGATATAATTCGTTCCATTGACTTACTATTAAGGGAATTTCGGGTTTAGCTTCATGATGATCTTCTCCACTGTTTAAGAGGATATAAGGTGTCGTAGTTAATTTTTCGAATTTAGAGACAATTCTTTTAATTTTATTAATTGCTAATCTATATACACCAGTTTTTTTTGACAATCTCAAGTTAGCAGCAGAACCGTACCCATATATTAAAAAAATACCTAGAATCGAACTTGATTCTCCGGGGGAATTCCATTTAAACTCGAGATCCAAATCTAAATCGTCAAATTCGTAACCAAATCCTCGCATGAATATAACAGAAGGAATTTCAAACCCTTGAAGAATTTGAGGGATTTGAGCGATGTGTCCAAACGGATCCGGGATATATCCTGCTTTCATAACCCTTCCAAATTTCCTTGCAACCTGATGTCCAATTAGTAAATTCCTTATTAGAGATTCTCCACTTACCAAAAATTCATCGGGTAATACATACATGGGACCAATTGATAACCTTCTCTCCTTCACATACTTCTTTATTTCCTCTTCCTTGTCGGGTCGTACTTCAAGATAATCTTCTAAAGGAATTGTTTGTCCGTCGAGTGTGAAGTTCTTATATTCAGGATCAACCCTCAAAATTTCCAAGAGTTTATCCATTAAAAGAACCAGTTTTGCACGAAACTCCTGGAAAGGAAGGTACCACTCTCGGTCCCAGTGTGTTTCCGGAACAATAACTATATGATTAGCTTTCATTTTAAAATCAATAAACTAATTTAATTTAGTTTCTTAATTATAAAAACAAAGGATTGAAAATTTTAAATTTTATTAATATTCTGTTTTAACTAAGAATAATCAAAAACAGATTTTCCAACAACGCTGTAATGGGGCTTTTCTCCTAACAAATTTAAAAGCGTTGGAACCATATCAGTAGTTTTGCAATATGAAAGTTCCAATCTAGGGATGTTTGAAGAACCTCCAATTATAAAGGGAACA